>QQTW01001847.1_pt1 | contig 15147 bp, 19 predicted proteins | sample 1904831 | NCBI WGS metagenome assembly QQTW01 (sample SAMN09435610, study PRJNA476489) | Subsurface metagenome, whole genome shotgun sequencing project. | reverse complement strand
ATTTGCTCGCCGTTCGAACAACATTTGCCACAATACTGGGATATTTTTCACCCTGAGAATGGATGTACCTTGCTAGTAAATCATTGATTGAAGTGTTGCGCATCGACATCGGCTGCGTTCCGTTCGAAGGATCATGGTTTAAGATCCCAGTATTGTGGCAAATGTTGTTCGAACGGCGAGCAAGTTGCAAGCACCCACTTTCCCCACTCAGGTCTCAAAATGTTCTATTTGTGCCATGCCACGACGTGTGGGGGATACATATGAAACAGAGGAAGATGGTGGCGATGATATTGCGGGTCTTTGCTTTGCTTGCCACCGTTATAGGAATGAAATAGTATCCAAAGGCATTCTATGAGGCAAGCATACAAACTCATTTACCCTCGGTTGTAATTTATGTGCGTCTCAGTGACATGAACCTATGCATAGTGCAACTTCACAGCAGCGCGGGATCTTCAAGAAGCTGTGGAATAGATTGGCAAAAGTGCTGCAGCCGGAGCAAAACTCGTAAGATAGATATTCCCCTCCTGATTAGCCTGACTGATGAAGGTCCTTCGAATCCATAATACATCTTCTGGAGCACACCAATCTCCGTGTGTTTCATACATGCCTTCTAGCCCCCGTATTGATCTTGCTCTTGTTGGACTCGTATGCATAAACACATATTCGAGCCCTGGACTGTAGCGGAAGCTGGTTTTGCTTGGGACCTCGCTAGGTTCGAATGGCTCATGAGCTGAAGTACCATGTTCCACGAGCAAGACATACTCCGGTCACCGCGGCAGTGTATCACACATCAACAATAGAAGGTATCTTACTCAGATTTTCCTTCCCAGTAAGACAACTTCTTGCGTGACGTGGTTTTCTGAATCATCTTGATTGTCTATCGAAAAGTGGCCTTTGAAAATATGTATCGCGTTGACAAGCCGTGAACCTAGTGAAGGTCACGTCCACTAATAAAATTCTCATCGGCATGCCTTTGTAGATGCTCTGAGGTACTCCATTTCATATCTTTAGCCCGGCCGTATATTGTTCCTTTCAGCGCCATGGTTATGAGGTATAAGTAGACGAATGAATACATCATCGATGAACCTTTCCATCCTATCGGTAGGTTCTCGAGCTCTGGTGCCCTAGTTGCTGTTGAGGAGGAATGCCTTCACCAGCTTCCAAATCGACCTCCCTGTGATCTCGTGTGTAGCCAGTCCTCCCTTGGGACTCATGTGGATCGTAGGCATGTTCAGGTCGCCTTGGCTTTTTGGTCGAAGTATACTGGGGATGAGATCTCCTGGGTTGCTCCATCTCGTGATTGTTCTCAGATGCCATATACTGCTGGATACTCTCATGACCAGCAGCCTGGTCAGGAATGTGACCGACACCCCTTCGCCTTTGTTCAGCTCGCTTTGTCAACTCCTTCTCTAGCAGTACAAAATTCTTCGTGTTGCATTTGTAAACTGCGTCCGCGAGGTCCCCAAGCAGAGGCACGAACCCAATCACGAAATCCACAACGAGATTCTTGATCATGTTGTTCCTCACGTCGGTGGGTAGCCCAGGCTTCACCGAACAACATGTCCTGAACAGTAGCCATGCCAGGAGAGAATCAAGCACGTCTCCAACTCTGTCCATTTGTCAGCTATAGGTCATGTTGCCAATCGGAGTATATCATAATACCCAGGAATGAGGCCAATCACACTACTCCAGCCAAATTTACCGATTTTGGGAATATTCAAAGCCTCGTCGTATCTTTTGGCGCGTCGTCGCACCTTGAGGAGGATCTCCTTCTCTTCGGGTGTAAGACCTGGATCGACAGCTTTGTCCACTTTTTTTAAGTAGCTCATTCCCCTCTTCTTAGATGGGATCCATTCGTGATAAGGATCCTAGACCACGTCAACATCAGGTGACATAGAAGATCCACTGAGTTGTCTTACCTCCACTTCTTGCTTCTTCGAGTTTTTCCCTCTAGCAAGCTTCTTCATAACCATCTTGCCCAGGAAAGCGCTCATCTTGACGGATCTTGTGGTTCAACCCAGCCTGGGATGCAATATCTTGTTCAGTGAGCGATCTTCAAATGCGAACCATGAAATTCTGGCAGATAGGCTCGGGAGAGAAAAATGAATATGTGCTCGTCGGGTAGAGGAGGTAATTATAGAGGAAAGAAGCTGAGGGAGCCGCCAATTCTCAAGTCGCGGTGGTTTGCTGCGTCAAGGAAGAGAGGAGAAAAGAAGCGACTCTGAAATTATCATGAACAAGCTTCACTACTGCCAGCGTTTCGAAGGGTTTTGGAAGTAAATCGTCGAACTCAATGGTTGGGTGAGAGTGTGCTATTTATTACGCGTATCGTATCATGTAGGCGCGCAACTTAATAACAAGTTAAAGCAATATTCCAATCTTGAATCTTGGATCTTGATTCATTGGCACTTGTGAAACGTCATTTTCATTTTCGTGACAATGAAAGGCGGATAAGCTAACCACAAACAGATGTGACCCAATGGTACTACTACTAGATAGTACTAGTGGCCACAAAGCCGCAATGGCGCCCAAATGCACAGCCTCAATTCCCATCGCCAGGTTGTGCACTTCACCGTCTTCAGATTCACCAACCGCAAACAACTTTGAACCTCCAACCTTCTGAGTTCTTCAGTTTCCTTGACCGATACACCTTGCACACCGCCACACCTCCACTTCGCAAAGGGTCGAGTTCTTGCGGCTATCACTGTGGCAGTGCAACAGTAAACCCTTGCCGTCCATTCGCGAAGAGTCCTGGTTTATCGGCACTTGTGCCCGTGACTCGTTCGTGGACGCTGAGATGCGGCTATCAGAATACCTACACAGTCTATATCGAAATGCAGCTAGAAGATTGTAGGCCCGCACTTTCGACTGCCAGTGTGGTTTCTTTGGCTAACATTGTTGCGTTCTAGGGCTGGATGATTTATGTGTTCGTTTCATAATTAATCTACCCCCCGAAGAGCTTGAGTCTGTTGAACGAATCTGCTTTCAAGTCGAAGAAGCCCAATGGTTCTACGAGGATTTCATTCGTCCTCTCGATCCATCCTTACCTTCCCTTTCCTTGAGAGCCTTTAGCTTGAAGATATTTCAACATTGCCCCCTCTTCTCAGAATGGACAGCCGACAATTATACTGCCGCATTCGCGGAATTCCTCGCCTACAAATCTCGAGTTCCAGTTCGTGGGGCAATAATGCTGAACGAGGACATGGATCAGGTCGTCCTGGTCAAGGGTTGGAAGAAGGGAGCTAACTGGAGCTTCCCTAGGGGCAAGATCAATAAGGACGAGGATGACCTCGACTGTGCCGTACGTGAGGTATACGAAGAGACTGGCTTCGACATCAAAGCGGCAGGATTGGTAAAAGAGCCAAAGGACATGAAGTACATTGAAGTTACGATGCGCGAACAGCATATGCGGTTATACGTTTTTCGAGGAGTCCCTCTAAATACATATTTCGAGCCGCGCACTCGTAAGGAAATCAGCAAGATAGAGTGGTATAAGCTGAGCGACCTGCCCACATTGAAGAAGAGCAAGCAGCAGGATGGGATAGGAGAGCAATTGGCCAATGCGAACAAGTTCTACATGGTGGCACCATTTCTCGTCCCACTCAAGAAATGGATCTCGCAGCAGCGGAAGCGGGAGAGTCGGCTAAGTTCACAGCCTTATGAAACCATACAAACCGTCGCAGAGGAAGCAGCAACGTATTCCGAAGCTGATGTCACAAATGGCGTGGGCTGTCCTGCCGGCATTCCAAGCGATCTACCAGAAGTTTCTCAGACTCAAGTCCCTCCCATGGATACCTTTGTGCATCTCAAGCAGATGCTGAACATCGACAGTTCTTGTAAAACCAGCCAGGATCCTCCTCCAACCTTACCACAGGTCGATACGGCGAAGTCAAACGCTCTCCTAGCCTTATTACGGAAAGGTTCACGGCCAGATGTACCAGATGTTTCCAAGCCAAATACTCCCCATGATCAGATTTCTTTCCCCCCCGATATACCACGATCACCTCCTCATCATCATCACTCTAGGCCTCCTCAATTTTCCACTTTGCCGCCACCACCACAATTTCCAATATCTTCCATTACTGCCAGGCCAGAGGCGGCTGTTCCTATTGTCCCCCAAGCGACACAACGTCAGAATTCAATCCTTGTTCCCTCTACGATTGCCACAGAATCAGGCTTGTCAGCCCTGAACTCTAGCCGCTCGCAAGTTGCAGCTCCATATAGGAGAACAGGGGATCCAGATTTCTCACATTCTGTGGCACCACCTTCGCAAGGTCCACGAGTGCCACCAGCCAGCGCTTTGCCACCACTTACCAACCACAAACGAGCACTTCTTGATGTGTTCAAAAGCGTCTCGTCATCGCAACAACCTCCAGTTGTCCCTCCTGTATCGCCAACACACAAGCCTTTGCATATAGCGGCGCCTCCAACCAATGGTCAGCTCTCACATACAACAGTGCCTGCGTCGGCTTCGGTTGATCCTTCCTCACTGCTCCCAACACTGCTGGCTAATCGACATAAAGTCCAGGACGGCGGAGGGAGCGACCCCAATCAGGAGCCAGTCGATCACAGGGCAAGTCTTCTAGGTCTTTTCAAACAGCTGCCACTACCAGCTGCAGATACTGCGCCAGCCAGCCCTTCAAATAAGACACCTCTTGGTCCGGTGGAGCTAGCAGCACTGTCTACTCCTAGCATCCATTCGGAGGAATTAGCGCAGAAGCGACTTCTGATGAACTTGCTACAGCAGAAGTCTTCGACTCTAAAAAAGATCCCTTCACAGCCCGGTAGCGAATTTCGAGAAGGAAAGACCTCGGCGACAATTTCCGGACCACTCAATCAACCACAGTTTGAAGGCATTACCAAAAACTCGCGTCAATCGAGCCTTCCCAATGGTCCAGCGAGAACCCCAGCACCTGCGCACAAGACGCTGTTCGATCCAAACCAGCAGGTGCAGAAGATACTCACTCGTCCAGCTGGTATGGAACAGTCTCCAGCAAGATCCTCAAGGTCTGGCAAGCCCAGTCATGCTGCTTCGCCAAAGAGACCCGTATCGAGGAAAGATGAAAGCGCGAAGCCATTCCAACCACAAATCCTACGTCGTCCAGCTGCTGACCAACAAGAAACCCTACCGCAGCCGACCCCACAGCCTACCTTCCAGCCTATTCTAAACAATCTTAAAGCCGAATCTGCTAGCCTGACGTCTCCTGCGCTTTGCCCTCTACCAAAAACTATCCCGCCCGATGGCCCGAAGCCCGAAGCTGAGAGCCACAAGCAAACCCTCCTATCACTCTTTGGCAACCCAGTACCTCCGCCGCAAGTTAGCATATCACGCTTTACTCACCCAGCAGTACCAATCCGCACCTCCGCATCACCTGGTGCGTCAGGATCAACCATCGTCAGTCCCTTGACTGAGAGGCATGCCTCCGCGAGATCGCGCTTGGGTAGCTTGACGAGTGTGATAAGCACAGGATCTCCGGCCAGACCTGTAAGGGAGAAACGGCAGACGGCTGCTAGTGACAAGGCGTTCTTATTGGGATACTTGAGCCGGATTGCTAGCCAGGAGAGCTGAGAAGTTCGTGCGTAGCTTGGCAATCGGAACCTGCACTTATTGTTCTGGGCTTCATAGCGCATTTACCTTGGTGCAGGGCGTGGTTCAACATTAATGGGTCAGATAGTCACCTTTTTGGCGTGTGCTACGTTCGGGAACCCAGGAACCCAACTATATGTGACAAAGCAAACATCGATTAAAATGCACCCAGTCAGCATGGAGGGGATGAGATTCAGCAGCTTTTCGTAGCGAACAAAGACCACAGCAAGATGTGATTGATAGCTAGTGTTATACGCCAACATACTAATAGTTTCTAATAATTGTAGTCACCTCAAACACCAAGATCTATGCATATTGGATGTCGTACTTTTGGCTCAAGCCCTCCTTCTCCCTACTTTGAAGCTCTCCGCTCCCTTCTGTCGACATCCGATACCCAGATTCCCACAATCAGCCCACAGAGAACCCATATACGGATTGCAAGTATAGGTGTCCACATCTCACGCCACGACCCTCTCCCGCTTCAGATCATTGACCACCATATACCTGCCCACGAGCACCCAACCCCAGCGAAACCATAGCATCTGCGTCTTGTGCGCGAAGACCATAGCTCCAAACGCTTTGGTGTAGCTGCGGAAGCCGCTGACGAATATAACGCTGTCTGCTCTCCTGTCCTGCGCGGCTCTCCTGACTTTTTCTGGAAGGTTGTTGGAGTTTGGACGTGATCACGCTGGTGAGGTTGGTGAGGAGTGTGATGGGCGCGTCGAGGACGGAGAGGTATTTTCGGGAGCGGGGGATGGATGTAAGGGTGTAGAGGGTTGGTGGTGGTGGTGTAGGTGGGTTGGAGTTGGAATTGGGTTTGGAGTGTTTGAGGAGGTATTGGAGGTATTGAACGGCGCCGTAGTAGCAGGCACAGTGATTGGGATGGGTGGAGATGCCCTGCGGATCGAAAGTGAGGATTACTTCTGGCATCTTTCGTTCGCTTGCAGTGTTCGTGAGGCTCGAAGGTGGGTTGCTGTTTAGTCGGATTTGTGGGGGCTGATTTGGTGTGGAGAAGGAGGTGGTTGATGTGTCCGATTGTGATGATGGCTGAAGGGCGAAGAGCTGTGATAGAACCTCTGCAATGTCCTCTTTCTTCCAATCGTTCTGTGCACCGTCTTGGAAACGTGGATCGTCTATGATGAGAACATCGTCTCTGCTGCGGATGCCGAGTCTGCGGGCACTGTTGAGAAGCTCCCCCCTACGGATCTCGCCTTCGCCAATAGCGTTTCCAGTGGAGAGGCAGACGATCTGGACCTGATTGCCGTTCTCGGGAGAAAGCAGTGCGATCAGTGCGGCAGCGAAGAACATGGCCTCATCGTCTGGATGGCCGATAAGGAGGAGGATGCGCTTATTGCGCAGCTCGGATGGAAGAGGGAATAAAGAGGCGAATAGTGTAGTAGACATGAACCAGAAGACAACGAAAACGAGAGGCATTATTGCTATGGCGTAGAGGAGCCCCATGTTGAGTGACGGTTGTAGGTCCAACAGCTGAAGAGAAGGGGGAGAAAGGAAGTATTTTATGCCGGCGCAATGCAATACGAGCAGCGGAAAACCTTCTCCAACAAGACCTTGAGCCTCAACCTGCCCTGGTCCTCAAAGAGTGCTCCATCGTCCTTGGTGCAGCAGCCATGCCGGTAGCCAGACAGGACGACCAGGACACGAGCAGCGAAAGTGATATGAGATAAGTAAAATTGGCCTGAAGGGCGGATCGGGTAGTGTTCGAGGGAAGCTCATCCAGAGTTCATCTAGAACAATCAGAACAACTGAATCGACCAGGGCTATCCAAGCGAATTTGACAAATGATCGGCATCCATCCTGCAAGGTCTTTGTCCTTCAGCGGGAGCCACAGCGATGGTAGACCCGTATAGGGTTGGTTCGCCTCCTTTCGGGTGGAGTAACAGAAGTTAGTGGTGGCTTGATGGCGCTGTCAGTGTCAGAAACATCACCCACATGCCACATGGTGACATGGAGCCTGCACGAAAAGGGGGCTCGAGGTTGGCACTTTTTCTCCACTCTTTCTCCCGTGTCCACCTGCGTCGAAACGATCTGGCGCATTGTTTTGGCGTTTGGAGGCACGAGGCTGAAGAGATCAATACTACTCACTCAAGTGGAAGAGAAGATTTGGCCGCTTCTTCGATGGGTCATTGACTCATTGATTATGCACATCGCTTGCACGCTCTATCCCTCCTCCTCCTCCTCCTCCTCCTCTCTCTCCCTCCTTCTTTCCCTCCTACTATCCCCCCTGCAGCCTCACGGTCAGGTTGCGAATCACGTGCATATTTCCTGCTACTGGTCATCTTGTCCGTCTCGCTTCGAATACCTGTTTTCTTCGCGGCTAGCAACAATGTTTGCCCCCTTTCCTTGGTTACATCGGGTTGGTAGTAGAAAGGTGATCACGAGAACCATCACGTTGCTTAGCCCGGAAGACAATGACTACTATCAAAGCTTGCGTTACTCTGCGCCCCGTTTTGCCTGAATGCCATGTCACTTGCCTGCATCTGCTAATATATGCGCTCCATGGTGTTACAAGCTCGTCTTTGATCTGTTTGACGTGGAGAATATGAAGACAACAGCTTCGACGTCTGCCAGAGTCTACCTGGAGTCGCACGAGAAGTCTATGTAGTGGGTGTGGTTCACTTTTGCTCGACTCTTTGAAAGTGTGCTCTGCTTCTAAGATCTGCAATCCACCACCTAAGGTAAGAAAAGGAGGCTTACAATTGTATCACAGCTGGGGTCGACATTAAGGAAGTGATCAATTTCAGAATTCATGGAAGCACAAAACGCTTTTCTGGATCTTACGGTTTGGTGTGAACATTGGTACTACTTCCAAGACCAGCCAGCCAGTACGACCACCATAACATAGCGACGCAAATGATGTGTGGAGGAGCTACGAGCCGATGATTTACCTCTTTACCTCTTTGTTGCTCAGCAAGGAATTTTCTTGTGCCATCAATTCAGTGTCTTTCTCTACAGTGCATCTTCCCTGTCACTCGACGGACAAAAGTTTGCTATACATTGTTTCACGAAGTCTTTGTGTCTTTCGTCGTATTTTGCAAGCAAGTCAAGCCAGGATCGGGTCAATCACATTGTTTGTGGGCAGTTTCTTTCGGATCCTTAATGGGAGAAAGACCGTCATACCACTTCTCCTTCGGCAATCGTAATATCACTCCTGCATCCTATGCTCATGCGCTGGAAGCGAGCAAGACTCCCTTATGCCAGGTCAAGGTGGCGTCCTCAATCTCCTCCTCGCAACTCGTGTTTGTAGCCGAAGCAATATCTGATAGTTCAAAACCACCGGAAATCACATGACCGAGCTGGGATATATGCACTACCGATCCATTTGAACGATTCTGCTGGGAGGAACGAGGACGTTTTCTATTGTGTACATAGATGTTTGAAAGCCTTCAGGCCATACTAAACTGCTCACTGGCTGGCTTTATGAGACAGTGGCTGCAAATCTTCATTATCTAGTCAGCCGTTTTCCGAACTTTGAGAATGAATATCAAGCAATCCTTGTCCACGAAGGCCTTGCCGACCTCATGCAGGTCTCAGAACATCAATCTATTTGCTGATGTTGATCAGTGGGAATTATTAACCCAATAAGGGTTTGCCCGCAAGTATCACGGTACGGTGGACGAGTAGTTTTAGCGCGCTTGGGCTTACAAGGACTGATAGCCATAGAAAAGCGTACAACGTAACTTAGAATTTCAATCCCAATGGGCTCCATATGCCATGACTATTATTTTGATTAGGACTGATTTCGCAGCAATCTAATGAAGACAGGATAGGCTGGAGTGTTCGAGCACTCTGTGCTCAGTTGCTCAGTTCCGTGTCCTGCCCACCAGCCAACATGCCTCCACCAATGCCCAATCCATCGAAGCGCATGACAGCGAATCCTGCTAGACCAGTTGCCCGTTACCGTCCTGGCAAGGTTGTTCAAGAGGACATTTCTTCCGATGAAGGTATCTCTGAGGACGAGAGCGAAAAGCATCGGGCATCAGGGCCAGCGCAACCAAAAGCCACCTCATTTCCAGTAGGAGCCAATCGCCGTCAAGGGCCTACTCAGAAAGCTCAGAAGAAAGATGAGAGTGAAGACGAGGAAGGGTTCGTCACAGAGGAAGAAGAAGATGATGATACCAATCAAGTGGCTCTACCAGCAGCAGACGTTGAAAGTGGGGTTCACAGAGTTGTTCAAGATCCCGTTACGAATGCTATTTCTAGGACTCTAGAAGCGAATGGAATAAACTCTGCCGAGGAAGGTTCTGAAGAGTCTGAAGACTCTGAGGAAGAGAGTGATGAAGAGGAAGAGACTAGCTCCGAAGAAGAGCCTAAGCGAAAGTTCCAACGACCAACATTCATCAGGAAGTCAGATAGAGGTAATGCCGCTTTCACTAATGCAAACCTATCCCATGACACAGCTACGAATGGCGTCCTCGGTATCTCGCCTACCACAGACACGATTCAAGCTGATGAACTACGCCGCAAAGAGATGGCAGACCTCATGATCAAAGACAAACTTGAGCGGGATGCCGCAGCTCGAGCCGCCGGACACAAAGGATGGGATGACGATGATGAAGTCGCCGCTGAGGATATGGTCGACGACACCGACGGCCTCGATCCCGAAGCTGAATACGCCGCCTGGAAACTACGAGAGCTGAAGCGGTTAAAGCGTGATCGTGAAGCGATTGAGCAACGCGAGAAGGAAATAGAGGAGGTTGAGAGACGAAGGAACCTTACTCGGGCGGAACGGGAGGCCGAGGACCGAGAGTATCTGAAACAGCAGAAGGAGGAGAAAGAGGATGGAAGGGGCAAAGCAGGGTTCTTGCAGAGGTATCATCACAAGGGAGCTTTCTTCCAGGACGACGAGACGGCAGAGATCTTGAGGAAACGCGACCTGATGGGCGCTAAATTTGTCGATGAGGTGCAAAATCGAGAGGTCCTACCTCAGTACATGCAGGTGCGAGATATGACCAAACTGGGCAAGAAGGGACGAACAAGATACACCGATCTCAAAGGAGAAGATACTGGCCAATGGGGCCAAGGTTATGATCAGAGAGAGAGAAGAGGACCGAGTACGGATTTCGATGTCGACGAAAGGTTCCGGTCTGATCATGACAGCGGCACAAAAGGACCTACTGGAGCAAATGCATCTACTGTTCGGGACAGAAGAGATAGAACGGCCGGTGGCGCCCCGGAAGGACCACGAGCTATGCGGAACGGCGACTACGGTAATAATGGTGATAAGGGGGCCGACTCAAACCAGCCGGGCAGACGGTCCCGAACGAGGTCAAGGAGCACTAGCAGAAACCGAAACCGATACAAAGACGAAGATAGCAGAGGCAGACGGAAAAGAAGTCCCTCCCCAGATAGAGAGCGTGATAAAAGACGTCGAGTCGAAGCATCATGAATCAGGCATATCACACAATCACCATTTTCAAGACCACGATCAGGAATGTCTGATTGAAAAGCTCACATTGCTCGAGGATTACATTATTTGATCAAAAAACAACAACCAGGCCAAAAACCTAATCGCAGCCAGCAGTAAACCCGTGGCCAGTCTAAAGTTTGTCTGAACTGATCCGAGAATCGTATTTATGAAAGAAAAAAGCACCAAATGGTGTATCAAGCACAGAGCCTTTGAAGGCTACTGGACCCGCCTTCCCATATTTGTCATTCCAAAATCGATCATCCCCGAAGAAGTGAAGAGCAAGTGCGTCAATGAGGGTTTGTAGATGCAGAATCGAAAACAAAGGGGTATATCCATTAGGGGTATTGCAGAGATGTGCTTGGCTCGAATATCCATTGCTAGAACTGCCGCTGATGAGAAACATCAGTGAGCATTTGTGAGCAGGATCTGGAGTCGGCTTGACGATCCGTTCAGCAGCGCGATGGCATACTTTCTAGCACATCCTCTGGATTGGCTCGTCTGGCATTTACTCTGCAGGAGATGTGTGTTAGCCGAAAGTCTTTCCCCGTTGAAAGATAGAAATCTCTTGATGAAGGGGTGCTTACTTACTGCGCTGGACGGTACAGAAGTAGCCGGGCTGGTTTCCCATCTTCTGGACGGTGCAAAAGTAGCCGGGTTGATTACCCATCTTCTGGACAGTGCAGAAATATCCTGGTTGGTTGCCCATTTTGAAAGTGATGTGGGTTTTTGGGGGAACTGGGAAAGTTCTCTAAGAGCTTTGTGAGATGCAATGGATTGAAGTTGGATTGGAACGAGAGTGGATGGAAAAGGAAGGGATATTGAAGAAGTGGGAGAGGGCCTATTTGTAGAAGGAAGGGGCTTTGTTGGGCCTCTGAGCGGGAGGATAGATGCATGGCGAAGACAAGACCAATAGACTCATCGCGGAGATCCTTCATCGAGTCAAAGAGAAGCCGGCCGGATAATGAGAAACGGCGAGTGAGATGTCCCAAAAGAGTGGGGAGGCGGTCTGGGAGATGCCAAGACCTACTCCTTAATATTGTTCCTCGTTGATATTGTTCTCCTTCTACAAAGGACAGCGTCTTCTAGAAACAGACTTGGATGCCAAATCGGGATCAATGAGCAGGCTGTGAACGATGACGGAGATGGGGAGACATCACCGGGATCTGGGAAAGCCGTGCTTGGTTCCACCTACATTGGTCCAGCTCCCGTTTCGACGTTGGATTGGATGACGTACATCAAGGAGATGGTTGGCTATATGCAAACGGTATGTGCATTTCCTTCACCATGGTAGCCACTGCTGCCTGTCAGGGGTCTCCTGTATGGGAGCTATGAATACCTGCGTTGACTTAGTCTATCAATAGACTATCGCGGATTGGAGTGGAATGCTCTTTCACAGCATCGCTAATACATGGTGTGCACCATATTTCACGCGCTTCGTTGAAACGCCTTGATTAGAGGGCATGATATATGAGCAAGGTCGTCTCCGAGTTTGTCATGCAGGTGACCCGATCTCGTGCCGGCAACGGTGTATAAAGATTCTGGCCAGAAATGAAGTCTGAGCCAACTCGAAGCTTTATTGCCAAATCGAGTAGCTTAACCTCACTTACTCTTTTCGGAGAGGAGCCCCAAGGATGAATGACAGATCTTCTCGTCGAGTGGTTCAAGCTAGCCCGATTCGGTGATCGAGAACAATATGAACGAGAAGATTGACAGCGATCAGATGGTCTTTGTTTCATTTCATAGCTAGTCTATCTGACCAGCTCAGATATGCTTGAGAAGAGACAAGGCCGTCTAGAAGCGGGTGAAGGGTAACCTGTTCACGTGTAAGTGAAGAAGATTGTGGCATAGATTGAAGTAAGCGTACCATTTACCACGTAAAGTGATGACAGCCCAGTCGTTACCATCCTTGTCCGTCTCCTTCTCGACCTTCGTGGAAAATGAGATCGCACTCATAATACCATCACCAAACTTCTCATTCAACACAGCTTTATATGCGTATCCATAATTCTGCACAATTTCATATAGCCGGTAAATGAGCGGCTCCTTGGGTGGCATCTCGACTGTTCGGCCTCGGTCTGGGAATCCGCCCATCTGCGACTCAAGGGTCTGCTGATCAATCTCAAGAAGTGAAGCAAGCTTCTGGATATCCTCTGGCGAAGGCTTGGCCTGGCCATAGAAGATCGCCGCTGCTGCTACCTCATTGCGGCCGATTTCTTTTGCTATTTGTTCAAAGGTCAATTGCTTCTTGGCCTTGGCGTTGAAGAGAGTGGGTGCGGAGGCAGGGAGATGGGGATGTTGCGTGGTCTGCTAGTATTAGCAGTGGTGGTGAAGGTGGTTAAGGTGTGGAAAGCTCACGTCAAGCGTAGCGATAGACATGCTCTTATCGAGGCTGGTCGCGGAGAGTCTGAAAGGTCGGGAGAAGAGGCACTGTCGGATTGCTGCTGTGTTTCATGAACTAGGAAGGGGGTTTGAAAAAGGGAAAAGAGGAGAGGGGAAAGCAGCCATGATTCCCAGGTTATGAAGATGGGAGATGCTGGTGCCGAGCTAGCTGTGATCTCATCAATCATCAACTGGTGTCAAATACCCATCGATGTATGTGGGGGCAGTCAAGGGAACTAACTAGTTAGTGGTGTTGGAGGGGGTCCTTGGGAGCTTCTCCGCACCTTTCAACCGGCCGAGGTGGCGGACCGGGGGGCTTTGTTAGAGGCCCAATAATCTTTATTCACTACACCGTACCGATTACAGTGACATGGTACACTGGATTCCTCCAATGACAGGATAAATTCAAGGTGGCCCAGCTAGAACAGCCACATCCTCCAGTCGGTATCAACGACTGGCCATCAAACAGAGGTCTACAAGGACCAGGTGAATATCATCTGCAGGTCTGGAATCATTCATAGCATTACTTATCTCTCTTCTCCTGTTTGCTGCCCCTCCAAGCACTTCATCTTTTATCCCAAATCCGAGCATTGGTATCAATCATGTCCAGAAGAGAGGATGATCTCGCCTATGGTGACGATTACGGCAAAGATCGAGGAGCAAGCTCCCAGGATACTGACCGCGGCATTGTTGGGGACACATTCAAATTCTTGAAGAACAAGTACCAGCAAACTCAGCACCCACAGCAGTCACAGTCACCGTATGGATATACTGAGCAACCGAGCAATTTAGCCGGTCAACAACACGCACCTGGACCAGCCGGCTATGTGAGTCAGAGATAGGCTTCCAATTACAAATAATGGGATAGCTGATAACACGTAGCAGAATCCTGGAGCTGGCAGTCAAGCTCCGTACCCTGGTGGGCCACCTGCGCAGGTGCCGCAGAAGAAACCGGATGCAGTCAGCTCCATCTTCAATACCCTGCATGGAGTTGTACACGGCGTTGGCGCGGAGCTCGTTGGAAAGTTCAGCGGCCAGAATGAAACTCAGTCAGCCTCTCATCATGGAGCTCAAAGTGAGCAATCGACGTCACAAGCTGCATACGGCTCGCCCGGTGGGGCCAGTAATAGATACAGCAGCTTTGCAAAACAGAAGAACGGCAACGATGTGAAGTGGTATGTCGATGGCTGTAGTTACATGTATGCTGTCTCCAAAGCACTAGAGGGGGCTAGGGAATCCATCTGGATTCTTGATTGTAGGTGACCTCTATCTAGAACCTGGGTCGTCCCTAGTTGACCATGCAGGGTGGCTCTCGCCTGAGCTATATCTACGGCGACCGCCAATGAACAACGAGCAATATCGGGTCGACAGAATGCTCCAAGCTGCAGCACAGCGTGGAGTTCGTGTCAACATAATCATCTACAAGGAGGTAAGACATCTGCTCTTCAGGCGCTGTATGTCGATATTGACAAAACTCAGGTGACCCAAGCCCTGACCCGTAAGTACCTATCACCCGTCCTTCCTGAATACCTCCATTCTATGCTCCCACGATCAACCGATGCTGTCACCTCCTTTCTTGTCAAGATGGGTTTGATGGCTACAGCAGCCTCAATGGAATATCTTGAAGCAGAGAATCCGCTGATTGCGCCTCCTGTGCCAGTCTGTTCTAGTCATACCAAGCATGCTCTTGAGAACTTACACCCTAACATCGCCGTTTTTCGCCATCCCGACCACTTACCAGACGCAAAGACCA
>QQTW01001846.1_pt1 | contig 15155 bp, 14 predicted proteins | sample 1904831 | NCBI WGS metagenome assembly QQTW01 (sample SAMN09435610, study PRJNA476489) | Subsurface metagenome, whole genome shotgun sequencing project. | reverse complement strand
GGTGGCGGTATTTTTGAGATGTTGCCGATTTCTAAATTTGAACCACCTTTTGAAGACTTTTTTGCTACGCCTCAAAATATTGATTTTGCATCTTTATGTGCAACTTACAATGTAGAACATGAGTTAATTAAAAATTGGGAGCAATTAGAGGAAAGATTAAATGAATTTCCAAGTAAAGGAATTAGAGTTCTAGAATTACAAACTAATCGGAAGTTAGATTCTAAATGGAGACAAGAAAATTTAGGCAAGTTTGCAGAAGATATAGCAATCCTAAAGTAGTTTTAAATGGTATAACGGTTTCGCCTCCTAGCCCCCAACCTTGAGGAAACAAAAATTTTAGTCTCCTCTAATTGGGAAGTGCTATGTAATTTAATCTTTGCTAAAAACTAGCAAATGTTGAGATGGTAAAAAGCTTTTCGTTTCTACCCAATCTAAACCTACTGCTGCCATTTCTTTGATTGCTTGCTTTTGAGTCATTTTGTGCAGCTTTTTAATCGCAATAAATGGATTTTCTCGGCGATATTCAACCAATATTACTTTACCTTTAGGTTTAAGTGCCTTAACAACTTCTTGCATTATTTCATGAGGCTGGGATAACTCATGATAAGCATCAACCATAATTGCTAAATCAATGCTATTTTCCGGCAAGTTGGGATTAGTAAGACTGCCTAAAATAGGCTCTACATTAGTAATATGATTTTCGGTTTTTAAAAATTCAATAATATCTAACATTTCTGGCTGAATATCTACCGCTAAGACCTTGCCTAAAGGTAATTTTTGTGCTAATTTAAAGCTAAAATAGCCCGTACCTGCGCCTATATCCGCTACAACATCTGTAGTAGCAAGATTTAAAGTATTTATTAGCTTTTGCGGTTGTTCTTCAACTTCCCGTGAAGGACGTTCTAACCAAAGAGCTTCAGTATGTCCCATAACTTTAGCAATTTCTCTACCTTGATAAAACTTACCAATACCATCAGGACTGTGAATAGTTCTCAATTGATAAATGTTATCCGGGGTTGCGGTAATTGTTCCACAAGCACCCAGCAGCAGACAACAGCAAAGAAGGCATTTTAGGGCGAGACGCTTAAACCTATTATTTCCAGTCATGCTTGGCTTGCTCTAATACATAGGCGGAGATATCATAAATTTGTTGCTCGGTGAGACGACCTTTATAGGCTGGCATAGCATATTGACCATTTTTGACTAATTGAGCGATCGCATCAGTTGAATCCATGCCAAATTTTTTTAATGCTTTTGACTTTAAATTTTTCCCACGTCGGACAATATTACCGCCATTAATATGACAACCCGCACAGTTATTAGTAAAAAGTGTCTCTGTCTCTGTCGTTGATATCGCCAAAGCTGGAGTAGTGAGAAAGATTATTAATGCGATCGCGCTGATAAAAATAGTTATTAATTTTCTCATTAATTCCACAGTTTTATTTAATAACTATATTGCCCTGCGGCTACTACGTGGTTTGTTTTATGTTTATGCCCTTAACTCAATATACTAGACCAGCCCAAAGTCAACAGCATGAGCAAGTTACTAAACCAAAATAGCCCTAAAAGCCACATTAACCCATTCATTAATTGAGGAGGCGATAAATCTTCCGCCGTTTTATATATAAGTTTTTGTCCTTGCCAAAGTTGCCACAGGCGAAATACGGTGTAAATAGTACCAATTGTCACTACTATACTTGGCGCTCCAATACTGCTAAATACTTGCTCTGTTACAATTTGCACGAACAGCACAAACAAATAAAAACCTAAAATCTTTCGCGCTGGGGGATTTTTGAGCCATAGTAACCAAGCTAGGCTAGGAAGAATTAAACCAATAGCGATCGCTAACCCTAGCCAAACTCTCAGGAAGTTTTGTTCAGAAGCGCTAAATTGAATATTTTGCTGAATAGGTAACACTTTATTTATTGTCAGCCAGCCTACCAAAATTGTCAGCAATGTAGCACTTAGGATAAAAGAGAGCGTTATTTTCCAGTTCATAGTTAGATCTTAAATCTCCCTAAAACGCTTATTTGTAGCCCGTGTGATCGCATTAATTAAAGTAGCAGGAGCGGATGCGATTGCACCCGCAAACCCCCAAATGTGGGAGTTATCGATAACCCTACATTCTTCGTCCCGTAAAGGCAATAATTGAATAAGGACTTCCCGCTACAAACTGACTATAGCTCGCCATTTGCCAGCATTTGAATAATGCGAGGGATTCCCGGATCGAAACCTCCCATATCCCAAGACAAAGGATCGCTTGGATCTACCAAAGTTAATTGGTACGGTGCAAGGGTGATATACACCGCTTTAACATCTGGGTTGATTTTCTTACGGTACTGCGCCAGTGCTTCCGAGGGGTGCTTATTTCCCGCCCAACTTTCCGAATCTGTCCAAAAGCAAACTACATCGGCTTTGAACTTATTTTTGATCATCCAGTCGTAAGCAACAGAAGCATCCGTTCCCCCAAAGTTTTGATTGCTAGACTTCTTCAGCGCCGAACTAAACGTATCTTTGGCGGTAATCCCCAAATAACGAAAATCCGTAGCAAAACCGCGAATTTCGTAGTTTTTCTCCGCTTTAGCTGTCACCAAAGCCATCGCTGTCGCAATCTCGCAGCAACTCAAACCCACAGAATCTACTACTCCGTAAGACATCGAACCGGAGACATCTACAGCGTGCATAAACACTTTACCCGTAGGTTCTACAACCTCAAAAGACATTTCCAAAGCCTTCTCTAAAATGTCTACAATCCGAGGTACGGGTTGCCAAGTTTTTTGGCTGCGTCCGAGTTTTCCTCCAGACTTGTAGGTTTTCAGCGCTTTAAGAACATCAATCGGGTGAATCCGTCCACTCCGCAAACGCTCTTTACTATTTAACGTTGCTTCTAGACGCTTTAAGTTAGCACGTCCATCGGTTCGCAATACATCTAATTGAGTCAACGAACCTAAGTTACGCAACATTGCACCAATGGGCATTTCTTCAAACAGTAATTGCCATGCGGCTTTATCCATTTTGCCTACAGGTGCAGCCATTTCATGGGTTAGGTGTCCTTGAGCAATAGCTTGATGTGTTTGTTCGGGGTTACGTTTTAGCCATTCATACCACCAAATTTGAGCAAGAGCGGGGTTAGGAATTTGTTTAGGCAATTGTTCCCATCCTTTAACTACCCATTCAAACAACTGGCGGTGTTCTTCGGTAGGTGGCTTGACGTGAAATAAGCGCAAAGCATCTCGGTGAGTAAAACCTTGACGTTGTTGATACTTCAACAGTTGGTAAGCCAAACCTTTGACATCTTCTCGCGATAGCCAAGTTTTGCCCGATTCGCGCACCACTTTACCAAAGCCACGCATCGACTTTGTATAGCTCAACCATTCGTAGAAATGGCTACCAGTACGGATAACTGTAGAAAAGATTTCTTGAAATGCTTGCTTTGCTTCCTTGCTTTCGCCCATTGAGAGCAATACCAAAGCCAAAATTGGAGCGCTGTTGTTAATCGAGCGACCATCACTAGCATAGACAATTTCTTTAGCTACACGAGCGGGGTCAGATGCGATCGCACTTACCAAGACATTTGCAAAATCATCGGTTAATTCTTTCTTTCCAGCGTAGTAGGTGCTTTTCGCCGTCCCAATTAGCAAGCAGCGACGCAGCATAGCCCAAATGCCAGCATCAAAAGTATAGCCGCCAGAGCGTCCTTTAATCATCTCTGCTTCCCGTCCGGGAATAGGTTGATTTTGGGGAGTTCCCGACTTTTTCTTGGTAAAAAAGTTGTAATTCATCGTGTGTCCTCAGCCTTTGCAGGCAAAATATAGTTAACTGGCGGTACAGGATTTGAACCTGCGATCTTCCGGGTAACGATAACCCTCAATTTTCGGTCTTAAAAGACAAGTTATTAATCAAGGATTTCCGGGTGTTCTGCCAATTGAACTAACCGCCAGATATAGTTTTATTTATTTGGTGTGATGAGGCAGGACTTGAACCTGCGACCACTACGATTATGAGTCGATAACCCTAGTTCATCGGCTCTTACAAGCAAGTTGCGAATCAGGATGTTTAGCGCTCTACCACTGAGCTACCCATCACAAGAAAGTTGTATATTTGGGGGGGCGGGTTAGGAGTCGAACCTGTAAACCGATAATCCTCAGTTCTTCGGCTTTTACAAGCAAGTTGCGAACGAGGAATTTTCTCTAAAAATTGCCTATTCAACAATATCTAGAGTCCCCACCCCATAGGTGATTTTTTGGTGTAGCGGAGCAGGATTTGAACCTGCGACCTCAAGGTTACGATAATCCTCAATTCTTCGGCTTTTGCAAGCAAGTGATGAACAAGGCTGGTTTATGCTCGCGCGCTACCAAACTGCGCTACCCGCCACAAGTTTTTGTTAATTTAACATAGTTTTGAATGTTTATTTTTTGGTGTAGCAGAGCGGGATTTGAACCCGCATCCCCGGCGAATTAAGGTTTTTTTCGTTAATAGCGATAACCCTCGATTCTGCGTCCTTTTCAGGCAAAAGTTGGCGCTCTACCAATTGAGCTACCTGCCACAAGTAATTTAATCCTCATTTTTAATAGCGATCGCCAATTTCTCGGTGAAGCGCTTTGTATTACAAATGTAGTATATGTATTTTCAGTTGTCAACAATTGGAGCAATAATTTTAGAGTTTTAGCTTGAAGTCCCTACCCGCGTTAAAATTCTGGGGCTAAAACAACAAGCCGCTACTATGACAATTACTTGGGAAACCGCCAAAACCTACGAAGACATCCTGTATCACAAAGCTGATGGCATTGCCAAAATTACTATCAATCGTCCCCACAAGCGCAACGCCTTCCGTCCAAAAACAGTGTTTGAACTCTACGATGCGTTTGTTGATGCTAGAGAAGATACAAGTATTGGTGTAGTTCTATTTACGGGAAATGGCCCGCATACCGATGGTAAATACGCTTTTTGTTCTGGCGGCGACCAAAGCGTGCGTGGTGATGCGGGATATATAGATGATGATGGTGTCCCTCGCCTCAATGTTTTAGATTTGCAACGGCTAATTCGTTCGATGCCCAAGGTTATTATTGCTTTAGTTGCTGGCTATGCGATCGGTGGTGGTCATGTTTTACATTTAATATGCGATCTTACTATTGCGGCGGATAACGCGATATTTGGGCAAACAGGCCCTAAAGTTGGCAGTTTTGATGGTGGATTTGGCGCTAGTTACTTAGCGCGGATTGTCGGACAAAAAAAGGCGCGAGAAATTTGGTATTTATGCCGCCAATATAACGCTACTCAAGCCCTAGAAATGGGTTTAGTTAATACCATCGTACCTGTAGAACAACTAGAACTAGAAGGCATCCAATGGGCAACAGAAATATTAGAAAAAAGCCCGATCGCAATTCGTTGTTTAAAGTCGGCTTTTAATGCTGATTGCGATGGACAAGCAGGGTTACAAGAATTAGCTGGCAACGCCACCATGCTTTATTACATGACTCAAGAAGGGGCTGAAGGCAAACAAGCATTTTTAGAAAAACGTCCCCCCAACTTTCGCTCTTTTCCCTGGTTGCCATAAAACAAAGTCAGCCTATAAATCTTGCAACTACTGCTATTAAAAAATCGCCTCTGTAGCAACTATAAAGGCGATTTTAATTATTAAATCAATATGTAAATAAAACAAACCTAAAATTTGAGCAAACTAAAACACAGTTTTTCTTAAAGTCTTACAGAGTTGCCTTACATCTATCTAATTGTGTATTTAGAGGAGAGTTAATAACTTTTTTAACTTCTACTAAAGGCTGATTTGTATCGCCAACTAGAGGATGTTCGGCAACGGCGGGCATTGCATCGGGCAAGTTCATCATATCTTCTAGATTTTCCCAGGAAGGTGCAAACGCTGGGATCGCCAAAGCACAAGCTTTCCAACCACCGTGAACTGAGCCATCCAGCAATTGGCACGTACCACCACGTCTTCCTTGGGATTTGTAATAACGGCAGTAACGGCAGGCAGATACAAGCAGGTTTGTGGTTTTCATAAAAGTGTCGCTGAGGAACTCTCTATGACTTTTATTTTGCTTCTATGAAGAAACTACCTTTTCTTTATCAAAGCATTATGAGGCAGTGTTTGTAGCGATCCCGGAGCAAAATTAATTTCATACTTTCTTTAGATTGTGAGGATAATTAGCTGTTTTTAGTAATATTTCGACACAAAAGATTAATCTAGTTAGCAATATTAAAGCGCTCAAATTGGGGATCAATGCGAAACAATTGCTAGTTGCTGTAACATAGGCTGCAATTTACTCAAAAAATATATTAAGAAAAAGTGAATTAATTTTGTATTTAATCAAAATATCTAGTTGATAAATGTATAAATAATAAATAAATAACTATATTTCCGTGTTTTCTGGGTGTTATTTGTTGAGGAATTGCTATCTAAAAGCAATAATTCAGTAACTTCACGGATAAAAAATAATTAAGAGTAATTCTTTAGGCATATTTCTTAATAATTACTTAAAAATCTTTGACAGCGCAAATACAGCAAACTTGCCAGCGTTGCAGTTCGCCGGGAGGTGTAGGAGCATGGCATTGAGGACAAAGAGGCAAATTATGACTTTTCTCTTGCGTCGTTTTGACCCACTGGCTAAAAGCTGCTTGAGCATCTTTGCATTTAGGTGGTTTAGCAGGATTTAAGTTCGTTGGCGATAAAACACTAGGATGAGCGCCCCCAAAAAAATTATCAGCAGTCGCTCGATTTTTGGCAATTGTATCGGGACGTTGCCATTGCGCCGTAGAAAAGCGAATATCTGTTAATGGACTAGGTAAATAAGCGTTCAACTTAGCGAGAATGCGCGATCGCTCCATTGTCAAATTTTGCGCCCAAGCAGCGCTAGAAGTCGCTACCCATAAAACATCTTTTTGGATCGATAGTAATTGAGTGTGCGGAGTAATAGCTTGTCCGACAACCTCCGACCAATATTGCAGAGCAATTTGAAAAGGTTGTTGTTGCAAGCGGCTTTGAGCAAAAGCAACAGTTAAAATCCGATCGATTGAATTAAACGACATAACATAATTTAGATTGGAAAAAGGGCGATCGCACTGCATTAAGGAAGCGATACCATAAATTTAATTGCCCCAAGAAAGATTCGACTTATATAATTAGCCCGTATTGCGTCAAGGGCGATCGCAATTTAGAGCAACGTAAATGGAGAGCCGTGACATGGGACTGATTGACCGCATCAAACGAGTAATTCGCGCCAATACCAACGATTTAGTTAATAAAGCCGAAGATCCAGAAAAAGTTCTCGAACAAACTGTTGCCGAAATGCAAAGCGATCTAGTACAACTGCGGCAAGCCGTAGCTAGTGCGATCGCCACTACTAAGCGTACCGAAAGGCAAGCCTCTCAAGCCGATTCTGTCGCCCAAGACTGGTACAACCGCGCTCAACTAGCCCTAAATCAAGGTAATGAAATTCTAGCAAAAGAAGCCTTAACTAAGCGCAAATCCTACCAAGAGACGGCTACCGCTCTTAAAGCTCAAATAGGAGAGCAAACCAGTGTCGTCAATAAAATCAAAAAAGATATGCAAACGCTAGAAGTAAAAATTGGCGAACTAAAAACAAAAAAAGATATGTATATCGCTAGAGCGCGATCGGCAACAGCTTCGCAAAGGTTAAACGAAATGCTAGGAGGAGTAAATACCAGTAGTTCCCTAAACGCCTTCGCCCAAATGGAAGAAAAAGTACTGCAACTAGAAGCACAATCAGAAGCGATCGCCGAATTAGGTACAGACGACTTGCAAAAACAATTTAATTCTCTAGCTTCCTCTAGCGATGTAGACGCGGAGCTTGCAGCGATGAAAGCGCAACTACCACCTAGCAGCAGCCCAAACCCTTCCCAACAACTACCTCCTAGCTCTACTGCTAAACCGATAGAAGAACTATAGAAGAATTGTTAGTATAGCTAGTAGTAAAAATTGCTTAAAAATCTACCCTTGTTTATAGCAGAAGTAAGAAATTGAGCTTATGTTAAAAACAACCGCCTAAGCTCGTTAGTTATTAAGCTAGGCTTTAAATTAGCCTTGTGTTATTTCCCCAAACCCTTGTAAACCTGAAACGGAATAAATAATAGTTATGGGATTATTCGATCGCATTAGCCGAGTGGTCAGATCAAACCTGAACGATATGGTCAGCAATGCTGAAGACCCAGAAAAAATGTTAGAGCAGTCTATCCTCGAAATGCAGGAAGACTTAGTACAATTGCGTCAAGGTGTGGCTCAAGCGATCGCCGCGCAAAAACGCTCCGAACAACAGTACAATCAAGCTCAAAACGAAGCAAATAAGTGGCAGCGCAACGCTCAACTTGCTTTGCAAAAAGGTGATGAAAACTTAGCCCGTCAAGCTTTAGAGCGCAAAAAAAGCTTTAGCGAAACTGCAACTAGCCTCAAAACTAATTTGGATTCCCAGGTAGGTCAAATTGACACCCTCAAGCGCAGCTTAATTGGACTTGAGAGCAAAATTGCTGAGGCAAAAACCAAAAAAGATATGCTCAAAGCCAGAATTAGCGCCGCTAAAGCTCAAGAGCAACTCCAAAGCACTGTAGGCAGACTGGGAACGAGCAGCGCGATGGCAGCTTTTGAGCGGATGGAAGAAAAAGTATTGATGCAGGAAGCCCGCGCTCAATCGGCTCAAGAATTAGTCGGTTCGGATCTAGAAAGCCAATTTGCCCAGCTAGAAGCAGGTAGCGATGTAGATGACGAATTAGCCGCCCTCAAAGCGCAAATGTCCCTAGGGCCTGCAACCTCGGCAAGTACACCTTCCCTTCCCCAAGCCAGCCAATCATCTAGCCCAAAATCTAACGAGGTTGTAGATGCGGAATTGGATCAGTTACGCAAGCAATTAGATAATCTTTAAATTGCTTTTAATAAAAATTAATTGGGCGCTCTAATAGATCGGCACGATTAATCGATCTATTGGAGTGCTTTGGATAATTTTTAGCGGTCGGTTAGGTTTATTGTAGAAAAGGCTTAAATAATAAATTGTTATGAGTAAAGCGATCGCCATTAACGATCTAGAGTTTGATGCTGAAGTCATCCAAGCGAATCAGCCTGTATTAGTCTATTTTTGGGCTGCTTGGTGCGGCCCTTGTCGGCTAATGTCCCCTGTCATAGACTGGGCCGCCGAAAACTATAGCGATCGCCTTAAAGTAGTCAAGATGGAAGTAGACCCAAATCAAGCTACCGTCAAGCAGTATCAAGTTGAAGGCGTACCCGCACTGCGGTTATTTCAAGCCTCGCAACTAATCGCATCATCCGAAGGCGCGATCGCCAAACCAAAACTAATCGGCTTTCTCGACTCTCATTTAACTTAAGTTAGCGATCGCCCTTGCTAGAAAAATCATTCAATTGATAATTATGGAATTTGCTCAACGTTTGAATTACCTGCAAGCTAATGTGTTCGCGGATATGGATAAAGCAAAGGCAAAAGCGAGGGCGGCAGGAAAGGAGGTAATCGATTTATCTTTGGGTTCATCGGACTTAGCTACAGCACCCCATGTGATCGAAACCATTACTCGATCTTTGCAAGATCCCAGCACTCACGGTTACTTGTTATTTAATGGCACGCAAAAATTTCGGCAAGCGGCGGCTAATTGGTACGAGCAAAAGTTTGGCATTGCGGTAGATCCAGAAACCGAGGTTTTGCCCCTAATCGGCTCTCAAGAAGGTACGGCACATTTACCACTTGCGATCCTAAATCCTGGAGATTATGCTTTGCTGCTCGATCCTGGCTACCCGTCTCATGCGGGCGGCGTTTATCTAGCAAGCGGGCAAATCTACCCGATGCCAATACGTGCTGAAAATGATTTTTTGCCTGTATTTGCGGAAATTCCCGCGACGGTTCTCTCGCAATCAAAAATGATGGTACTTAGTTATCCTCATAATCCAACAAGTGCGATCGCGCCTTTAGATTTTTTTCAACGTGCGGTAGCTTTTTGCCAGCAACATAATTTAGTTTTAGTCCACGATTTCCCCTACGTTGACTTGGTATTTAACGAGCGAGTAGCACCATCGGTTTTGCAAGCAGACCCCGATAAAAGCGTTTCCATTGAGTTTTTTACTCTATCCAAGTCCTACAATATGGGCGGCTTTCGAGTTGGTTACGCGATTGGAAATTCTTCGCTCATCCAAGCTTTAAGGCAGATTAAAGCTGCCGTTGACTTCAATCAGTATCAAGGTATATTGAACGGTGCGATCGCCGCTTTAACGGGTTCTCAAACCGGGGTAAACGTCGCAAGAGACACCTTCCGTCAGCGTCGAGATGCTTTTATTGAAGCTTTACACCGCATTGGCTGGCACGTTCCCACTCCTGCCGCTACTATGTATATTTGGGCAAAGTTACCCGCTCCTTGGTCTAGTAATTCTATCGATTTTTGCACTCATTTAGTAGAAACTACTGGAGTTGCTGCTTCTCCAGGTTTTGGCTTTGGCAAGTGTGGCGAAGGGTATGTTAGGTTCGCTTTGGTACACGAACCAAAAGTTTTACAAGTTGCTGCCAGTAGAATAGCTAAGGTGCTTGAGACTAGACAACCTTCTTGTTTATAAATTTAACTTTTTTTGTTAAATAGTAAGTTTTTAACTACAGTTTTATAGTTATTTAGGCAATTTTTTACCATAAGCTTAATTGATGACTTGACCCGTCAAATTGGAAACCTATACTATCTGTGTACATAGCAGTGCAGGAGAGATGTCAGTAAGTTAATATCAAACTTCCGTTAAATAACATTATGCTGTTAGTAAGTTTAACTACTTCTCTTGAAACGATTCACTTAGAACTCGCTTTTTTAAGTATAGTATTGAGCAACACCAGTAAACTTTACAAAACTAGCTATTAGGTTGTTCAATTAAAATATGCTTTGAATTTATCGTTTAGAGCTTAATGATTTAACTTATATCCAACTTCTCAATACCTTTTGGATCGAGTTCCATAACTAATAAGCTCGTGAATAGCAATAGAAAAAGTCCAAACATAAAATTGGATGCAGAAGTACCCCAAGGTACTGCTCCAAAGCGTTTATTAATCGTTGAGGATAATAACCTCAATCGGTTGATGTTAAATGATTATTTAAGTTTCTGCGGCTATCAAGTGCTTAGTTTAGCTGATGGGGCTAATTTTTTCGATGAATTAGCTAGTTTTCAGCCTCACTTGATTTTATTAGACCTGAAGCTTCCCGACATTGATGGTTATGTTCTACTAGAACAAATGCAACAAAACCCGCGATGGCGTGATATTCCTGTAATTATCGTTTCTGCTTTTGCCTTTAGAGCCGATCGCCAACGTGCTTTAAATTTAGGTGCGTGTCAGTATTTTATCAAACCAGTTAATCTTACTGAACTAAAACAATCTATTGACCGAGAAATAATTATACGGTCAACTTAAGACCTAGCTATCTATATTTATTTAGCTCTTTGATCGTTTACATATTCCTCAAAGGTGGTTGTTAAATTTTGCAAGTCACGACCAACCTCCGTAACGGTTGCTTCTAATTGAGCAATCAGTAAAACTGCCGTTTGCAATCGATTAAGGTTGGCATCAAGGGCGCGGCGATACTGCTTTTCAAATTCATCTAAGTTCATATTTATAGTTGAGATATTGCTAAGTTACTGAGAAAAAGTAAAAATTTGGCTTTTAACTCTTATCTCTAATCTAATCCGAGAACTAGCAAAATAAAGCTTAATTGCCATAATTTCATCTTAAAAATCAAAAAATTGACAACAACTTTACAAGACTAAACATAAGTATAATTTAGCACCTCCTTAAGAAGGTTTGTAAGGGTTTGTACTTAAAATAGAAGAAAACAAACTCGTGGTCAATAGTCCGATCGCTGCGAGCCAAAGTAGAATTAAGGAGCGGTAGCACTTTAAAAGTAGCAAAAAAATGAAAAACCGTAGTGTAGTTGAAGGCAATGAAATCGCGAGCGTAGTTGAAGGCAAAAAGTCAGCACTACTATTAAAGCGCGTCAAGTTATGACCAATACACAGACCTCAGAGCAAACTCCAGCAAAAAAAGCCATAGCTAATTTACCCTTAGTCAAAGATCGAGATCGCCTAGCCGCTCGGATTAAAGAGATTCCTAAAGAGCCAGGAGTTTATATAATGCGAGACATCAGCGATCGCATTATGTATATAGGCAAATCGCGATCGCTGCGATCGCGCGTTAGTTCGTACTTCCGCCCAGCGCAAAAACTAAGCGATCGCATTTCTATGATGGTTAGGCAAGTAACAGAAATTGAATTTATTGTTACAGATACCGAAGCTGAGGCTTTAGCTTTAGAAGCAAATTTAATCAAGCAACACCAGCCGTATTTTAATGTCTTACTTAAGGACGATAAAAAATATCCCTATGTCTGCATTACCTGGTCGGAAGAATATCCACGTATTTTTATCACTCGCAACCGCAGAATTGGCAAAGAAAAAGATAAGTTTTACGGCCCTTATACCGATGCGGGGTTACTAAGGAGCATATTACGCATAGCTAAACGCATCTTTGCCCTCAAGCAACGTCCGCAGCCCTTATTTAAAGATCGTCCTTGTTTAAACTACGATCTAGGGCGTTGTCCTGGAGTATGTCAAAAACTAATTACCCCGGAAGAATACCGAAAAACCGTGCAAAAAGTCGCAATGGTATTTCAAGGACGAGCGCAGGAATTAATTGACATATTAACCGAGCAGATGCAGAAATCCGCCGAGGAAATGAACTACGAATCTGCCGCCCGACTGCGCGATCAAATTGCTGGGTTAAAGTCGCTAAATGCCGAGCAAAAAGTATCCTTGCCCGATGATACCGTATCGAGAGATGCGATCGCCCTTGCTGCCAACGAGCAACACGCCTGCATTCAACTATTTCAAATTCGCGCCGGGAAATTAGTAGGAAGACTGGGTTTTGTCGCCGATGTGAGTGCAGAGGCAGGAGCGATTTTACAAAGAGTGTTAGAGGAACATTATCAAACGGCGGATTCTGTAGAAATCCCGACAGAGATATTAGTCCAGCATGAATTGCCGCAAGCAGAAATGTTAGCCGAGGTTTTGAGCGATCGCAAAGGACGAAAAGTAAGCATACTTACCCCTCAGCGTTCGACGAAAGCAGAATTAATTGAAATGGTCGAACGCAATGCGGAATACGAATTAGCGCGGACGCAAAAGTTAAGCGATGCTAATTCTCAAGCGATGGAAGACTTGGCAGCTATTGTAGACTTGCCCGAATTACCGCGCCGCATTGAAGGTTACGACATTTCCCACATTCAAGGCGCTAACGCGGTTGCGTCTCAAGTCGTATTTATAGACGGATTGCCCGCTAAACAATACTATCGCCATTACAAAATTAAAAATCCTACCGTTATGGCGGGGCATTCTGACGACTTTGCAAGTTTAGCAGAAGTAATTAGTCGGCGTTTTCGCAAGTACGCTCAAGATCCACAACTACCGCGCGTCGGGAATCCCGATTGGCCCGATTTAGTAATGATTGATGGTGGTAAAGGGCAACTATCTTCAGTAGTAGCAGTATTGCAAGAGATGAATCTGTTAGAAGATTTACACGTAGTCAGTTTAGCAAAGCAGCGAGAGGAGATATTTTTACCCGGAGAATCTAAACCTGTAGAAACTCAATCAGAACAGCCAGGAGTGCAGTTGTTGCGGCGATTAAGAGATGAAGCTCATAGATTTGCAATTAGCTTCCACAGGCAGCAAAGAAGCGACAAATTAAAGCGATCGCGTTTGGATGATATTCCGGGTTTAGGATACCACAGACAAAAGCAACTACTCGCGCATTTTCGCAGTGTTGATTATATTCGTCAAGCCTCACCAGAGCAGTTAACGCAAGCGCCAGGAATTGGTTCGCATTTAGCCCAGGAAATCTACAACTATTTTCATCCGGCGTGATAAAAATTGCTACTTACAAAAGTAAACAGAATGAGCTTAGTTGAAGAAGTCTTAAACCAATTACCGGGTGATGTTTTAGGCGGATTAAGGAAAAGCGATCGCCTTCTTGCTTCCCTGAGAGAAAACACTGCACCGATTCCCCAAGTAATAACTCAAAGTAACGTATCTCTAGAGACTGTAGACTGGGACGTAGTTATCTGCGGCGGAACGTTAGGAATTTTGATTGGTTGTGCTTTGGTGAAAAGAGGCTGGCGAGTAGCTTTGTTAGAGCGAGGGATGTTGCGCGGGAGAGAGCAAGAATGGAATATATCGCGCTCGGAATTAGAAGTATTTTTAGAACTAGACTTGTTAACTGAGCAAGAATTAGAAAATGCGATCGCAACTGATTATAATCCCGCCCGTGTCAGCTTTCTTGGCGGTACAGAAGTCTGGGTAAATGACGTTCTCAATATTGGCGTAGATCCAATTTATTTATTAGAAACAGTCAAAAATAAATTTCTAGCGGCGGGTGGTAATTTGTTTGAAAATACCGCTTTTGATAGGGCTGTTGTTCATCCTAATGGCATTTTAATCTCCAACACCTTTAGTACCCGTTTGCTCCTAGATGCGATGGGTAATTTTTCCCCGATAGTTGGGCAAGCTAGAGTTGGCAAAAAGCCTGATGGTATTTGCTTAGTTGTCGGTAGTTGCGCTCAAGGATTTCCGCCAAATAACACGGGCGATTTATTAGCATCCTTCACGCCTTTACTCAATAATTGTCAATACTTTTGGGAGGCTTTTCCGGCGCGGGATGGGAGAACTACTTATTTATTTACCTACATGGACTTGGACGCTAGACATATTGGACTAGAAACATTGTTTGCGGAATATCTGCGTTTATTACCAGAGTATCAAGGTGTAGAACTAAGTCAATTACAACTGCAAAGAGCGCTGTTTGGTTTTTTCCCTGCTTATAGTCAGCAATTATATTTCCCTTGGGGACGAATTCTACCCGTTGGCGATAGTAGCGCAAATCAGTCACCTTTAAGCTTTGGTGGTTTTGGCTCAATGGTGCGTCACCTCAAACGCTTGACTATTGGTATTAGCGAAGCTTTAGCAACAGAGCAATTGTCAGCATCCGCCTTGAAACAATTGCAACCTTATCAGCCTAATTTGAGCGTTACTTGGCTATTTCAAAAGGCAATGAGAGCAAGTATCGGGCAAAAAGTTGAACCAAATCAAATTAATAGTTTACTTTCCGTTG
>QQTW01001845.1_pt1 | contig 15156 bp, 11 predicted proteins | sample 1904831 | NCBI WGS metagenome assembly QQTW01 (sample SAMN09435610, study PRJNA476489) | Subsurface metagenome, whole genome shotgun sequencing project. | reverse complement strand
AATGCGGGGCTACTGCCTACGAATATATTTTACAATATACTTCTTACTGTCTTTGACATTAATTATAACTCATGCATATGAAAAAAAATGAACTAAGACGAATAAACAAAGTAATCTAGCATAGCGGTGTCAACAGCTTTTAACACTTTTTAACTTGTAGTATATTATACAGTATATCCCCTATAGCGCCATCATCTCGTTACTTAGATACAAAGCTAGTCCTAACTTTCGGTAGAAGGCAATAAAAATTTTGGATTGTTAGCCTAGCTATAAGCACAGATAAAATTTTAAGTCAATCAGATTTAACTTTTGGTTACTTGACTGCCAGGTTGTGCAAGTACAAGCAAGTCAACAATGAACTTATTAAATTACTATGGCTAGCGAAATATTTTCAATTAAAGAGATTGCAGTCAAGAGAAAAGAGCAAATAAAAGAAATTTCTCTATTTGTACATAACTTAAGAAGTGGTATTTGGTTCCTCGGTCTGCCATCATGGTTGTTTGGAGTTACTGATAGAACTTTTGCTTCATTTGCTGATGGTTATGTATCTACTTTAGAACTGGCACAATTATTTACAGCTTCTTTCTTCTTTCTCAGTTGGATTTATTTGAAGCCAGAGAGTAGCTTAAATAGTAGCGCTATAGAAGCACTGCCAAACTACGAGTTCGATTTCGAGCCTTACGAGCTTGAAGTCTATAAAGGTATAGTTACTAATAGAATGCTTGAGTTGCACGAGCAACATATGATTCGGCAGGAATATATTTTACCTTTTTCCTATCTCTGCCAAATCTATCATTTGTTGAACTTAAAACATTTGGAAACAATCCATAGTTTTAGTCTCAATAACTTGAAAGTCGTTAAAGTCAGCAACTTCCAGCCGACAAGCAATGGCGGAACGATCAAATTTCAAACTGTTTTAGATTCTCCCATCAATCCTTTGAGAATTTGGCGGCAACCGATAGTTGAAGTGCAGTTAATTTTGCATACACCCTATACTGTTGAACTCAGTATTCCGGTTTATAACAACAAACATATAACTGTATTATTTAATGCCCTGCCTTTAAGTAACAACGAGCATAAGTTATTTATCGATATTTACAGTAACTTGGAGTGGCCAAAACCAATATTGCAACTACTGTTACATTTCGCTTCTAGTTTGACGCTGTTTGAAGATTTGCCCTATCTACGTAAATTAGGATCGAGAAATATACAGGGTTTAGTCAACTTAAGTAAGGTTTCTAACCATGAAACAATGTGGCTGATGCGAAGATTTGCTGACTTGTACGGTGGTAAAAAAGAACCTGCGCAACTAACTGGGGGCGATTGAATAGGGTGGGTATTGCTTGGGCGATTGAATAGGTAAGGTGGGCAGTGCCCACCCTACTGAGTGCTTAAATAAGCGATCGCTTGCCGAATCCAATCTTCTGCACCAGCGTTTTTGGCAACAAGCGCATTTTGACTTACAGATGTAAGTGCTTGAGCAATCTCATTTGGGCTATACCCCACCGCTAGCAGTGCCATTTGCACTTCTTCTAAAATCTTGGGAGAAAGCGCTACCGATGCAGTAGTTGTTGCTAATCCAACTGTGTGGCTCCAAGTTACCAACTTGTTTTTCAATTCTAAGCAGATGCGTTCAGCGGTTTTACCGCCTATACCAGGTGCTTGAACTAGTAGTTGCGTGTTACCAGTGACGATCGCTTGAACTAGTTCTGATAATTCCAGAGTATCCAAAAGCGCGATCGCTCCTGCTGCACCAATTCCACTTACACTAATTAGCTGGCGAAATAAATCTCGCTCAGCCGCGGAACCAAACCCATAGAGCAGTGGCTGTTCTTCCCGAATTTGCAGGTGCGCGAACACCTGCACTTGTTCACCAGTTGTGAACCCAGCCGCCAAACGCGCCGGAATTTGCATTTCATAACCGCAAGAATTCACCTCTAGGGTAAGGATGACGCGATTAGTGCTGCTTTTTTGCACGCTGGCGACTGTGCCTTTGAGAAAAGCGATCATTCGAGAAAGCCGAAACGTCTTAAGCCTTCCAGAATACCACTTGCACAGGCCGACTGAGCCTGGTAACGGTAGTCTGCTGGATTAGAATTGTGCCACTGAAGTAACTCATAGCTGGCATTACCAACAATAATTCCGCGTGACTCTCCCACAGCAAATAAAGCAATATCATTGCCAGAGTCACCACAAACAACGGTTTGCTCTGGTGAAATTCCCCATGAGGAGCGCAAAAACTGCACGGCTTCGCCTTTATCACTATGATGGGGTACAATATCTAGATCTTGACCAGTGCTGTAAATCAGCTTGACATTTAAGCCCTGTTGTTGTATCAAAGATTTTAGTTGCGGCAATAGATTGTTTGCGATCGCTTGTGTCAAGAAAAAACTCACTTTAAAAGGACGCTGTTCTGAGTCTGGTTGAGGAACGAGATCGGCAAAATGAGCAGCTATAGCCACAATTGAGTCTCGATCCCACCCTTGAGAGAGTTTTTCTGACCAAGCAGAATCTGGATTTTCGCTACCATTGAGATAAATTTCTGTACCCACAGATGCAACCAAAGCGTCGGGCTGTAAAAGCTGCTTTTCTTGCTGAAGTTTTCGATAAAGTATAGGCGATCGCCCTGTTGCATAGACAATCTTTGTCTCGTATTCTTGGCGATGCTGACTCAGCTTATGATTCAGTTCTACCAAGGCTTGGTCATCACCCACGAGGGTGTTATCTAGATCGGTTACGAAAAGAAATTGTGTCACGCCAACTTGCTTTAATTTAGTGTAGACCGGGAAACAGATGAGGAATAACGATTGACAGAATTTTAGCCTGCCTTTCGCCACACCCTTTTAAGGGTAGTACGACAAGGCAGGCTTCTGATTAAGCTTTAAAATACGACAAAATATTCGTGCAAAAGGTCTAATCTGTTTTTCGCGCGTCAGAGCTGAAGCATGAAAGAGCGATCGGATTGATTGACGAACAATTCAAATTTGGTCTATCAATTAAGATAAATTAACAAATCTAAAACATTAACGCCCTCGTTACTAGGCCCCAGCCTAGTAACGAGCTTTAAGAGGCTCCGCCTCAATGTTGAGCAACAACTTGAGCTTGACTCAAAGGCCAATTCGCCAGCAATTGCTCGCGGTTTTGCCGCAAGTCTGCATGGTTGCGATCGGTGGAATAAGGAACTTTGTCACCCTTAATTCCTGCCCAAAGAACGCGGTTGAACTTCTCAGGATCTAGCTTATCTTCAACTCCAAAGTAAAAATCTTTGGTAGCCTGCGCCCACCACTGTTTGTTGTGGCCAGAAGGAATAGCCGCTGTCTTTTCGACATTGGAATCGTTGCAAGCTGGTACTAAATTCGGCTCTACAGGTTGACGACACAAGTTACCAGGTACAACCGCAGTGTAAGGCGTGAAGTCGGGATTACGAGTGAAAGCATCCGACATCGGCAAAGCATTTGCATCAGTTATAGCAACATAGTCAATACCTAATAAATCCTCAATCGTTCGTAGCACGTTAAGGGTGTTGTAGTTAGTGCTGACTAGCACCTTCCGCTTAGTGTAAGGCGAAATGACGTAGGCTACCGAACGGTGTCCATCGACGTGATCGGGGCCATTCTGAGAGTCATCTTCAATCACAGCGATCGCTGTATCATTCCAATAGGGAGATTTGGAGATTTTTTCTACCAGTAAGCCAACGGCATAATCATTATCTGCCATCTGTAGCTCGGCAGTATTCAAGCCAGCTACGGCATTATTGAAGTTGCCAAAGTGGTCGTGATGTAAACGCACCAGTGACAAGTTAGGCAAGTCCTGATTCTGCTTGATGTAGTTGTCAATGTCCCGCGCCCACTCATTATATAGCCAGATGTCTGGGTGCTTCTGGTCGTATCCTCGGAAGTAGACATCGGTTTTATCTTGCAGCACTCTTTTCGTAACTGGCGCTTGCGGGATATTGTTAGCAAAGGGCAATGGGGAGATGGGGATGTAGAATGGGTTGTTTGGGTCAGCCTGGGTTGGATCTACCTCAGCAGAACTCGTGCCGTAGAAGGCAAGATCGATGAAGAAACCGTAATTGCGAACAGTCTTACCAGCTCGTAATGCAGTATCCCAAAGATAGCCGCCGACAGCATCAGGGTCTAATTCGCCGTCTCCCTCTGGAGCGCTAATGTCTGCCAATCCAGGTAAAATCGATGAGCTGCCGTCAGGATCGAGTATTCCCGTTACCCGCACATTTAATGGTGAGGGATTAGAAGAAGTTTGTGGCAGAGCTAGGTTAACGTTGCGGTTGGTTCCCTCATAGTCGTAGGTAGTACTGTTGGTGTCACCGCCGTTGCCATAGTTAACCGCCTGAGCCTTCTCAGTGTATTCTGTAGTCCGGGCATAAGTAGACCAGTTCCAACCCACACCGCTCGATTCACCAGTGTCATAAAAGTTATCAAAAGTAGCAAAGTCGAGGGAAAGTTTGTGGTGATTAGGTGAGATTGGCTGTGGAAATAAAGTTAGCGCCGGATCGCCATTACCAACGGATAAGTCGCCAAGTACCTGGTCGTAGGTGCGATTTTCCTTGACAACGTAGATGACGTGCTTAATCTTCGTTTGCAGAAATGCCATCATTGGGTCGGGACGGCGGTTATCAAACCCGTTATTTTGATCGACTTGTCTGGTTAAAGCCGCTAGCGTTTGGCGGTTGGGAACTGGAATCTTAGCAATGCCAGCTTTCTCCAACGCCCAGTTGTATTCGTTGCGGAATGTATTGTTACGCGCTCTACCTGCCTCTGTAGTTCTGTTATTGGAAGGGTTAGGCCCAGCGTTATCTTTTGCGTTGACGACGTAGAGGGTTTTACCATCCTGACTTACACTGACAGAGTTGGGATACCAACCAGTGGGGATGCGTCCCACGACTTGCCCAGAAATAGCATCTCGATTTCCTCTGGTGCGATCGCGCAATTCTACCACAGCCACAGCATTCTCAACGCCTAAAGTGACGTAGAGCGTTTGTCCGTCGGGACTTAACGCCAAGGAGTTAGGATTAGCGCCTTTATACTTCTCGTTAGGGCGAGAGAGGGAAATGGTTTGCACGAGCCGATCGCGTGTGGTGTCAATGACAGAAACCGTGTCGCTGTTACCATTGGCAACAAACAGCAAGTTTTCGTCAGCTGAGAGCAAAATTTTATTTGGTTGGCTATCTACCCGAATGCGGTTAATTGCTTGGCTAGCTACATCAACCGCCAAGACTTCGTTGTCGCGTTGACTGCTGACAAACACCTTGGCAGCTGCACCCGCTTTGGTGTTTTTAATCGCAACATCATACGGAAATTCACCAGTAGCTACTTGTTGACCTGGGATGAAAAATTTAATCTCCTGGCTGACTTGTCGGGTGGCAGTATCAACAATAGAGATTGAATCATTCTGAAAGTTGGCTGCTACTAAAGTTTTGCCATCCGCACTCGTAGCTAGTCCTGCGACATTTGCTCCGGTTGCGACATCTTGTTCACGCGCTTCTGCCGCAGTTTGTGCGTCACTACCTGCCAACAAACCACCGTCAGATTCTGAAAAGGGCGCTGTCTGCTCTGAATTGTGACCTAGCAGGATAAATGGAGCATCGGGGACGTATCGATCGTCTTTCTGAGCATAAATGTAGACGCGATCGTCAGATCCAGCTGAGACATAGAAGCGCTTGCTATCAGGGTTCCAAGTTAGACCAACATAGGTGTTAGGAATGTTAATCTGCTGTTTTTTCTCTAAGCTACCGCTGCTGACATCATAGACAAAGACCCATTCTGCTTTGCGGGTGGTGACATCGCTCGGCTCTCCTGTCTGAGGATCTAGGACTGGATAAGTAAAGAATTCTCCGGTTTGAGCATCTCTGAAATTTTGGTTGTAACCACTGGTAAGCACGAGTAGGGTTTTACCATCGGGGCTGAGTGCAGTAGTCACTGCTTCAGCAGCATCAGCATTGCCATCGGCTCGCAAACCAGTTGCAAGGGCGGCAAAAGTAGAACCTGGTGCAGATGCGGGTGTAATTACCTGACCTGTAGGTAATAGGGCTGCCCCATCCTCTAAATCGCCAACCAGGCTGGTAGCTACCCTGGCGCTGACGAACTGGATACTACTTACAAGTATTGCCACTGCTACTAACAGGCTGAGGATAATATACCCCTTACGCCTAAAATTCTTTCGCTTGAAATTTTGCATTGGCTTTGCTCAAAAATCAAAGTTTTTGCTCATCAAGCCAATAGTCCTACTTTTAAGTTAAGGAGAAAATAAGATTAGATTACGTTCTTGATTTAGCTTGTTACAAATAATTAAAGTTAGCAATAAAAACATTTATTTTATAACTAAAAATATAACCTTAGCAATCCTAAATCCAAGCGCGAACAATAAATAATTTTGTAGCCCGGCAATGCCCACCATTACTAGATTTGGTGGGCATTGCCGGGCTACCTGGAAGTTCATCAATCAAATAGGATTACTATAAATACGTCTGAGTTCGCTACTGATGAGAGCGAATGTCAGACCCTCGATTATTAGTTATGTAGCAAAAACTAGCCTATAACCTCTTGTTTTTGCTCCCCAATTCTCCAGCGGAGGAATGCAGCGGCACTAATCATCAAACAACCCCAAACTAGAGGCAACCAAATCATCGCCAAACTGCCCGTAGGTACGTGTAGATTTAGCCCTTCAGCTAGCCAGTAGATACCAAATCCCATTAACAGCATTGCTGCAACAAATTTCATCATTTTGACTGGTACTTGATTGAGGGGGTTTCTCAGCAGGAAGGCGAATAAAATTAACCCAACCGCTGCGAAAGCAGCACCAGAGATCGCATCAAACCATTTTCCGGCGGCTACTCCCAAAGTAACAACCGCCATAGCAATTTCTACACTCTCCAACAAAGCACTCTTGAATGTGGTTACTACCGCCAACCAGTTCCAGCCAGATGTAATACCTTCCTTTTCCAACTGGGCTTGAATCTGTTCGTCTTCGTCGTCCTTGGGCTTGAGAATGCCACCATAGTATTTTACTACCGATCGCGTCCATTTTTGCCCAAAAGCCAGCAGGAAACCACCTGCCAAAATCTTCAAAATCTGTAAAGGAATTAGGATTAAACTTTTTCCTAAAATCAGCGAGGCAACCACAGTCAAACCAATACCAGCGCCCGAACCAACTAGGGCATTACGCCAACCCGCTACCCGTCCGACAACAATTGCCACTCCTAAAATCTCGACTAATTCAATCAAAGAGCCTGTAAAACTAGCCAGAAAAATTTGCCAATTCATGAAATTTAATTCCTTTAAGTTATGACTTGTAGTAGGGTGGGCAATGCCGGGCTACACTCTAGTTGGGAAAAAATCTTACAGCTTGCTCGTTCGCAGATACCAGCACTCGCGTTCCTATGGACAGTGCTATATCAGCGGATGTTCGTGCGTATATTTTCCTACCGGAGGGAGTTTGCAAGCAGTAGCGATACTCGCGTCCTAAAAAGCAGCGCGTCTTAATTACAACAGAAGCATCATCAGTGGGTTGCAGAATCAAATCTTCTTCTCGAATCATTAAATCTCCTAAGTTCTGAGTTTTGAGTTGTGAGTTGAGACTCCTATCAGAAAAACACCCTATCTCTGTTTCCCACAAGTCGCCGCGACGCTTGGCTGGGAGAAAATTAGCCTGGGTGACAAAAGAAGCGACAAAGCGAGACACTGGTTGAGTATAAATTTCTTCTGGTGTACCGAGTTGCTCTAATCTTCCTTGCTGCATGAGTGCAACTTTATCTGCGATCGCCAAAGCTTCTTGTTGGTCGTGGGTAACAAAAATGCCTGAAGTTCCTGTTTTTTGGAGAATTTCTCGCACTTCCTCACGCAATCTCAAGCGCACTTGTACATCTAAACTGCTCAATGGTTCATCTAATAAAATCAGTTTAGGTTGAGGGGCTAAAGCACGAGCAAGCGCCACCCGCTGTTGCTGTCCGCCGGATAATTCGTGAGGATAACGTTTTTCCAGTCCTTCTAGTCCCACCAACGCCAGCATCTGTGCCACTTTAGAGGCGCGATCGCACTTTTTGGCAGTTCGCAAGCCAAAGGCAATATTATCTGCCACTGTCAAATGGGGAAACAAGGCATAGTCTTGAAACACCATTCCTACATAACGCTGTTCTGGCGGTATCCAACAGTTATTTCCCACTACCATTCGTCCTGCGATCGCCACCGTTCCTGCTTGCGGTGATACAAACCCAGCAATAATTCTCAGCAGCGTAGTTTTGCCACAACCAGAGGAACCGAGTAATCCCAGCACCTCCCCTGTCACCAATGCCAATGTAATATCAGCTACAGCAGGGTAAGTCATACGGGAATACTTCAAGCTAACATTCTCCAAGCGTAAAATCTCCGGTTGCGCCATAATAGCTGCACTTTCCTCTTCTCCCTTTGCTTTAATCAACTTCCTTGAACAGGACAGGTGCTTCGGCAACCAATTCTCTCAGACTGCTTTGCGACAGTAACAGTAACGTCGAGCTAATCGAAATTACAAGCATGACTAGTGCGCCAGCAGCGGCATCGCTGTACGATACGTTCTCAGTAGCTTTCCAAATATGCACGGCAAGGGTGTTGAAGCCAATCGGAGCTAGTAGCAGCGTTGCTGGTAACTCCTTAATAGCTGTGAGGAACACTAACAACGCCCCACTCAACACCCCCGGAGTGACGAGAGGCAAAGTAATTTCTGTCCAAGTTTGCCAGGGGGTTCTGCCCAAACTCCGCGCAGATTCTTCTAATTTAGGATTGACCTGGAGCAGCGAACCGCGTATTGTGCCAACAGGCTGGGAAAGAAACATAACTAAGTAGGCAAATACCAGAATTGGTAGCTTTTGATATAGCCAGGGAAAGTAATTTGCTCCCCAAAACACCAGCGATAGAGCAACCACAATCCCTGGTAAACCAAAGCCGATGTAAGTACAACGCTCGATCGCAGTGGTGAGACGATTGGGAAACCGCACGGATAAAAGCGCTATGGGCAAAGCGCAGAGGGTTGCGATCGCCGCTGCCAGTCCTGCTGCCCAAATCGAGTGCCACGCTAATTCGATTAGTTTTGCTACGGATGCCATTTCAGACAATCCGCTACCAAGCAAACCGCGCAAGAGCCAAAACAACGTCACACCCAAGGGTAAGACCAAAGCCCCGTTGACCACGATGAGGCAAAATAAGACTGCTGGTAATTTCCAAATACCCAGACGCACCACTGTTTGAGGACGGTAAGAGTTATTACCCTGGCTGTAGTAAGCAGCCCGCGATCGCACTTTATATTCCCACCACAGGATCTTCAGCACCAAAGCCGTCAGCATCAAAGCCAATGCTGCTGCTTGATGGCGATCGAAGGTGTATCTATATTGCACGAAAATTACCCGTGTAAACGCATCAAACCGCATCAACGTAGTGACACCAAAGTCCTGCAAGGCATACATTGCCACAATCAATCCCCCTGCTACTAAGGACGGGCGCAACTGTGGTATAATAATGTGCCAAAATATCGCCCACTGACCATAACCTAAACTCCTGGCTGCTTCTTCCATTGCCGGATCGATACCTTGCAACCCAGCACTGACACTCAGCAGTAAATACGGATAAGTTAGCAAGGTAAGTGCCAGAATTGTTCCCGACCAACCATAGATTTCTGGTAACTCCTGCACTCCCAAAGGTTCTAACAACTGTTGCAACCAGCTACCCTTGGGTGCAAAGGCAGCAATTAGAGCAAAACCACCGATATAATCTGGAATTGCCAGGGGTAAAGTAGTGGCGATTAGCCAAAAGCGCTGCCTAGGTAAATCCGTTCGCCAAGTGAGAAAGGCAAGGGGTACAGCGATCGCGGCTGAAAACAAGGGAGTTGCGATCGCAATCCCAGCACTGTTGAGCAACACTTGCAGCGTCCGGGGACGGGATACCAGAGTTAACAACTGTTCCCCACTGATGCTAGCCGTGCGCATAACTAAATAAGTTAAAGGCATTAAGACCGCGATCGCGATCGCAGTTGCACTAACAACAAGCAACAGTGGGGGCTGATTTTTTATGACTCTAGCTTGCATATCTTAGAGTTTATAAATGATGTAGCAGTGAAAAGGCGCTCATGATAAAGTTGAATTCTGAAGGGGAAGTTACAAGTCAAAAGTTGGGCATTCAAAAGTTAAAATTCAACACTCATTTGTACGGGTAAGGCAATGCAAAAGCCCTTATCCACTCGCCACTTCTACTTCACACTATGTACAGACGTAGCACTGCTACTTCACACTATGTACAGACGTAGCACTGCTACGTCTCTACTTCATACTTCATACTTCATACTTTTTTCTAACCACTACTTACAACAGCCCCGCCTCTTGGATTAAAGCCAGGGTTCCTTTAAGGTCGGATAATTGGCTCAAGTCAAGCTGCGGGGGTTGCAGTTGGTTGAGCGGAATTTGCTGCTGTGATACCGGGATACCTTGCACCAAAGGATATTCGTAAAATTTCTGAGTCAGAAACTTTTGCGCCTCTGGGCTGAGCATATAAGCCACAAACTTGTCCGCATCACTTTTTTGGTCGGTGGTTTTCAGCACCGCTAAACCTGCGGCATTAATTAAAGCTCCTGCATCGCCGCGTGTATAATGAATCGCTACGGGAAAGTTGGGACTATCCTTAGTAAACCGATATAGGTAATAGTTGTTGACTAGCCCTAGGGCGATTTCTCCTCTGCCCAAAGCTTCCACGATCGCAGAATTGCCATCGTAGCTTTTAGCACCATTGGCTTTCATTGCCTTCAACCACTCCAAAGTTTTTTCATCCCCCTGTAATATCCGCATGGCGCTGACAAAAGATTGGAAAGAACCGTTGGTAGGTGACCAGCCGACTTTACCGCCCCACTTCGGATCGGTTAGCTGCATTACAGAATTAGGGATTTCGGTAGGTTTAACCAGCTTTGTATTGTAGTCAATTACACGCGCTCGTCCAGAAATGCCAATCCATTGTCCTGTAGGCGAGCGAAACTGCTCGTCTACTTTTTGCAATAACTGAGCAGGGATTGTCACGGTAAGGTTTTCTTTGGCTATAGCACCCAAAGACCCGGCATCCTGGGCGTAAAATACATCAGCTGGGCTATTTTTGCCTTCTTCGATCAAAGCGATCGCTAATGCAGTTGAGTCACCATAGCGAACTTCAATATCCATCCCCAAAGCTTTCTTTGCTTGCTCAATCAGGGGAGCCATGATTTTTTCTTCCCTCCCTGAATAGATTGTCAGTTTTTTCTGCTGTGCTGTAGCCGACAGTTCCAATCCGCAAACCAAAAGCACAGTTGCGACTACGGCTGAAATTTTCCTCACTTGCATTAACACTAATTAATTAACCTCAAATAAAGTTTTGTTAATAAACTTTTAGCTCTACCGCCCGAACCAGAATGAAGCGCGATCGCCACTTTTAAAAATCTATTGGGGCTGCTATAGGCAGCCCAACAGATACCATCAACACCTTTGGTTCAATAGCAAGCTATGATTAAAGTTTTATTAAGCGTCAACGCACAATAAACCTGTAGCAACTTTAGGCAAAATAGGTTACATCATGGATTAGATAAGATTAAATTTAGATTATCAATAGGTTGTCATCGCTTTTTCGAGCAGGGCGAAGAAACTGCCTCTGTCGTCAGGAAATTGGCGCAATATCACTCAAAATATCGGCATACATTGTCAAAATCTATCAGAGCCTAAACCAACTTTGCTTTTTGTGCTGGCGCTACATTCGATCGCTCAATTTATTTTTGGCTCAAAATTAACTCAAAAACTAACTACATCTAAATATTTTTACTTGTTACTAGGTTGAGCTTGATAACAAGTCAAAAATTATGGATTATAAGTGGTATAAAAATTAACTTAAAGACTGCCAGCATCCAAAAGCTGACAATTGCTTAGACTGAAAATTAGATCGGCAACAATAACAATTCTCTATATGAACCCCTCCCGGAATCCTCTGCTCATAGCCTTGAATTTAGCGATTCTGTCAACTAGTGTTCCAGTTGTTCTGGCAGAACCGACAACACCTGTTCTAGTCAAAGAAAACTCATCCGCCAACGCTATTGAAACTCAGATTTTTCCTACTTTGCAAAATTCGGGGAACCAAGGGGGAAGCTTGCGTGACAGGCAATTAGCGAAATATTATATTTCCTCAAAACCACACACTCCAGCAAAACAAGAGCAGACAGAAAAGCTAGAAACTACGCCATCAAAATTAGCAGAAGTAATGCAGCGGCGGCAAAAATTGATCCAAGCCGATCGCCTGTATTTAGGAGGACAAGTTGCTGAAGCTGAAAAACTCTATCGCCAGGCAAAAGATCCTTTTTCTACCACAACCCAGACGCAGAAACGTCCAGAACCTATCCTAGCTCCCGCCCAACTACCTCCAGCGGGTCAAGTTTACTGGCGGGAAACACAAGCTGGTGCAACACAAAAACTCAATACCAGAATGATGGTACCACTGGAGTTGTTGGTAGAGCAGTATCCGCAATTTATTCCAGGTCATCTGCGACTGGCAAAAGTTTTGCAACAATCGGATAAATCAAAACAAGCACTGGATGTTTTGGAAAAAGCAACAGTGCTATATCCGAATCAGCCAGATTTAGCCAAAGCTCAAGTTGCCGCCCTTGCAGCAGATGAGAAATGGATGGAAGCCTCACTGACAGCACGACAATTTGCTTTACTCAATGCCAACCAGCAAAATGCTGCTGAGTTTAATTTACTAGCAGACGAACATCTCAAACGCTATCAAAAGCATCTGCGGCGAAAAATCCGAGGGAATGCGATCGCTAACGTCATTACAGGTGTTTTAGGATACGCCGTCACTGGCAGTTTATTCGGCCCCATCTCTGCGGTGCAAACAACGACAATGCTACTCAAAGGCGAATCATCTGTTGGCGAATCAGTTGCTAAAGATGCACGCAAACAGCTACGACTAGTTGAAGATAAAGCTGTTGTCGACTATGTGAACGAAGTCGGACAAAAAATTGCTAAAGTCGCTGGTCGAAATGAGTTTAAATACGAATTCTATGTCGTTTTAGACGACTCTCTGAATGCTTTTGCTCTACCAGGAGGTAAGGTATTTGTCAATGCTGGGGCGATCGCCCGCACCAAATCAGAAGCAGAATTAGCCGGGTTAATTGCTCATGAACTATCTCATGCCGTTCTCTCGCACGGGTTTCAATTAGCTACCGAGGGAAATTTAGTTGCTAATGTCACCCAATACGTTCCCTATGGCGGTACAGCTGCCAATTTGTTTACGCTTAGCTACAGCCGGGATATGGAACGTCAGGCAGATACTTTGGGTACGAGGCTAACTGTTGCCTCTGGCTATGCTGCTGATGGTTTGCGCAATTTAATGGTTACGCTCAAACAGCAAGAAAAAAATTCTCCACCTGATTGGTTAGCTTCTCACCCAGGCACGAACGAACGCATTCGCTATATCGAAAATCACATCGAGCGTAATGGTTATAACCGTTACACCTATGAGGGAATAGTGCGTCACGCCGCAATAGCAGCTAAGGTGGAAAATTTATTAATTCAAAAGGAACTGCAACGCAAGAAAAAGCATCATCGATAAGTAATGACTCTATTAATTTCAAAATAGTTTTTCATGGCACTACAATCGTTTATGTTCCAGTTTTTGCGGAGTCTAACTTTATCTACTGGGGTAGCGTTTTTGTTAGCTAATGGTAGCGCGATCGCTGCACCTCAAACTACTAATTCCCCGACTAATTCATCCAACCGTTCAGTAGTAGTAGATACAGAAGGGGATGGGGGAACTGCAACTAGACAAACTTCTACTAATAGATCTTCTAGTTCTGTTTACAGCGCTACCCGGTTTAGCTGTCAGCCTGTTAACGGTGAGTATACAGTAGTTTATCAGCCAGAAAGTGAGGCAGGAAAGTATTTTGCTTGGGCAAAACCAGCACAATTGGGTGGTGGTTGGAGTCCGCAAAAACGCTGCTATGAAATTGCGCGACGACTAGAATCTTACCGTCCAGACGGTTTACAGGAAATGACAACAGGTGTAGAAAATAGTTACAACACTGTTTGCGTCACCACACAAAAAGTTCCAGGTTGTCGGATTGTATTTACCGTTCCTGATGGTCAAGATCCAGTAGCAACACGCGATCGCGTGTTTGATAACCTCACTGTTGCCGACAGCGGACAACAAACTGATGCCGTTAATACCTATACCAGTCGTGGAGATGATGGCATTGGCAATTTACTAAACAGGGGTCGAGAGATTCTCGGCAATAGTGTTTCTCGTCCTAAGTCTAAAAATATCAACCTGCGTCCCTTCCTAGATCGGAATGATGGTGGCACAGGTTCTCAACTTCAAGGAGGAGTATCACTCAAGCGGAACAACTCCAGCACTCGATTGAATCCAGCCAACTTTCGCTGATATAGCTAAAAGCATTCAGGGGGCGCAGCAGCCCCCCTGTTCGAGTTTCAGTTGCAATCAAAGTAGCTTAGTCTAGATACTGCGCTGTACACCAGCATCTGTGGTTTTGGCTGGAATGATGGTTCCATAGTATGCTACGGCGATCGCAGTTAGAGCATTGAACCATACATTGTTACCGAAAATTGGCATTAAGCCAAAAGTCGTATTAGTGAAAGGTAGCAAGCCCATGATGGCGATCGCAATATAGGATACTACGAAGAAACGATTAAATATGCGTGCGCTGCTACCGCTCGAATAGGAAGCAATCCCCAACACTCCGACAGCGGCGTGTACAATGTTATGGAAGAAATTAATCGGAAATAGCCCGAATACATAGCCAAATCCCAAAGAATAGGCATTATGAGCTACTCCTGGTGGGATATAAGATAGATCCGTTTCCCCAGGTAGTGTAACCAAAGCTGGGATAAATCCAGCTATACCTAAAATCAAAAAGATAACGCCAACAATCAGAGCGCAGTAACGCTCTGCCATTCTTTCATTTTTCAAACTGTTCGTATTCATGATTTTGGATAACCCCTATTTTGTTCAAGTCTCTACTTTTGCAAGCTTTTTGTTGCGATCTCGTTTCAACCTAAAAATTGTCTAAAAAATCGCAAAACATTAATTCTTTATTAGGCTGAAGTCGAGTCCCAACACTTTCTAATTCAACTTAAATTTCAGCAGTTTT
>QQTW01001844.1_pt1 | contig 15159 bp, 15 predicted proteins | sample 1904831 | NCBI WGS metagenome assembly QQTW01 (sample SAMN09435610, study PRJNA476489) | Subsurface metagenome, whole genome shotgun sequencing project. | reverse complement strand
GTCGATTGAGGTTAGTAATGATAAGAAATGCTTAATATAACCTCTGATATATATACAGATAGCTTATAACTATATATACGAGTCAACCTGTGAATCAACCTACGAATCAACCTACGAATCAACCTACGAATCAACCAGCGAATGAATCAACCTGCAAATCAACCTGCGAATCAACCTGCGAATGAATCAACCTGCGAATCGACCTGCGAATGAATCGACCTGCGAATGAATCGACCTGCGAATGAATCAACCTGCAAATCAACCTGCGAATCAACCTGCGAATGAATCGACCTGCGAATGAATCGACCTGCAAATGAAGCTACGTATCGAACCTATAAACCAACCTACAAATCAACCTACGAAGCAACCTGCGGATCAATCTGCGAATCAATCTGCGAATCAATCTGCGAATCAACCTACGAATCAACTGCAAATCAACCTACGAAACAGCTACAAATCAACCAACAAATCAACCTACAAATCAACCTACCAATCAACCTACAAATCAACCTACAAATCAACCTACAAATCAACCTACAAATCAACCTACGAAACAGCTACAAACCAACCTACGAAACAGCTACAAATCAACCTACAAATCAACCTATCAAAGCTACGAATCAACAACCTACGAATCAACCTGCGAATTAATGTATCAAACCTACAGATTCACCTACGAATCAACCTACGAATCAACCTACAAATCAACCTACAAATCAACCTACAGATCAACCTACAGATCAACCTACGAATCAACCTACGAATCAACCTACAAATCAACCTACGAATCAACCTACGAATCAACCTACGAATCAACCTACAAATCAACCTACAAATCGAACCTACAAGAAGCTAAAGAGCGTCTGTGAGTCGTAGACATTAGAGCACCTAAGTACTCCGTAGTTAAGGAGCGGATAGTAATATTAGTAGCGAATTGACGTATCGGAGACCTTTACGTATAAGTATTTAGGTTATAATGTACCTTAAAAGTGTTAATATAGTAGCTGCTAAGCGGTGATAGCGATAATGAGGTTTGGCGGTATTAGATGATTTGGTAGGGGAGCACACAATCAAATTTAAATTAATTGTGCCAAGACTAGCCCAATTTTCGAATACGCTAAATATGAACATGAGCTGCTCCGAGCGTGCGCGATGCTACTACGTGGGGACCCAAAGAGCAAAGGTAAGTTGACTTCAGCATCAGCACAGATCCAGCGACACTGCCAATAATGCTTCTATTTCTGCTCGTACTATCTAGTTCTTCAGAATGAATCAATCTCTTTCGTGTAGAATCACTCTCTGGGGAGGTCTCTCGTTAAAGCCCATTTCGTCAGGCCTGCACCTAGTATCGGTCAGTATATTTCCTTTTATTTTGCTACTGATCGCACTACATTGTCATGTCGACTCACCGTGCATGAAATATCAAACTTATGGTTACATGGACCCTTTGCAGTGACACCCGTGCACTTGGAATTCGACTTGTTGTTGAGATGACCACATATGTGCTTTGAGGCTCCCAGATTAGCCGCGTTCGAATCAAAGCAACCAGATCCTACTTACGCAACTCCACTTTCCGCTCGGAATGAGTGTCATCTTGCCGTTATTGACACTCGCACAACCTATCTTCCTTAAACAAAGCCTCTAGATATTCAAGAGGTTCAGAGACGAGACTGAGTGATAGGAAACCCCTCAAGTTTGATGAAGTATTTACCAAGCGATATATGACTAGACATTTGACTCAAGGTCTTTTAGGTTATGCGGCGGCCTGCCGGTTCATTAGAATGCGCAGCAATGGTTAGCTAACGCTGCTGATGAGCATTCAGCCCATGCCGCCTGAGCAGGGTGGCCCATGATCAACAAGGCGCATTTGACTGATACTGCGTGCGATCTGCCACGTGTCAGTCTCGACTGATACTTTCCATTGGCCCGTCGTTGCAAGCCAAAGAACGCCTGTTAGGCTGACAAGAGCTTCGCCTGGTTCTTCGAACACAATGAACGCAAACTAATAAAACAGAGATTCAGCCAATCTTGCCAGCCTCGCCCAACCTCGAGGTGTCAGGAAATATGTACGTTCTTTGTATGCAATATGCACTTCGGGCCCTTGGGTTCGAGTATATTTGATGAAGATCTGGTCCTGATCATCACTCCTGTTGTCTTCACGCATTCTCTACTGTAAGAATGGAAGCCCTCGTAATTGTCGGGGCAATTGCCTCGGTATCTCAGCTCGTCAAAATCATTCACGTTCTCGCAAGCAGGCTGCTGGACTTCATTAGTCGCGTCCGAGAGTCTTCAGCTGAGTTCCGAAGACTAACGCTGACCCTCGAGTCAATGAGGGCCAAGCTCGAGATCCTCAGTAGGGTGTTTTCAGATCCATCAAATGAGCCGTGGCTGTCCCGAGATATTTGCGACAGCTTCAAGAAGAGTCTTACGGAGGTACAGACCGACATGGAGCTCTTTGGCGACGCCCTTAAAATCTATGACTCCGAGTCGCGAGCTAAGTTTTCGTTGCATAAGACGCTGCGCAATGACATGTATCATCGCAAAAAGATATCAAAATGTGTGAAGCAGCTGGAATCTTCCGAGGATAACTTACAGCGTCTGGAAAGCAGCATACAAATGTTGGTCAAAGATTCACTCCGGAATAGTTCTACTTGTATTAATACTCGAAATAGGTACATGACGACACAAATCCATCGAAATGTCAGTGCTCGGTCGAAGACGGACACCTCAAGAAGAATTGGTCACGACCATTCTCGCCCGACGTCTCATGCTGTGAAGTCAAGATCCTCGCTCCTCCATTCAGAATCCTTGCTGCGGAAACCTAAATTCTACGGTTGGGTTGTTGGCGAGGACTGCAGAGAGCAAGAAGGCTCTCAAACGACAACCTCTCTTGGTGTCTGTTTACCTGCCTGGCTCTTGTTTCCGTCTTTTTCCTTGGCGCTGAATTTGATCACTTCCTCGCTCAAGGATGGATGGAGCATACGATGGGGCATACACGTCCAATACCGGGTACCAAATACAGCACCAATTATGAGGGCCTCCCAAGAAGGGGACGTTGCGCTCATACGTCAAATCCTAATAGAGGGTCGCGGTGGTCTGAACGACCGAACAATTTGCCTAGGCAGAACACCTCTGTTGGTAAGAATGTTCGCCCAAGCGCTCTCAGCAACCGCTACTTACACTTCTAGGTTGCAATCAGAGGCGAGCACTTTGAAGCTGTGAGGACCCTCCTTGAACAAGGCGCTGATCCAAACGCTGCAGATGATGATCAAGTGTAAGCCAGATTTTCTTTGATCATGTCTCTAGGTACATGCTGATCATTCCAGAACTCCTTTGTTTGCCGTTGCGGGAATGGACCCTACCACGCATCCGAATCTCGAACAGCTACCATCGATGTGGGATTGCTGGCTGGCGACTTTCCGTCTGCTCTTAAGATATGGGGCTTCGATCTCAGAGACTGTGCGAGGCCGACATCTTGCTGGCTTGAGCGTTGAAAATCGCGGGCATTCCTTGACCATACTGGATTTCCTTCGACTTCTCGCCGCGGAAGACTCCCTACAACTAAGTGTTGTATCAGGAGTCCAGTGCTGGTCAGCTTTACACAACGCACTCCGTTGTGCATCTGAAGCTACCGACGCGCTAAAGGTGCTTCATTCCTCAGGCGTGAACCTATCCAGCATCATGGACGACGGCAGGAGCGCACTCCATCTTGCAAGCGCAAACTGTGTAGATACCGGAGCACTTCAGTATCTCTTGGCGGTCGGATGCCGGGAACATATCAATCGCCAGGATCAATGTGGCTGGACACCTCTGCATTATGCTGCCGCTGCGCGGAAATCCTCAGAGGGTCACGCACCATATTTGAACGCAGTCACATTACTTCGTGAGGGCGCGGACTCTTCGCTTAAGGGGTCCGCAAACTCGATGTATATTTACGATCAACCAGACGAACAGTTCACGGCTTTCGAGCTTCTGAGCCATGTTCGCCCAGCGAGGTTTCTGCGATTGTTGCAAGTGCTCGAGAAAGCCGGATTTCCTAGCAAATAAGTCTCAGATCACCATTAGTATGGAATTTCTCGAAGCGCAGCGTCGCGACGTCGAACCTCCGCCTGATGTTGTCTGTATTCTCGTCCGAGCTTATGTAGGCGCAGAAATCGGAGCACTCTCTGTGCCCATGAACGTTTGACCTCGCGCTCAGACTGGGCCGTCAACTGGGTCCTTCTCTCGAGCTCTTCTTGCTTGAGTAAGTCCTCGCGTTCCACCCTTTTCTTTGCCATGAATGCTGCACATTCATCGCACATCCATACATGTGAGCTCCGCAACTGTGTATCGTACATCCGTCTAGCAGCATCTGGTACCGATAAACGAAGCTCGGGATTGGGATGAATCAGACAGGTGATCAGATCTAGCATTTCCGGATAATCAGCCATGAGAAGGTGAGCCGAATAGGCCGTTCGAGCATCGAGGTTAAATGGACTGCCCGGTCTAGTATGTTCTGCAACTCTAAAAATCGACTCGAGAGGATCGCTAGAAGAGGGTTCGACGACCGCGAAGATTTTGTGGTAGATTCGACCGAGTCCTTTACTGTCGGATCTAATACCGTACCCTGTAGAGGCGGTTCTCATCTCTGGTGAAACGGATCTCTGTCTTGGAGATAATCCATCAACCGCTGCATTACCTGTCGCATTGTGAGCCAGTATGGAGCCTCCAAAGTCGGCGAGTCGAATAGTACCCTGATGCAAGAGAACGTTGCCGTCATGTATGTCCTGGTGAACAACTCCTACTTCATGAAGAGCTGTCAAGGCAACAGCGAGGCAGCCCATGGCCTTGCGGAGGACAGCTCTGCCGGCTTGGGTCGAGTGTCCAGCTTTGACGAGGTTGGCAATGAATTTGGAGAGGTTGCCACCATCGGCTGCAGGGTTCGTGACCAAGAAGAACTGGCGCTCGTTGACCGAATAAGCATCCGCAATCTTCACTCTGTGACTAGTAGGATTCTTCAAGTCCAATGCTCGCAAGATGACGATCTCTCTACGGAAATACTTTCGTGCTTCAGCGACGCCTCTGGTGATTCTTTTCTGGGCGAGTATGGGATTTCCATGCTGATCACAGACCGCGCGAACTATCCCAAACCGCCCACGTCCTAGAAACGGACCTTTCAAGTAGGTATCAGTGGTCCGAATGTCATATGCTGCCAATACATTGCCGTCCGTATGATCTTGCTCCACCCCCTCTTCGCCCTCTTCGCCCTCTTCGTCCTCTTCATCCTCTTCGTCCTCTTCGTCCTCTTCGTCATAAGCTTTCAGGACTATTCGCTCATCGATACTGAGACTGTGCTGTTCTCGATCGATAAATGTTCGGTCAGAATATGTGACTGGCCAAGGACGTTTTCTGTGAGCAAGGCTCTCGAGGTATGTCGCCGATTGGCGGAGGAAATCTTTCAAAACTTCAGCATGCGCATCAGTCCACAGAGAGTCGGTCAATTTCAGCTGCAGAAGAGATATCTGCAGATTAAGTCTGTCTTTCCGGGTAGGAACCGAATGGGCTGGCGGCGTATCAATTGTATCGCTTGGGTCCGCAAAGAAACGTGGGTGATAATCCAAATATGACTCTGCGTCCAGAGACCTGTAGCAAAGACCCCAATCAGTATTCACGCCCTAACATTTGGCATAGACATGAGAAAGGAAGAGGACATAAGCGTAACATCAGAGCCTTAGTGCCTGTTTTGGGGCATGCTAGCCTTGCAAGTAGAAGAGTGAGGCGAAATGGTAAAAAGCCGAATTATTTCCATTGCCTCAGATGCATTGATCTGCTCCTGAGCACTGACGGTTGATGACAGGTGCAGTGTACACTAAAACGAAGAAGCAAATGGATAAACATACAATGAGACTATATCACATCCTATTTGGAGGGTTGCGTTATAGCTTTGGAGGCCGGAGCGATATTTGTTCGTCACGTCTCTTGCCCGAGAATTCCACTGTGGCTGGAGCCAAAAGCTCTTAGGGCAGAGGCTGTCAAGCAGCTCGGCAATTTCTCTGATCATAGGTTCACAGTCCTCGATGAGTGTCCGGAGACTTCTCTGAAAGTCGTCTGAGTTTTCGACATTTTCCGAGAGACCCATCAAATTCTGTAGAGAGCGATCAAGATATTCTAAATCCTTTGACATGAAGATTATATCATCGAAGGGATCGTTAGGTGCGTCCATGTCTCTGTACTGAAATCTCAGTCTCATTACACCTGGTGGAAGGCCCTTGCGTCTGATAAGAGTGATGATGGCCTTTTGGTTATGTAGGTATATCGGGTATGCTGAGAAGTGAGGTCAGTAACAGCGCAAAATTCAGCCTCGCAGGTACTGTACTCTATCACAGGTATGAGAGTTGCCAAGCCTTTCGCTCTCGAGCTCCGTGGCCCAAATCAATAGTTAGCGAGTACTCCGTACGGCCTTAATCCTCTTGGAGGCGGGCGGAATTTCCACGTTGCCCGCCTCCGATACTTGGGTCCCTCGAGCGTAGCCCTAGGTAGTCACCTTCTTATGGTGAGGGACGTCAGTAAACTGGATCACCCATCTGGCTGAAGCCAAGAACTCCATGCGCAATCCGGGAGCAAAGCTCTTATCGATGGGTGTGCCGGGGTGGAGAGTCTCGAGAACAGATCTACGCACCCTTCATCGACGAACCGCCTAGAGACGTCTAGTCAACACGAGATCCTTCGTCAGACGGCCTGTCCACCGATATGCGACCGATTTCTACCAATGACAGCTTACGTGCCCTGTTGATCCAAATATGTTTCGATTCGCCAGTCGTTTGTCTACCATCTGGAGTTGTCGCCAGCAAGGCATTCAGCTATTTCTAACGATAAGAGAAGGACTCTCGGTAAATCGCTATCAACGGAAGAGGCTCTGCGGAACTATGGGAAGAAAGGTGTGGGCGTATACATTACTGGAGGGATAGTCTGCCATTCTCAAGCAGATATGATTACAACGATACAGGAACTATCATTGAAAGATAGTAATTAAAATCATGCCAGAAGATAAGACGCTAGTATTGTGACTAATAAAGCTCTGCTGTTGGCCGCTCGGCTCGTCCAGCATGGAGCTCATTTAATTCTGCCTGCATGACAACTCTCGGGTCGCATAACCTCGCTAGCTGCATCATTTTGCCGTCCATTTGCCTTCCGCCGACCGTATAGAACCCGAAAAGTTCACTACCTGAGTAATGATCTTCGTAGCTAGGCCGAAAAGACTACGGCTTTATTGTTAGAACGACCTTCCGGCCTCGCCACGCATTAGTGAGCTAAGTGCTGCAAGGTCCATGCATTTAGAATTTTAGATCTTGTGCATCGCTATGCTACTAGGTGCGTGCTCGTGGGTTTCTTCTATCATCATTCCTTGGTCAGAGGTACATAAGGGAACTTACCTGCCCAGGGCTGGTAGCGATCACTAGCTATGATATGGGATTTCCAACTTCTTCAAACGCTGTTTCTACTCTAGCACACTCATGGCGGGATTCTTCCCGCGTTACGTGGCTATACCAGACCGTGCATTATTAGTCCGACCTTTCCACCACTCCGGACTCGAGAGCTAAATGTTAGTGCTAAACTTGAGCGGGTTCATGCCGGAAACCAGAAGTTTATCATGCATCGAAGTTTATCTGGATCGATAGCGGCGTCATTGCGGTTTGCAAGCTCAGATCCCGCTAACCTTGGAAGCACTAGCCAATGTTGTCTTCCACCGGTACTTGTCGATCTTGATAGAAATAACCCAGTCCTCTACAGTGTGATCGATGGCTTGAAAAGGGGTTACTACTGATCGGGCCCCAGCTGGCACCACTTCCAGGGTTGAACTTAGCATTGGAGGGGAATGTCCTCGGAGCTAGTTTTCGTCCCTCATGTACAAAACCATCCCCAGTAACCCCGGTGGGTAAATCGTTCTTTATTTCCTCAAGAGAGTCCGTCGGAGTTCGAAGAGCCTTCCGTCATTGCCCTCTTTGCTTCCGCCTTCACAGATATAATTGCTTTGAAAGTCCATTCCATAGCCAGCATGAAGTTCGGAGGTGTCCTCGTCGTCGCCGCGGCGACGGCTGCGTCCGCTCTATGCCCAATGGGCAAACAAGTATTGGACTCTCAAGGCGGAGGGCTTAACAGCAGACTCGAGCGTCGTCAGCTCCCGGTCACATTCGACGAGAACCAGCGTGTTGATGTCACCGGGGTGCATGCCTATATACCTCCGGGCCCTAATGATCTGTGAGGACGTTCCCCTTTGCTAGGCACCTACCCCGCGATCCTATCCACCCTCTTTCCTATTCCCTCGTTGTCGCTCGCATCTCGGGGAGCGATAAGCCTCACCTTCTCCCTTTGATGCTCATGTGGTCCTCTTTTCAAACAGTCGGGGCCCCTGCCCAGGGCTCAACGCCATGGCAAACCACGGATATCTGCCTCGCAACGGGGTCACGACTCTGCTTGGGGCAGCACAAGCTTCCAACCTAGTCTATGGTGAGCCATTATTCCTCTTCTCGTCGGACCCCCTGGGGCTGAAGAGCTGATCAACTGCCCAGGTCTTAACTTCGGCGGTGGGTTGGCCTTGAGTACGGCCGGGACTGTGCTTAGTGGAGACCCTATGTATGCTCATGAGTCCCAACGAGAAACATAACGGGTTGATTGAAAGGCATGAACTAGTTCGCAGCAATGGAGTATCGGAGGGGCCCCGCCTAGTATTCTGGGACTGCTGCCTCTCGGAAGACCACAGGGCATATCCAACAGCCACAACAAGTCAGTACAACTTCACCCACGTTTCCTATGGGCTGAAAGAGCCATATGCTGAAAGGTGCAATAGGTATGAGGGCGATGCTAGCGCCAGTCGTGGAGGTACGTCTCTTCGTGATATCGTTCCCCACAGGCGACGAGTCATACTGACACGGCGTAGACGCCTATCTCCATGGAGGAGACGCAGATGTAGGTTGCCACCGCTACGTCCACTAGAAGGGCCGTGGCTGACTTTGTCTCCAGACTCTCCGAATCCCAAGGTTCAGGGCGTTGTACGACCTTGCGAAGAATGACCCGGAACCAAATTACAACATTGACGTGATGTAAGTGAAAGACATGTTATGACGACACAATAAGGAGAACACCGTCGCTGATCTACTTTCAGCGCAAAACACCGCAAGTTCACTTTTAATTTATCGAAATCGACGAACCCGTACTTCTTCTACGGGCCCTTTTCCAGTCTCGCCGTAGCGACCGGCGCTCATGCCTTGATTCGTACGTGGAATGCATCGCCGACTAACAAATAATGGAGACCACAGGCTAACAGGAAAAAAAAGCCGCTCTCTTCTCTAACCACTCGGCCGCGCACCCAGAAGGAATTCTCGAAAAGGAGACCCTCAAGTCTTTCTTCGGCATCACTGAGGCCCCAGACGGTTCTCTGTCGTGGGCTCCGGGGGGCGAACGCATTCCCGACGTGTGGTATCGCCGACCACTCGGCCCAGCCGGTGAATACAACGGAGTGAACCTCGCACAGGATCTCATTACAATTTGGCAAGAAGCACCGGAGTCGTTAACTGTCGGCGGCAACACCGGCCAGGTGAACTCGTTCAAGGGAGTTGACCTCTCGGACCTCACCGGCAGTGCTTACCGCACGTCGGACCTGCTGGACCCGACCAAGCTCACTTGCTTTCTCTATCAGATCATGCTCGCGGTCGTTCCTGACGTCTTGCGCTCTGAGCTACTCGGCAATGTGTTAACCACGGCCTTGGGGCTTGTAGATGACAATATCCGGCCTTTAGTCGATCCGAGCTGCGTGCCTATTAGTAAGTCTCGATCTAGCTGAGAGTAACGCTGAAGAACAATGTCGGCTGACATTATCGTCAAGATAACTATGATGACGGCTCTCTTGACCAATTTCCAGGAAGGGCTCTGCGGAAGTGATCGGAGCATTACGGATAATGTCTCTATGTGTAGTCGCCATGCACGCTGTAGCGCTACTCCACATTGTTGTATATAGAGACTACTAGTACAATCCTCAAAGCTCATCTTGGTGTTAAAGCGAAGCGTAGCGAGCTTCTTACGAATCTCATATCCAGCCACAATATCGAACCCTTGATTCGCAGGCTTGATTCGCAGGTTCGATATGCAGGCTCGATAGGCGGGCTTGGTGGGCGGGCTCGATGGCGGGCTTAATACGCAGGCTTGAAACGCGGGCTCGAAACGTAGGCTGGACACGAATGGTGGATATGAATGGTAGAGCATATAGCAGAGTCTTCGTATACATACTAGAGCGATTTAGGAGCGCACTTAAGAGCGCAATTTGGAGCATGTTTCGAGTCAATATCAGACAGCCGATAGGTTATCAGCTATCTGGTTAGATGAGGGGTAAAGCTGTCTCATGCCGAGGGCAGCGATTACGCCTGATCCATGGATTTCCGGGTATCTATAAACAATACTAGAGATGAATTGTTCTAACCGCGTTTATGGAACGCCCGCCGGTAAATAGTGATGAAAAGGTCTTCTAATATCAAACAAAATAAGAGAACAGCAGCTAAAGCAACCCAAGCCGGTACTAGACAGAACCTGATGATGTCCGTAATGATGAGGGGCGGATACCACTTAATAACGTAGCCTAGAGGCTTGTGCCCCATTCTCTGAACTAGCCACAGCTGGTATCTTGGATATAAGATTTCTTCTGCACAGCAATAGCGCAGTAAGAAGATAGGTATAGTCCGTAGCCATCTCCAAGGTTGGCTTAAACCCCAGAAGAAGTCGGATAAATCCATACGTAACTTCGATTGCTGTCCGAGATCTCTCCGCCTTTCCCGCTCCGGCCAATACTTAACACAAGTCCGAAGTTCGATTGATGGGTTGAGCATGTCAATGTACCAGCGAATATATGAGATTTCGCCAACCTGACTAGCAGAAGCATGAAGCTTGCACCAAAGACCTTGATGAGACGCGTCGGGATGATCGTTCTTGAAGTATTCTCGAACTGCGCTAAATCCGGTAAGGAGTTCTGCCAGGTTGAGTCCGAGAAGCCAGGTGAGCAGCAACATCATAATGACGACAACAAAGAACGACGCGAATGTTGCCGAGGGTGGTAAGACGTCCATACCATACAGCGACTAGACAACTGGTGTCAGTGAAACATGCTCAACATGCCCTGGAATCCTCATAAAGCACACTTACAGCCGTAGCCGTTACAGGTAGGTAAATGGTTGCCAGATATGATAAGATTCTTATACGTTCACCCTGTAGTAAGGCAACTCTAGCTTCCAAGACAGCTGTCGCTCCGTTCATCTGCATCATAGTGAGTCCTGTGTCTTGGCGGGGGCAAGGGCAAATGTACCGCATTGCGCTAAGGACCTCTGTCAGCTCTGAACAAACGAGCTCGGGGAGTAGAGGCTTACCCTTTCATGCACCTGTGAGCAGAGTAAGGAAAGCTGGGACTGAAGTTCCTTCAGCGCAAAAATCTCATCTTGCACTTGCCGAACCCAGTACTCCACGCCACGTCTCTCATAATCGTGTGCATTCGCACATAGCCTTGACAGATGACCCTCAGAATCATACGCTCGACTGACAAATCGAAGGCTGGAGGCAATAGAGCCCGCTGACGCATCGCAAGTCTTAACAACTTGGTGGTACAAATTGGATTTTTTGAATTTATCATCATCAAACAGTCCTTCAGGATCACAGCCATCGAGATCATCCTTCAATCTGTCATAGATGGATTCGGCTTGGAGCCGTTGAGTTCGGACAGACGATGCTACCCCTCTCGTGAATTGAGCTATCGGGGTATAGAAATCAGCCAGTTCCTGCTCCGATGCGAAATTTGAAGGAGCATTGACGGCCAGGACGGTCCACAGTGCTTGTGGATCTCTCAGAAGGTTGATTTCCTCTTCCTGAGAGTCTGATATGTCTGGAACCGCCAGGGTGAGTAGTACCGAAGAGGAGGCCTTGACAAGGTAGAGGTATTTGGAGCTTTCGGTGCTGGTTTGGTGTTGGTAAAGAAACACGATTCCGCGATCAAATAGGTCTCTATCATCAGTTGGGGAGTCATACTCTTCCATAGCTAAATGGGAGACATGAATAGAGATTGTGACCCTTCTATAACATTTCTGTTGATCCTAAAGATTTGTAAGTACACTACTGATATTACGGCCTGCGGGTTCGAAATGAGGCTTATATCGTTGCAAATCAACGTACAGATTGTTGTATTGGAGGAGACTTCTTTTGCCAATGGTACGGCATGTTGAGAGTGCACCGCAGGCTGAGATGTCGTTCGATAAATGCGCGAATATAGCCGTAATCCTCGTTCAGTAGGCGGATGACGAAGGAGTGCAGTAATAGGCGTGCGGCACGTTCGAGGCGCGAAGAGAACTCGGTAATGAACCTGAGCAGGTAGTGCGTCAACAAAAGTGATTGCCATGATCATTGCTACCTACACTATACGACCTTGTGCATAGCTGGCTATCTTTGGCTCCACGGAGCCATCCGGTCGTTCTGCTCGAGCGGCTGGCAGTTGCGAATTATGTGATCGGCGTTTACCTTTGCTAGACTCATCCTGCAAACAAGGTTAACACCGAGTATGGAGTTGCCATAGAAAGGGCCGTACCTTGGTGAAGAGCAGGAAGTTCTTATCAACGATTGCCCCCTGCGGCATGACCGGCCGAGGGATGTTGCTCCCGTCAATCGTCAGAACTTCTTCTACCGTGGTGTAGAATGACAACGGGGTCATAGACTGACTGTCCGAGCGCTCATATTGTCTTGCAGCTGTGATCAGTCTCTCAAAAGGGGCGGTTTTCCTTTCCCAGTTATGGATGTGATTGAAAGTAGAGAATGTGACGAGTATGGCCTCGAGGTAGTCTCTTATGGACCTCCCAGCCTCGCTGTAATGACAGTCAAAGTCGAAGCCGCATCTGGATGCCACCTCAGTCTCCGAGTCTCGTTGCTCTTGGTTTTCTGCCTGAGCTGAGGACGATGCACCACTCATCGTTGCGACACTCGACAATTCCATGGTACTAAAGCTGACTCCCGACCTGTAACATCTGGAAGTCCGGCAACCTTTGAAGCTACCGTTGGTGCCCAGGTGGCTTTGATGATCATTGTGGCTGAGCGAAAAATATTCACTACCTACCTAGGCACCTAGGTACATCAAGGTTAACCTTGGAAGCTTTTGGCGGGCGCTTCGTCTAGTAGGTATCAGCCTTACGAAAACCTCAGCCTAGTAGCCCCAGGTCGTCATCGAGACCTGCAGGTGGACGACAGACAGTGACTTCTCTATGCACAAGCCTTCAGCACTCTGTCTGCCAGGCAGCTGGCCATAGATTTCCGTTAACATGCGCCGAGGATTAGCATCTGTTGACGCTAGAAATGCCTCAACGTGTCAGCGAAGTTACGCCTATCCAAGAGGAGCCGGTGCCACTGCAGCCGATGCGCACTACTTATTGTGGTAGAGCCTCTTTTTCTTGTTGCGCTACTACAGGCCTTCTTATTGGCAATCATTTGACTAACCTGGAATTAAGACGTAGAAGATAGTCCCCGCGCTAGCTTAGTAGCTCCTACTACTCCGGAGCCTTCGCAGGTATAACCGTCCATGGCTTCCACTAGCTTCTTAGCAAGCTTTTATACTCTTAAGGCAGCTCCGACTAACTAGAGTAAGGATTAGGACTCTAATTAAATAACTCCGAAGCTTAATATAACTACTACCTTAAGACCATGGGCTAAACTTATATAGTCTAAATAGGCGTTTAGAATCCTCAGAACTATTATAGTATTTAGGGCCTTAATCGTAGCTATCCTCACTCTATTCCCCGGTTTTACTAGCAAACGATTAGATTAGGAGAGCCTAGAAATTAATAAGTGGATAGTTTAGGAAGACTATATAGAGAAATATAGAAGGAAGGTCTAATATAACTATAATATAAATTTCTTCGGAAATAAGCTAATTACGTAGGCCAAAAATAATGTTATATTATTCCTTAACTACTAAAAAGCCCTTAAAGCTAATCACAACGACCCCCCTCCGCCTTATAGTGGGCCTAGTATCTTTAGATAAATAGGGTAGCCTTCTTCTATATAGTTAGATTTAGCCCTTTTATTACTAGCTATTACTCTATAGGGCTTATTTATTCTTATACTAGTATACTACTATCTAGTCTTCCGCATCCTAATATTAATATTTATCATTATAGTGCGTACGCAAGTATTAAAGGTATTTAAACGTGTGAAAGGAGACTAAAGTAGAAAGTAGTGTGGTCGAACTGGGGGTTCTTTATAGGAAGGCCGCATCAGTATTATATCACGACGGTAAGGTGCGTACGGGGGGTATAAGGCCTTGATAGTAACTAGATCGTTTAGGTTTCATTAACGGCCTTATAGGCCTAGGGGAATAGCATGATAGAAGCACTAGTAATAAGTATAAAACGGAGGAGCTTATATTTAACTATCTAATGCTATACGTTATTACTTATCCTCCCTATATATAGTAATCCTATAGCACCTATAATAAATAGGCCGGGGCTAGAAGAAGGTAAAACTAACTATATTAATCACCCTACTATAAGCCTTTATATATATAAGAAGCTACCCTTAGCGATTATAAAGTACTATCTTAATAAAAGAAAAGAAATAGATAGGTAGGTAACTATATACTAGGTTATAAAGTAGCGCTAGAAGAAGAAGAAGAAGTATTATAATTAGGCTTAATCGAGAGCGGATTAATACCGGACTTAATATAATAGAAAAAGGAACGAGCTCTAAAGGCTTAATATTCTTCTTAGTAGATAATAGCCTATACGCTATAAACTTCTTCCTTAATACGATGACGTATTTATAATATAAAAGTATTTAATTCCTCTATAGACCCGTTTAATAATAAGTCCCTCTCCGTAATTACTATAGGCGAATCCTATTAACGGTGATAGACGAGAGCATTAGAAATAGCCGAAATGCTAATAAGCTTAATAATAGGGGGAAATCGGTACGGAATCGATCTACGTTAGTAAGGGTGCCCCGACGGGGTTTAAGAAGGAGTAACGAGGTCCTAATAATAGATAGATAAAGTCGACTAATCTCTACTTTTAGTAGTCTCTAAAGACTCATAATCTTCCTAAACGGTAACGAACCACGGTAAAAGCATATGTCTAATAGCTGGCGTTAGACCATCGGCGCTATAAG
>QQTW01001843.1_pt1 | contig 15165 bp, 13 predicted proteins | sample 1904831 | NCBI WGS metagenome assembly QQTW01 (sample SAMN09435610, study PRJNA476489) | Subsurface metagenome, whole genome shotgun sequencing project. | reverse complement strand
GCGACCGGGCCAAAGCAGAGCGTGAAACATGCCGACGAGGGTTTGGGTTGTCGCAGCGTGCCTGCTGCATAGCGTGCTTGCCAGGTTTGATAGCCTCGGTATGAATGCTTGCGCCTCCACACCCGATGTAGCCCGATCAGAGGTCAAGCAGCAACCAACACCATCTGCTCAAAAAAAGTCTCATCTGCTCCGGCACAGATTTCAACTTTGGTCGGGACTTGCTGCAACTGCCGTTGTTGCTCAAGGTGATAGCTCAGTATCTGCTCTTCCACCTTGACTCGTATCCCTTGCAAGGAACTCGGTGAAACCCCAATGTGTCGCTCTAACCGCAGCAGGTGGAACAATTCTGACAGGGTGTCATTGCCAATACCATGCTTGACGCCAAACACATACACAAAGGCCCACACCAACCGTTGCAGCCATTGGTGCCCACTCGCCATCTCCCACAAAGGCGACTCTGGGTACTGGTTCCGACGCAAAGATGGCTTGCCGATGCCGATGCACGCTACTTTTAGCCATGCCTTAAGCCGCTGCTGCCGCTGGCGCACCTATCGCTGTTTCCTTGTTCCCACAGGTTGTTAAAGTGAGCTTGCGTGCGTGAGCGAGCAGGTTCATACTTGGATAGCTTTTAGGCCCCGCGCTAAGCTAGGCGGCAACCGAGTCCCTAGACTCAATTGCACAGTCTCAGATCACTTTAGCCAACGAGTGCGCATTTATCCTACACCCATGACTCCTGACGACCCAGACTTACGCCCTCTGCCCGCTTCCATTTACCGTAACCATGCCATCGTTTTGCTCCCCAGAGGCGACAAGTGGGAAGTTCGCACGCTCTACATTAGTCCGGTTTGCTTGGGCGTTGCGTCTTCTCAACTGATACCGAGGCGTTTGCTTACGGCATGCGCAGCGTGTTGATGTAGAAAACGAGCGACTGATTTCCACTCTTTTGTCCCGCCTTAAGTTGGTAGCCAAATTTACTAAAGTTCCACCCATAAAATTGCGCTTATCTTAGTTGTCATTCGGTTCAAACAGTATGAGAGAAGCGAGGTGCAATATCTAAAGGAAGGCGTGCTGAAATAAGGCTCAAATATAGCCCGCAAAGCCAGATTTTGGTAATAGCAGTATAAAACTTTCAGATTATTGAAAACTACATGATCCTAACTAAGCGTGGATCAAAAGCGAGGCTCTACTCTAAGACTGACTGGAGAGCCAACAGAACCTCATTAACAGTATAGAGGCTGGATTTGTTAGGGTTCTGCCTGACAAACTCAGCGTGTATGACAAAGGGTTTGAAAAAGGCATTGAGAGCTTTTTCATCCTTCAGCTTGGCCGCAAGCCGCACTAAACAAGCATAAGTTGGAGCCGCCGCGCCGCCCTCTGGGAGTGGTTCACCAGTGCGACCGTAGTAGTAGCTGCTGAGTTCGGGGAGGCGTTCAAGGGCAAAGCGGATAACCCTTTGCCCGATATCGGGTGCCTCCACAACGCTCCGTTCAGCTACGAGGCAGGTATTAGACAGCTTAACTACGTCGTTGGGAGAAAAGATCACGAGATTCTTTAGCTCAGGTACAAGCGTAAGAATTTCCGGCTGGATTATGTCGTAGAGCAAACCTGAAGGGGCAACGGCCTGCCGAACCATAGTGTAAGATTGTTGAGTCGCTTCTTGTAGTTTAGGCTCCCCAGTAGCCTGGGCCACCTCACGCAAGAAATCTGGATCGTAGTCCACTAAGAATGAGTTGGTAGCAAAAGCTCGAGTTATGAGGTTGAAGTAGTTGCGGATCAGCCAAATTCCATTGTCAGTATGTGCGTGTCGGGTATACCCTTGAAGAATCAGGACGGCTTGCTCGCGATCGCTCTTGTCTCCAAATACCTGGCTACCCAACCAAAGGCTTTGGGCCAAGCGTAAGGCTTCGGTGGTTCCCGATGCATCTGGAGAAGAACCTTCCCGGTAGCGCCAGAGGACAAATCCCCGCGTATAAGGATCTGAACTGTTGTCCAAAATCAAGTGCCGCACGGCAAAATCCCGTAGTGGGGTATAAAGTCTTCGGTCTTTGTTCAAAGCCGCATACGCTAAGAACTGGCTTAGATCCACAGTATAGACATACCCATCTGGGCGTGCTCCCTGTCGTCGAGCGATTAAAGCCTGAGCTTGCTCATAGATACGGTCGTGAAGATCTTGAAGGAAAGTATCTTTAACCGGAACGGAATTAGTTAATAGTGTAGACACCTTTGGTGATGGAGCTGTAGCTTGGAGCGGGGGGGTAGACATACATCCCGCCGCTGGTGCTAGCAGGGCTATGGTTACAGCCCAGTGGACTATTTTTTCTAAAGGCATAGTGTATCAACTAAGCTGAAAGTACACTCCCTAAGCGGTTGTTCTTGTTTTGGTTTGAGCTGGAACTTGTAAATTAGCTTTTGCGAGTTTACTAATACCATGAAGAGTTTTTTCCCAGTAGAAGGGTTTTGTAAAGAGTTGCCACAGAGCCATGTAAGCAGCAATTGAGTGCAACTGCCAATAGAGCGGATTTAGCAGCGCATAAAGCAAGAGTTCGTAATAGCGACGACGAAATACCGCAATCATACTTAAATAGAGACCTAAGGCATTGCTAATGCTTAAGTTAAACAAAGAAATATAAAGCACCCAACCTGGAAGAAGACTTTCTAACCAATAGGCACGTGTCAAGATCCAATAAATAAATAATCCCCATAAAATAGGACTAATTAAAAAGGTGATAACTGTACCGCCAATCATAAATTGATAAGCTAGCCAATTTTTTAGCCCCAGTTGTTTAAGTGATTTCAAAGGGTGACGATTGTGTACTAGCCAAGTTTGCATATATCCTTTAATCCACCGAGAACGTTGGCGAATCCAGTTTTTTAGCTGACAGTTGGCTTCTTCATAGGTAGTCGAATTAATAACTCCCACAGTGTAGCCGCGTTTGCTGGCTCGAATTCCCAAATCTGCATCCTCTGTAACATTAAAGGGATCCCATCCTCCTAACTCCAGTAGCCGATCAGTCCGAAAGTGATTACTGGTTCCTCCTAAAGGAATCGGCAATTTTAAAGTTTCTAATCCAGGTAAAAGGTAGTCAAACCAATAGGAGTACTCTAAAGTAAACAGGCGGGTTAAAAAGTTTTCGTTCCGGTTGTAGTAATTTAAAGCTGCTTGGACACAAACTAAGCTTTGCGGACCTTTTCTAAAAGCAACAATAGCTTTTTTTAGCTGGTCAGGATCAGGAATATCTTCGGCGTCATAGATAGTTAGGTATTCTCCTCGAGCAAATGCTAAGCCATAATTACAGGCTTTAGGCTTGGTCTTAGGATGACTATCAGGAATATAAATGAATCGGATGTAGCGGGGCGGCTGAGCTGATCGAGCAGCTTTAATAGTAACTACATCTGTTTCTTCTAACAAAAGTAAAATATCTAGTTTTTCCTGAGGGTAGTCAAGTCGGCTCAGAGCCTGAATTAAGATGGGAATTACCTCGGGCTCTCTGTAAACTGGAACTAAAACAGTGTAGATAGGTAAAGACTGCTCGTCTATACCAGTAACCTCCGTGTTTTTAATTTGGTGAGTTCGATCCGCTGCCCCTATTAGACTAAGAATAAGCTTGAAAAGAATAGAAGCAATAAAAAATATGTTGAGGATTGTAATTAAAAAAGCTAGGGTGTTCCACCAATCAAATGCAAGGCTCCACGAAAGAAGTGCAAAGCCCAAGTAGCCCACCATAACTTGAGAGGGTGTGAAAACTCTAGCGGCGGATTCTTGAGGTGAGCGAGCCAAAAGCTGGTAGACCGCTTTGTGGTTAAATTCCTGACGGTAGAAGCGGTCAATCAGTTCAGTGATATCGCTTTCAGTACCGAGAACCATTAAAATTTCAACCCCTGGAAGTTGAGCATATATGGCAGCTTCCGTAGCTATATCAAAAGGATCCTGCACCATAACCATAATCGTGTGCTGATTAACCCAAGCCAAAGGAACAAAGCGGTTTTTCATCATCACTTGGGGGTCGAAGCCCTGCATCAGGTGTGGCTCCACCTGCGAAAATCCTGTACCTTCGAGTCGAGAGAAAATACTTAGACCAGTTAGATTGGAGAGAATCTCCAAATAATCAATAGGTCGCAAGTAGCCTAAACGAGGGAAAATTTCTCCTAAGGGCGAACCCGTGCGTTGCTGAATTGCCTGAGCTTCCTGCCACTGAGACAGAGAAATTCTTCCTCTTTCAAGCAGCTCAGTTGCTAGGTTTTCCTCAAAGACAAGACTCATAATTTGGTGTTTTGTAGCCAGAACTTCGTAATAGTTAGCCTGGGGCCAGACTTTTTGGAGCGCCTGAGTAACTGCCGGATTTCCTGGTTCTTCCACAGCCACAACTAAAGTGGTAGTATCTTGCCAAGCGCAAGGGAAAAAACCTACCTGCCTTAAATAAGCAGGCTCAAAAACATTAGCCAAGCTAAAGTCAAGAACAGTCCCTGAGTCTATCAGCCACTGGGTTAGTAAGGTTTGACCAGTTACAACCGCAACAACCTGCAAAAACTCTACCTGAGTGACTTGATTCAAACTCCATAAAGCTTGGACTAGTGAACAGGAAATTTTGGACTGTAGAGCCTTGGCCTGCTGTAGTTGTTCGCAGTTGAGGTAACCCATAGTCAGGAGTTGCTCTTCTAGGTGAGCTTGGAATTCTTTCATAGCTCTTCAGTTTTTTCTACAGAATTAAAAGGTGAGCTAGGAACCACTTGTGAACGGCCTTTTCGCAGATAAATCCGCCACGCTATAACTCCTCCTAAAATCAGGCTCATGATAATTAACAGGCTGTTATAGCGTTGCAGAACAATTTGCCAGTTTCTTGCCTCTGGGTAAGTAACCTGGAGTGTGCGACTGCCGAGATCCCAAGTCTGCACTCGCTTGGAGTCTGTTGCTGTAATTACATTTCCATCAAGCTGACTTGCCAAAAGGGTGCGAGGGTCACCCAAAGCTTGGCCAAGTGTTTCGACCATTTTTGCTTCTAGCCCCCACCAAGAGAGCCAGACAGTTGGAGTTCCTTTATAGGAGAAATATTGCAGTATGCCAAAAGGATCCGTGGGTTGAGCTTTAAGTAGGCGCTTTTGATTGACCGGGTTGTAAATTTCAAAAAAACTTTGATTAAGACGCACTGGAGAAGGAAATGTGGCCTCTTGGGGGGGGATAGCTAGTAGCCGCCAATTAGGAGGTTTATTGCTCTGGTTTTTGGGTAAGCTAGACCAATCCTCAATGCTTTGTGCGGCTACCAGTTGAGGAAAAACTGGTTGCTGACCAAGACGGCTGACAACTCCCAGGAAATAAGCTGCAGCAGCTAATAAGGCTGGTTGCCTGGTATCTACAATCAATTGCCCAGGCTGGAGAAAGACATGGGGCAGATCGCTCAACTGCCCCGTGGGTCCTTGATAACCATTCCAAGTTAGATAAGAATCCCCATGAACCTGGACAATAGCTCCCGTTGTCCCTGCTTGAGAATTTTCTTCACTGCGGGTGTGTGAAAACAATATCTCCAGGTTATTGGTGCGGAGCAGTTGAGTTACAGGAAGAGATAATGTAGTTTTAAGGGCGGTTTTATTAGTAAAGTTGTAGCCCTGAACCAACGTGTTATTGAAATAGACCTGGGCTGTGAGATGCTCGTTCTGGTTAGTATTAACAGGGGTGAAGGTGGCATTTAAAACCAAATCTAAATTTTTCGGTCGCCCCCCCAGTTGTGCTAGGTCAAATTTTAATGAGAAAGCCTGAGTACCAGACACTCTGATGGGTCTGTCCTTAAACCCAAGTTCTTTAAAGGAGCGACCTTGAGCTACGGGTTTGGGATCGTCGGGAGCTACAGTCTCAACTGTAAGCCCTCCACTAACTAAAACTGGCTGATAAAATTCTGTTGTGAGAGCCTGAATTGCCCTGGGGTTAGCCCGCACCCGCAAAATTGACCCACGACGCTCGATATCGGGGCCTGTCGGCTCTGTATGCAAAATGACTTGGGCTGAATTCCTATCTGCAGGGGCTTGACCTCGTCGCCAAAAAATAGGAATTTGCTGTTCACGGAACTGATAGGCTAGAACGCTATACAGCCACAGAGCCACCTCAGCTTGGGGCTGACTGAGTTGCGTGGGCACTGATAAATTAATCTGTCTGTAGAAAGATTTAAAAAAGCCCTCAATACTGTCGTCTGAAAATAGAGGCGTAATTTGAAAGAAGCTATCTTTACCGACCTTTAAAAACAAATTGCCATTTGGTAAATCCTGGCGCGAATCATTGCTGATGAATAACTCAGACTGTATAGAAAGATTAATAAATGATTCTCCCGGAGGTACCGGTGGTAAGGGTAAAGTGACAAATGGATTATTTTGGAGAGATTTGACTAAAATGACTTTAATTGGTTCCCCATAAAGTACCAAGCGTACTGATGAATTTTCATTGAGTAAAGATGAAGGTTCCAAGTGCAGACGCACAAAACTGTTTTTTGAGTCTAGACCGCCTTTGGGAGCAGGAACACTGATTTCAAATTCAGGGTTGTTTCCTCGGAGAACAATTGAACGGTTATAACCTAGAGTCTTTAAGTCAATTACTTGAGGAGTCAATGCTAGAGCACAAGGACTAATACCAAACCCCAGCAAAAAAGGAGCGAGTGTTCGCAGACAAAGATTACCAAAAGTAGATCTAGTTTTTCTTGTCAACTTTTTCATCCTAAAGTTTAAAACCAACTACTTTGCCAAAAGCATGTAATTAATTACTTACTATATTAAATCCTATTAAACAAACATTATTAAAAATAAATTATGATTATCAGACCAAAAACTTTTATTAAATGACTTAATAATATAAGTCAATATCCTAATTTTGTGGTGAGCATAAAATTTAAGTGTTAGATAGTTGCAGTTGTGTATTAAAACTTACATAAATTTAAATGAATCGAAGAGTAAACAATGGTGGTGAATGAGAAATGCAGCTAGAAGTTGCACCTCGCGCCATAAGTATTTTAGGAACCTCCAAGACATAAACCTGTCCAATTCTCAGTAGTAAACTAAATCTTACTGCACTGCTCGATGATAACCCGGATGGAGATAAACTAAGTAATATTGCTTATAATAGTAAAAGTACTTAGTTTGTCTCCCTTAAACATCTTTAACTACTAGCAGACATCAAAAGCATTGTCGATAGTGAAGAAAGCTCCCCCTACTCTTTCGTCGCTCGCCCGTTAACGGTGAGCCGCTTAGTCCAAACACACAATGTCTAATCAACTGAAATTGTTTACCGCTGGTTCGTTGGCTCTCATAGGATTGAGTCTGATACTGGCTTGGCTGGATATGGGGGGCTTTTTGAACCACGACTCAGAGTTCTTAGGAGCTAAAGTACTGGAAGCTCTTAATGGAGGAGAACCCCGGTACAAAGCCATTATCTGCGTTTTTCCCCCTTTGTTAATTTATGTCACTCTAGTACTTGGCTCGCCAGTGACCTTGCAAGTCCTTTTTGGTGCCATCCTAATTGGATTGCTGATCTGGAAGATAGGAAATTTATCCGTGCCCAAAACTTGGCAAAGGGTCTGGACGGTCTTAATTTTATTCCATCCTGCCTTTGGTTTAATGCTGCTGCGGAGTCCGGGTTGGGTGATGACAACCATTTTGTTGACTTTACAGATGGCACTTTTGTGGGCACTAACCAAGGCAAAGGCATCCCCATCTTTACCTTTAACTCTTCTGCTGGTTCTGCTGGGACTGGGATTGGCTCCCTTGATGCTCCTGCGCTATGAATCTTGGTTGATGTTGCCAGTGATAGTTTTGACTTTAGTTCAACTGTTTGAGCAAGAATCCTGGGGTTTTAAATCCACGGCTATCCTGGTAACCCTGTTTATGAGCTTGGTATTCATCGCTACATGGCTATATATAAACTGGCTATTTACGGGAGATGCTTATTATTTTCTTAACAGTTCCTACAGTAGCCTAAGGCTAACAGAGACAAAGGCTTTCTTACAACAGGAGGGCTTCTGGATCAGTTGGCTGCTAAGTTTTACCTGGATAGTTCAGGTTGTTCCAGTTTATCTCTTGATTGTCGGTTGGATCCTCTGGCAGGATAAGCGATGGGGGTTAACAATTTTAATTTTGCTAATGCCAGTGATTTTTCTGGTAGCTGCCTTTTGGCAGGGGACTTTTATGCCTGAAGTCAGCCGATTTGGCATTTTTTTAGGGATTTTACCCCTAATTATCCAACAATTTCCCCCTTCAAAACTTTGGCAACGCTTGGTTTTCACTGGAGCTTTGGTTGTTAGTTTGGTGTGTAGTGGAGCTTTGTTACAACAGAATCAGTTTGTTCCTGAGGAAACTCTCCTCTGGAGGCAACTGAGTGGGCAAGCTTTACCATCCTCGTTGTCAGTTCAGCAGTGGGTTCAACAAAAGCAGGCACAGCGACAAATTGCTCAGGTGCTTTATGAAAAACTTTCACCCGGTCAACGGATCTTAATGGACGATGCGGTTAATTTCCCAATTATTTACTTACTTAACAACTCCAGTTACTTTCTCCTGCCTTACCAAAATGAATTTTTTTTGGCTTTACAACAACCAGACCTCTTCACAGACTTTATTCTAGTTCCAGGCCCTCAAACCGCTGGTAATGAGCAAGATCGCATTCTGTCATACTGGCCCCAACTGGCTGAAACAACGCTGCCAGGCTTTCAGGAGGTTTTTGGAACGTCACATTATCGGCTCTTGCAACGCCTCAACTCCCCATGAACCGTTATTCTCGTCGTCAGTACCTGCAAGGATTATTTGCTACCTCTGTCTTTTTGGCTTTATCTCAACACCGTTTGTGCAAAGGTGAATCATCAGAGCCTAAAGCAGCAAAATCTAGCATTTGGCAATTGGGCATTGGTGCTGATCCAGCCCAGTTACTTGGGGAAACTAAAACGAATCCGGATGTTCTTGAACTAGTCCGGGCTTGGTCACCCAATTTTCTCGCAGGTTGGCTTAATAGTTTTGACCACCGACAAGGAGATTTAAGCTTCTGGCGAACCTGGCACCAGCAGGATCTCCTCTCGACCTTGTTTGCCCAAGGCTACGGCCTCCAAGTGATTACCTGGGAAAATGACGAAGTACTACCCACAGGGGATTATCATATTTCTCAGCAATACTTGGAAGACCTGGAAGAACTGGCCGGGTACATTCGCGAGGCTAATCCCAAAGGAGTACCAACTTACTGGACGTTGGCGACAGAATTTTCCTACTGGCGTCTACCAGCAGACACTTATAATCGGACAACTGCTAAGTATTACCAAGCTCTGATGCAAAATTTACTCCGGGCCAGAGCTGTAATTAAACGCCAGTTGCCCAGTGCTTGGGTAGCTCCTAGTTGGGGTGGGTGGATTGTTACCTTTGACTACCCCTCTAAGGGAAGCGGTCGGAGCATGATTCCACCGTTTGCACCTCTGTTAAAGCAGATGGATGGGATTGCCTTTCAATCCATGCGACCAAGACCGGCGGGCGAGTATAATCCGGAACTCAACCGTCCAGATCCAGGTAACCCCGAGCAAATTCGTCAATGTTGTGAAGTCTTCTCTCGATACAGCAAATCCCTGATGGTTTCCCATTATGAACCTGCTATTAAGCACAGTCATCCCAATGGTGGCCGGGCAGATACAGTTACCCGTGATTTCTTAATTATGACGCGGCCTAGCTGGCTCAAAACGGTAACTCGCCTAGGACTCGATAAGTTTTCTTTAATGCATTATGGTCTCTACAAGGGCAATCCCTACAATGCCCTAGATGCTGCCCAGACCTTCAAAGCAGCCATCCAGGAGGGAGAATGGGCATCGATGTAAAACGCCTGATCGGGGTTATTACCCAATTGGGACTCGGGGGGCTTCTATTAATTTCGGGGGCACTGCCAGCCATAGCAGGAGGATTTACCCAACCTAAAGGATTCTCTTTTACGGCTTTGGGCGTTAATACCTACGATACTGACTCCTACCACAAATTGGAAATCCAGGCTTATGTTGAACACGGCTTGCAGGATAATCTAACCTTAATTTTGAAATCTCCCTATGATTGGATAGAAGACAACGACGACGAATTTCAAGGTTTTACTGACCAGGAAGTGGGTTTGCGCTGGCGCTTGAACCGGGGCCCTACTTTTGCAACAGCTGTTCAAGGAAGCCTGATTCTACCTCTTGGTTACGATGCTAGAGAGGATCCTGTCTCGAGTAATCAGGAGGTGGGGGTAGAACTGAGCTTACCAGTAACCCAGAGCTTTCAACTGGATCAACAACGCTATGGCTATGGCAGCGTGGAGGTTTCTTATCGAAACTACCTGGGTTCTTCGAGCGATGAGCTACGGCTATCTGGGGAAGTCAGCTTGGATGTGGTTAAGCGGTTAGCGATCGCCACCCAATTTTTCAATATCTCTCACTTGCAAAGCGCAGAAGATGACTTCACAAAACTTGGTGGTCAGCTACGTTGGAACAAGAGCGAGCGCCTAACCTTTGTCCTTGGAGGTTTTAAAAATATCAGTGGCGAGGGGAGTGGATTTGAAGCACAAATTTGGTACAAGTTCGGCTCTGATCGTCCAGGACCAAGTCCACCTCCACCTATACAGCCAGGAATCCCGTCAGTGATCCCGGAATAGTGATGTGATACTCCTCCTTTGCGCTTTCGCGTTACGGACACGAGCCGAGCGAGAATCTGTTTTACTTTTTGTGCGCTTTACCGCTATGTGTATTATAGAACCACTTTACTCGTTAGTGGCCAAGATCCTGCTCGCTATTCATCTCTCATGTATTTAACAAGAAGAAAAATAGTAAAATCATTAGCTCATTTTACTGTAGCATCATCGGCTTGTCAATTGCTTCCTACTTTTGTAGCTTCTTCGGTGCAGAGCAACGAGCCTCTTTACGGTATTAATGCTTACTATCTCCTAATTGAGAGTTACCGCAAGGCTAAACAAAATCCTAATGTTAATGTTCGCCAAACAATTATCAAATATCTTGAAGATGATTTAGGGTTAGCAAGATTACGAGATAAAAGTAAGGTTAATGCTATCCGTTTCTGGGCTTTTAACAATTATCCCTCAGTCACAAAAACAGTAGGGGAAAAAGAAGTTAGTTTTGATACACCCCTTTGGTCTACAGCTAATCAACTGGAGAAACAGGTGCTAGAAATTTTGCAAATTATGATGCAACATTTAGCTGAAATGGGTTTTTACCTGGTTCCAGTTCTTTCTAATTATTGGATAGGTTATGGAGGTATTCTGCGCTATTTAGAGTGGGCTGGTCGCATCACGCAGGACGAATGGTTTGATGCTTATTGCAATCTAAAAAGCGAGGAGTTTTATTTAAAGTATAGTATCGATTTCTATACTATTTCAGAAATAGAAAAATTATTTCATAAGCATGTAATTTCTGTACTTAATTCTTTCCGTAATAACCCCAAATTGGTAATTGTTGATGTCATGAATGAACCACGGGGAAAGAGTCATTATAGTGTTAGTAATCAAATTGTCAGGGATGGTTTATACTCCCACCAAATTGTCGCCCGATGGTTGAATCGTCAGGCAGCTTCTTTAAAAGAAAATCTACCTTCAACAGTCAGTCTCACTTCAGGAGAAGAAGGCTGGCTATTGTCTCCCGTTGACCTATCATTGAATTACTTAAAAAATGAAAGTCAATACTATGAAGGGATCGATCTGAAAACAAATTTATTGGCGAAGAATAGTGCTTTCACAATGGGGAGCATTCACATGTATCCTCACGAATTAGTGGAGTTACCAAAGGTGAATGATTGTGGGAAGAAGTATACCGAGCAGCGGGGATGGTATTATTTACTACAGCCCAATCAACCCCAAATTCCAAAGAGCTACATAAAAATGGGAGATGAATGGCTGAAATCCCGTGCTGTAGCGATCGCTAACAAACCCTGGTATGTCGGGGAGATGGGCTGGTGTCGAAGTCAGTCGCAAGAAAATCGTTCGCCCCTACCTGCCACAGCATTGCAGGAGGAGCGGAGCAAGATTTATCGGCATTGGGCGGAACAGGCTTTTGCAATGGGAGCGCGGGGTGTTTTCCTATGGGGACTCGATGGCCTACAGCACCGGGACGAATTTTATGGCCTGAACAGTACTCAAGTTATGGCGATATTCCCCAAGTGAAGTGAGCTATGAGGGCCTGTTTGGGATGCGATCGCACTCATTACTCAAGTTTTGTGGTTACAGTATGGCCTCTCCTCTGTCACACTGCTGTCACATTTACTATTTACGCTTTTAAATGAGCGGACATGTTGAAGCTCCCTCACACACACCTTGATTCAGTAAATGCCCTCCCGATGCTTAGAGCAGGGAGGGTTTTTTGTTTTCTCACGCGCCTTTTGCCACGCCAGATTATAGATGCGTTTGCCCTGGGTTTGCGCGTTCTCCTGAAATTCCGGCTCAGTTTTGGCAGCAACTATGGGGTCAGGTCTGTGTTAAAAGCAACAGTTCCTCAGTATGTACCTATGACTCGGATCTCCGCTGTTGCTGCTTTATGAACCAGTAACCATGCCGATGATCCGCTTTTAACTGCACCCGGAAACTGAATAAGATGTGTTTACTCTAATACTGTGTTAAAGTCTGTATTAAGGATTATTTTCGGCTGTGTAATTCGTTTGATAGGCGTATCTCCGAATCTAACTTTCTTCACCCTCTGATTCTGGAGATGTTCTATGTCAATTTATGTCAGCAATCTATCCTACGAGGTCGCGCAGGATCAACTTACCCAAACCTTTGCAGAATACGGAAAAGTCTTGCAGGTTCAGTTGCCTAAAGACCGGGAAACAGGTCGTTTGCGGGGTTTCGCTTTTGTAGAAAGGGGGACAGAGGCAGAAGAAGCCGCTGCTATCGTTGCCCTTGACGGTACTGAGTGGATGGATCGCGACCTGAAGGTGAATAAGGCTAAGCCCCGTGAAGAACGGGGGTCTTCACGGGGGAACTGGGGAAACAATAATCAGTCTTCTCAACGCTATTAAGCACTGAGACTGAGAGCTTATTTATAAACAAAACATAAAGCATCATCTTACCTCCTCCAGAAAAAATTTATAAATCAGCTCTAAGGATTGAACTCTGAGGTCTTAAGGGCAGGCAAGGAGTCTACCCTTTTTTGATGATGGGTCACTAGGTTGATCGGTACGCTCCAATCACTAATTCAGTCAATTTTAAAAGAGGAGATAGGATGAACAAGTGATTTTTGGGCGTTGCTGAAGGAATTGAGTCAGCGCTGCGTCGAGCTATGTAATCTAGATAGCCATATATAGAAATGAGAAGATATTTGCATCAAGTTTATTATAATTTCTGAATAAAGCTACTTACCATTTTTCCTCAAGAGGTTCAGCAATCATGACTCCAGAAGCAATGCGCATTATTTCTCAGTTAAGGCGTGAGTTCTACTCTCTCTTTGCCACAGCCATGGAAGTGCCAGTGAGCATTAGTAACAGTAACTCATATGCTAGTAATCCCTCTATGGCTTGTTGGATAGATAATAGACAAAAACTAAATTATGTATGTGTTTATGCCCACACAGCACCTGATGTATTAGTTCCTGAACGTCCATTTATTCTGCGAATGGCTGTTAACAAAGGTGCTGGTGTAGTCGCAGATGCAAGGCGGGAAAAAGACTGTCGAGGGTTTAATAATAGTTGGCACTTCGAATTAACCTTATTGCCAGAGGAAATTTTAGATTTTCTCCCCTGGATAGTCAGCTTAGTTAAGTCCCATAACAAAGGTTCTGCCTCATTTGTACTGGAACCACCCCATCCGTTCGACTTCAAAAAGTCCAATGTGCTGTTATTCCATAACGCATGGACTCAGAAAGCTTGGCAGCAGGCTCTCTAATGTTCTGGCAGTTAAAGAGGAAGTGTCAAGTCGCTACTTTGACAATTCGTAATTGATAATTCGTAATTCGTAATTACAATACATCCGGGTCTTGCACCCCAACGCGCATTGAAGACCACGCGCATCAAAGATTATGGTGGGGGCAAGGCCCCCTCTTTAATTACGAATTACGAATTACGAATTACGAATTACGAATTATTTGGTCAGAAGTAAATTGACATGGGCACTGCCGGACAAGCTTAGTTGCTGGTAAATACAAGCAAGTCAGTGTAAATAAGACTGGCTGTTCCAATTCCTTAATGATGAGGATGAGTAGTAATGAAAATTCAAGCACTGGATATTCAAATCGGCGATCGCATTGTTGCTTACTGTAACAACAAGAGGCAAGCCTGCACCGTAAAACAGTTACTGTCTGATCGGGGCAGCATCACGCTGACAGTATCCACCTCTAAGCATTATCGGAGTTCAGCCTTACGGGTGGTTCAGTTCCGCTGGGACGCTTTGGTTGATTTAGCAGACTAAAAACGGCCATCACCAGATTTTTGCCATCCGTAAAACAAATCTCTGTAATTCTGGATCACCACTAACCGTTTCAGGATTATCCAAAACTTTAGGTTCTTGATTGGGACGGTAGATGTAAACATTTCGGTTTTTGCGGTCAATCAACCAACCTAAAGATGCACCGTTGGCAATGTATTCCTGCATTTTGTCTTGCAAGCTGCTGAGGGTATCGCTGGAGGAACGTAGCTCAATTACGAAGTCGGGGCAGATTGGGGCAAATGAAGCTTTTTGTTCTTCCGTTAAGGCATTCCAGTGTTCTAGTTTAATCCAGGAGGCATCAGGGGAACGAGTGGCTCCGTTGGGTAGAGTAAAACCTGTACTGGAATCAAAGCCAATTCCTGTACCATCTTGCTCTGCCCAGTTCCAAAGTTGTGCAGCAATATGAAAGTTGCGATTGCCAGTATCTGAAAAGGCTGGTGGCATGATGATGACTTCCCCTCTAGCAGTGCGCTCAATTCGCAGATCGCGATTGGCTTGGCAGAATTCGTAAAACTGCTCGTCAGTCATCTGCACCAGTGAGGGGAAATTGATCGTCAGGGGTATGCTTTCTGTTTGAATTAGCAGTGTCGTCATTTTCTGTTCCCCTGGTTGCAGTTCTCAAGGTGAAGAAGTCACAGGGCGATTTGAACTCCGAGCATCTCAATTTTAGTTATCCACTGGGTTTTCTCAGAGTCCGGTAATGGTGGCAAGGTAGCCCGTAAGTAAAGCCGATTTCCTTTACCTCAATTTTTACCCCAACTTTTCCAGAT
>QQTW01001842.1_pt1 | contig 15166 bp, 14 predicted proteins | sample 1904831 | NCBI WGS metagenome assembly QQTW01 (sample SAMN09435610, study PRJNA476489) | Subsurface metagenome, whole genome shotgun sequencing project. | reverse complement strand
CAATGCGATCCAAATCGATATACTCATCTGAACTATGTGCGCACCACCATTAAAACGAGCGCGAAAAAAGGTCGTCCCCCGTTTCCACCGAATCCGAAGACGGATACATTAGTCAAAAAGGCGCAAGGAATTTACCAAAAAATTGGTCTGAAGCTTGGCGTCGAGGGAAGTGGTGGCGGGACAGATGGTAACTACACGGCTTCGGTTGGCACAACCACACTGGATGCACTCGGTCTAGTTGGTGGTGGCGCACATAGTTCAGATGAGTATATCGATTTGGATCGCATTGCTGCTCGACTTTACTTGTTATGCAAGCTTGTGATGGAATTGGGCTCCGGCTAATGGGTTGTGTTGCAAATACTCATTTTGAGAATGAATCGTTCTCATTTCTTGCACATTTTCGGCTACTACAGCACCAGCAATTAAACAATCGCGCTCGCCAGCGAGTAAAGTCAAACCTGTCTTAGCAGTAAACCGCAAACCTTTTGTAGAACGACTGATAACAATCGAGACATAAATAGTTCACTTACCTGAGCTAATAAAATAGTAAGCCATGACGTTTTCATGGATAATTGTTGGCATTTATTAGATTTTACCTCTAGTTAAATTTTTACTATAAAAATGTCAAAACCAGCAAACCAACTGAATGTTCTCAAAGATATATCTAAAAGGAAACTAACAACATCTGAGGAGCAAGATCACAATGAGGTATGCTATGATTTTTGAATTAGCTACTAAGGGCGAGCCAATTGCTCAAGCTCGTTTGTCCTTAAAAAGGTTTTTCAACACTACCGTTTCTGGTATTTAATAAGTGGATAGCTTGAATGAAAACTTATAATGCTTTCGCCGCATTAGCAATTTGTGTATTGTTGGCACTGTCTATTACAACCTTTGTGAATTTGCACAAAGTCTCAGCTCAACTAAGGGATTGTCGCAAAATTCGTAACGGCTACGTACCTCACAACAATCTCCTCTTTCCTTCTAAATAACGACAGTTCGCGCCAACTTACCGCCCATCGTCTTTTTCGAGATGCCCTATTTTTGATGTGATGCTGGGAGCAGTTTTTTAGCAAGCCAGATCCACAATCGATTTTTGTGGAGTACTTGCACATAGTTAGCATCCACTTGATTGAGTTGAGCAAAGATGCTTGGCTGTCTTAAAACAACGACCCATAGCAACGTGGCAACTTTGTAGAGGAGCCCCAACCAGCGATGGTAAAAAATTAGTGCAATCATGCCAAGGTCAGAAACCGCATGGCCTTCTTTAACTTGCTGTGCAGAAAACTGAGGTAAGACAATCGACCATTGTGGGTGCTTTTGCAGCAATGAGCTAAGGGCAACGGCATCTGCGATCGCGGCGGCGCATCCTTGTCCCAAAAAACTAAACATCCCATGTGCCGCATCTCCAATCAAGACTGCCTGGCCTTCCAAATTATGGTAGCAGCCACATTGACTCCAATATTCATGCCCCGGCTGGACTGCTAGAAAGTCCATAGCCTGTTTGAAATCAAGATCGAGTCCGGACAAGTATTTGGGAGCCATTTCCTGCAATAACTGCTGTAATTCTTCTACGGTTGTGATTTCACAGGGATTTGTCCGATCACTGCTGCCCACGGGTTGCCAAAAAATCAGCGCGCTGAAACGACCATCTTTTTGTGGTAAGCAGCCACCAAAAACAAGACCAAAATGAGCCCTTCGCGTTTGCAGTTTAATGATACGCGGTGGAGATTGTTGTAGTTCTGGCTTTGTCGGTAGTTGCAGTACTTTCCAGACATGTGGTCGTTGCTGCTGTTGATAATTGGTCTCATCTGATTTTGAAACCATCATGGCACTGCGGATTGTCGAGTGAATTCCGTCTGCCCCTACGAGAAGGTCGTAAGCGACTGTTTCAAAACCAGAGTCTCTCTCAATCATTACCTCACGACGGGCGAGATCAACATCCACGACTGAAGCATTGAAGTTTACTAATAGTCGTGAATTCGGATCAGAACCCTGATTGCCATATCGAGTTAGCAGCGATCGCACGAGTAAAGCACAGAGTTGACGACGCGGAATCAAGATCAGTCCACCGGGAGTGAATTCAATCCCTTCGCAGGTTAACTGCTCCCCCAGCCCTTCAATGCTGTTCAACCAATGCTGTACTCTTGCACCTAATCCCAAGCCATACCCTCGACTGTTAAAATCTAACTCAGTTGGATTTGAATTATAGTCATAGAGTTGTACTCTATAGTTTGAGCTAAGGGCGAGCAGTCGATGGGCTAAGAATAAACCAGCTGGTCCTGCACCTACAATAACAACATTCATATAACAAATAGGGTTAGAGAAACTTCCCCTTGATAGTGTTTTACAAATTATAAAACTCTATTGTAAATTTAGCGGTTTATAGCTATTAATTCATCATAGATTTCTTTACAAATACACAGATCAATATCACTAGTGCATAAGTTGATTTTGCTTACACTTAATGAGAAAAGGGCAGTGAAATAAGTCTGACTCACATCATCAGATTTTTGTTGCTCCGTAAGTTCTAAAAGCGAGGATGTCGTAACTCAATATGACTATATTATGATTGATGCGGGTTCGGCTGCGTTGTCGTCAACCGGATGACACGAAATGGGCAAAAAATGCAGGAATGCCTGTAATAACAAGTGGAAGATTACACCTTCGCTGATCCTGGCGAACTATTTCTTCATGTCTGAAACTGCTGCATGCAGAGATGATACACCTTAGTTCGGATGAAAACTGAACTTAGTTTTTCTCAAAATGTTTTGGAAGTAGCCATGAAAAATAAAACAACTAAAAAACTCCTACTATCTCTAGTGCTTTGTGGTCTAGGTTATACATGTCTAGGTTTTACATCAGTCGAACTGCGTTGCCCCGCCAACTCACCTCAAGGTGAAACTCAAGCTAAAAAGCCAACTCAACAAGGCTACGGACGCGCCCCACACCCACCTCTAAGTGAAACTCAAGCTAAAAAGCCAACTCAACAAGGCTACGGACGCGCCCCACAACCCTGCCTCCAATAAGATCGAGGTAAAAATGCCAACTCCACTCTTACTAGGAGCTACACACTGTACAAATACGCCATTGTGTGTCCACCTCCACCCCAAACAGTTCTCATAACTCGGCAGGGTATGACGCCAGCCAGTCACCAATTGCCAGGAGGCCTTTGTGACCAACACCCATTCTGCAAAGGTGACATGCTCCCAACTGCATAAGCTCAAAAGGCTGGCGTCTATTTTTTAATGCAACTAGAGTTGTCCTGTTCATCTTCTCCTAAGTTATAGATGTCAATACCTTAAGTTGATGCAGTTCTCATACCACTGCATCAATTAATTTTGCGGACACCTAATACTCATCTGACGCACTACCGTTCGGCATAGAAAAAGGCACTTAAAAGTCAATTGCCGTCTGACTTGTTGACGGACTTTTCAGTCAAATTCTCTACTTCTTAGACATCTTTTCAGGAGCAACTCATGTTGCGTAACTTATTCTCGTTTCAAGCTCGCTACCGCATTCTCCATCTCACCTGGTTGGCCTTCTTTCTGTCCTTTGTGGTTTGGTTTAGCTTTGCTCCCTTTGCCACCACAATAGGGCGCGAACTCCATCTCACCGCGCCGCAACTGAAAGTCTTAGCGATCTGCAATTTAGCGTTGACGATTCCCGCCCGCATTTTGATTGGCATGGTGCTCGATCGCTACGGACCCCGATTAACATTTTCAGGACTGCTGCTCTTTGCCGTTGTGCCTTGCTCACTGACCGCAACAGCTCAGGATTTTAATCAACTGGTCTGGAGTAGTCTGACAAACAGCATTATGGGAGCTGGGTTTGTGGTCGGTGTTCGGATGGTTGCGGAGTGGTTTCCAGCCAAAGAAATCGGTCTGGCACAAGGCATCTACGGTGGTTGGGGGAACTTTGGCGCAGCAGTAGCCCAGTTTGGTCTGCCAATTTTAGCCGTAGTCAGTGCTTATGTCACAGGCGGAACACTCAACTGGCGGATTGCGATCATGCTAGTGGGTGTAGTAACGGCTGTGTATGGCAGTGTTTACTTTCGCTACACCCAAGACACCCCTTTCGGTGAAGTTTACCAGCGTCCAAAGCGATATGGCGGATTGGAAGTCACGAGCCAGCGCAGCTTTTGGGCAATGGCACTGCTAGATTTAGGCTTGCTCGGATCGCTGGGGTTGCTGACGTATCCGCTCTTCCAGAACAACATTCAGTTCTTGAATGCAGTGCAAGTGGCGTTAATTTGGGTCTGTTTAGGGCTGCTGTCGGTAGTTCAGTTCTATAAAGCTTGGCAGGTCAACCGAGAGATTGTCGGTTCGCTCAATCCCTTCAGTCCAGCATTTCTGCAATCGAGCCAGCACTATCCGCCCCACCAGCGCTACCAGTTGCGTCAGATCGCTCTGCTCGACTTCACTTATTTCACAAACTTCGGCTCTCAGATTGCCGTGTTGTCGATCTTACCGACTTGGTTTGAACAAACCTTTGGGCTGAATGTCGTAGTTGCTAGTGTCGTTGCCGCCGCTTATCCGGTGCTGAATCTGGTCTCTCGTCCGAGTGGTGGGTTGATTAGCGATCGCGCTGGTAGTCGGAAATGGACAATGACGGGACTAACGGTCGGCATCGGGATGGGCTATTTGCTGATGGGCAGACTTGATGCTCGCTCCCATCTCACAGTCGCGATCGGGATAACGATGCTTTGCGCTTATTTTGTGCAATCTGGGGCGGGTGCGACCTTTGGCATCGTGCCGTTAATTCGCAAATCAGTCACCGGACAAATTGCGGGAAGTGTCGGGGCTTATGGCAATGTCGGTGGGATGATTTTCTTGCTGATTTATAGCCTCAGCAATGCCCAAACGCTGTTTTACAGCATGGGCGTGACGGCTTTGATTTGTGCCAGCTTATGTGCTTTTTTCTTGCAAGAACCTCGGAGTTCTTTTGCGCCAGAGTCGATGGAAACAACTATCTCCGGTCGTTTTATCTAAGAACAGTCACTGCCAGCCTCACAGTTCCAAGAGCGACTTGCAGAGATAACCCTCGATTATCGGCGAGCGCGCACTTACTGGCAGACCGAAGAAGAGTTGATGGAAACAGTTGCCCCTTCTACCAAAAATTCCTGATTATGGAAATTAATACCTTTCGTTCAACAGTACGTGAGCAGATTGAAGAAGCAGAATCGCTGCCAACGCTTTTGCTAGACGCAATCGACTATCTCCGGTTGTTTTACCAAGAACAGTCACTGCCAGCCTCACAGTTCCAAGAGCGACTGTCAGAGATGACCCTCGACTATCGGCGAGCGCGCACTTACTGGCAGACCGAAGAGGAGTTGAATTATGGTGCAAAAGTTGCTTGGCGCAATAGTTCACGCTGCATTGGGCGCATCTTTTGGGAGTCGCTGATCATCAGAGATTTACGGCATCTCACTAGTGCGGCGTCCATCTTTGATGCGATTGTGGAGCATCTACAACTCGCGACTAACGGCGGGAATATTCGCTCAACCATTAGTATCTTTGCGCCCGACTTACCTGGACAACCGGGTATTCGGATTTGGAATCCACAATTGATTCGTTATGCTGGGTATCTTCAGCCCAATGGAACAATTATCGGCGATCCCGCTCAAACAGAACTCACCGAAATTTGTCAAGGCTTAGGCTGGCGGGGAAAAGGAACCCGATTTGATGTTCTGCCGTTGATCATTCAGATGCCGGGACAGAAACCGCAGTGGTTTGAACTACCAAAAGCAGCGGTGATGGAAGTGCCGATCACGCATCCTGAGTATGATTGGTTTGCCGAGCTGGGACTGAAATGGCATGCTATCCCCTCTATTTCCGACTGGCGCTTAGAAATTGGCGGCATCTCTTATTCCTGTGCTCCCTTTAGCGGTTGGTACATGAGCGCTGAAATCGGTGCCCGCAATTTTGGGGATGTGCAGCGCTACAACTTATTGCCTGTGATTGCTGAGAGGTTGGGGTTGAATACGCGCTCCAAACTATCGCTATGGCAAGATCTGGCATTAGTTGAATTGAATCGCGCCGTTTTGCATTCATTTGCAACCTGTGGGGTAACAATCGTCGATCACCATACTGCGTCTAAACAGTTCATACGGCACTGGCAGCGAGAAGCCGAGACTGGACGAATCGTGCCTGCGGATTGGGGTAGAATCGTGCCTCCGATATCCGCCTCTACACTGGAAGTCTTTCATCAGGAAATGCACGATGTTTGCCTCAAGCCTAATTTTTTTCAGATGCCTCCGCCCTGGAAAGGGTGGAACAGCGAGCAACTATTCTCCAATCCGTCTCCTCTGGACAGTTCACAGCCAAAGCAATGTCCTTTCCATTAGCGCAGCAGTACGATGAGACAGTGTGCCCAACGGACAGAAGGGGACAGATTTTGATTCGCCTTGCTTTGGACTTCATGTTGAGTGCGAAGCGGGATGCACGCGCGGCAGAACGTCTCTACTACTTGGTATAGTCAAGCATCAGATCTAAAACACTACCAATGTGAGGATAAAACAATGACAACAGAAGTTAGCACCAAAATATCGACGGCAGTGCGTAGCTACCAGAACTTTATTAATGGCAAGTGGGTGGCGTCAATTTCCGGTCAGAGCTATGAACGAAAGAGCCCTGTCACCGGACAGACCATTGTCCACCTCCCCTGGAGTAACCAAGCGGATGCAGACGCGGCAATCCAAGCAGCGCGGCAGACGTTTGATCAAGGGAACTGGTCTAAGTCTCACGCCTACACCCGCCATGATGTGCTTTGCAAGACAGCACAGGCGGTGAGAGCAAAGGCATCAGAACTAGCGCAGACACTCTGCGAAGAAGTCGGGAGGCCATTGGCGATGTGTCTGGGAGAAGTGCAGATAACTGCCCAGGTGTTTGACTATTTTGCTGGCTTGGCGCTAGACGTTAAGGGGGAATCGATTACGCAGTATGACAGTAGTGCGATCGGTTTAACAGTGCACGAGCCGGTGGGTGTGGTTGGCATTATTACACCCTGGAATTTCCCGCTGCTACTAGTTGCGTGGAAGATTGCCCCTGCCCTGGCAGCCGGTTGCACGATGGTCATAAAACCCAGCGAATTCACACCATCTAGTACATTCATGCTGGCAGAAATCATTACGCAAGCGGGTGCGCCTGAGGGTGTAATCAACATTGTCACGGGTGATGGCCCCGTAGTCGGGGAACGGCTCGTCGAGTCGCCTTTAGTAGACAAAATTGCCTTTACTGGTTCAACAGCTACTGGCAGGCGCATCATGGCAAAAGCAGCACCGACGCTGAAGCGAATCAGTCTTGAACTGGGTGGCAAGAGTCCAAACATTGTGTTCCCGGATGCTGATATGGCGGCAGCAGTCGGTGGTGCATTCTTTGGTATCTACCTCAATAGTGGTCAAGTTTGTCAAGCGGGTTCCCGTTTATTGCTACATGAGTCGATCAAAGACGAGTTCATGGGGCAGTTGGTAGCAGCGACTAAAACCATCAAGTTGGGTGATCCAATAGACTCCACGACTACGATGGGGCCAGTGATTAACGAGCAGCAGTTTGACAGAATCCAAGGCTACATCCAGGCTGGTCAGACTGAAGGTGCAAAGATGGTGATTGGTGGGAGTGGACGCTACTCAGTTGAGGGATTAGAGCAAGGGTTGTTTGTGCAGCCAACAATTTTTGATGCAGTCAACAGCGAGATGGCGATCGCACGGGAAGAAATCTTTGGCCCAGTACTTTCCGTGATCACCTTCAAAGATGAAGCCGAGGCCCTCCAAATTGCCAATGACTCGATGTACGGCTTAACAGCAGCAGTATGGACAAAAAATCTGGATACCGCCTTGAGCATGGCGAAAGGAATTCGGGTTGGAACGGTCTGGGTGAACACTTATCATACTTCGGGACTTGAGCCCTGTATGCCTTACGGCGGCTACAAGCAGAGCGGTATTGGTCGAGAATTGGGGCACAAGGGTCTTGAAGAGTACTTCGAGACTAAATCCATCCAAATCAAATTAGGAAATTGAATGCCAAGCCAGTATCATCCACCGCTGTGTGCGTTGGTGCTACACCCAGCACCAAGCTGGATGGCTTGCACTATTAGGTAAGGAAGGTCTTGACTGAGTGGGTATCTCCAAACTTTTACTAAAAGATTAATGGTAGTCAGGTAGGCAGCTAAACGCAACAGACGCTACACGCACTCTGTTGAATATTTTTATCTGTCTAATTATCTTTCAGATTGAAACGTAGCACAATGGGTGCTTGGGCCAGTTCTTCCAAGCCAATAGCTTTGAACAATTTGGTCCATTCTTCACCCAGCACGCGATCGCCTGGATTAGTGCGGCGGAGTTCAGCTAGATTAGTTACAGCATCGTACCAAATGTTGTTGGCAGCATAGGCGGTGTACTCTCGTGGTTTTGCTTTCCCCAACTGCTTTTGAAGATCTGGGGTCAGCAACACCCGTTGTACCCATGCGTCAACATAAAAATACTCAGGTTGATTTTGCGGTTGCCCACAATAAATTCGGAAGTACCAATGATACTTCAAGTCTTGCTTGAGAGCGTATTGAGGATTTGGCGGTAACCTGAGTGCGATCGCTGCTGACGTTTCTGGTAAGGCGATCAGTGTTCTAAAGATATCGTTACCTTCTTCGTCCTGCAACACAAACTCTCCAGAGCGTGAGTTGCTGGGTAACTCAGGAACATAAACCCAAAACGTGGGATACTCAGCGACTGTTGATGCTAGGAAAGATTTGTGATTATTGTCCTCACCAGGCACCAAAGCAGTAATCGGCATTTTCAGCTTTGGACATCCATCATGACGGCTTGTTCCTCCTCGGCGGCGACCCTTAGGTTGACCGTTATCTGGAAACTTCTGGTCAAGGTGGTTTTGCGTGTTAGCAACTGAGTTGCTGAATGATTGTGCCAGCCGTGCATATACCCGTGGCGGGTGACTCGCAAAACCAAGGAGCAGCAAAGAGATAACAGCAGCAAGTTTTATCTGCTTTTGAGGCAATTTATTGCGGTTCATAGTTCAAATTGCTTTTGCTGAAATGGGGATGCGGTAGTACCTCCATAACAACTACACTAGCCACTAGTGACAATCCTGATGGTACTGCAACATTTTGTTTGTTGCGAGTGTCAGCGGGGGAGTACTCCCCCGCTGAACCCTTATCCTATACCCCGTTTTTCGTCATCTGTTTTAAGACTTGCTGAATTTGCTCTGCAGGCACTTGCTCAGTCACAGTTGCCGCACCAATCTGGGTGGGCAAAACAAATCGCACACGACCTGCTTTAACTTTCTTATCGTTTTGTAGGGCGTCTCGAATCGCTTCAATGTCGATCACATCTGGCAATTCGGTGGGGAGTGCAGCTTTTTGAATCAGCGCTAGCTGACGCTGCTGGGCTAGACTGTCCCAAAAATTGAGTTCAACAGCCAGAAGACCCGCTGCTACCATGCCGATCGCCACTGCCTCACCATGATTGAATAAACGATAACCTGTTAAGCTTTCTACTGCATGACCAATAGTATGACCATAGTTGAGAATAGCTCGCAGTCCTGCTTCTTTCTCATCCTTACTAACAACATCAGCTTTAGCTTGACAGGAACGGGAAAGAATTTCTGGCAACAGACCTTCTGCCAAGTAACGAAGCCCGTCCAAGCGATCGCACTGTTCCATCTGGGCAAACAACTCAGCATCCCAAATAACACCGTACTTAATCACTTCTGCCATTCCAGCCCGAAACTCCCGCACCGGAAGCGTATCAAGTACCTGCGGATCAATTAAAACAAGTCGCGGCTGATGAAATGCCCCAATCAGATTTTTGCCTTGGGGATGATTGACACCAGTTTTGCCTCCAATCGCCGCATCAACCATCGCCAGTAGTGTTGTTGGCACTTGCACAAAGTTAATGCCTCGCAGCCAGGTAGCGGCGGCAAAGCCGGTCATATCACCAATCACACCTCCACCCAAGGCAACCAGGGTTGAGGAGCGCTCCAGACGATTTTCCAACGCTGCGTTGTAGATTTTTTGGATCGAAGTTACGGTTTTGTAGCGTTCACCGGCTGGGAGAGTACAGCTGTTAACTTCAAACCCAGCCGAGATCAGGGATGCGATCGCACGCTCACCGTACTGCCGAAAGATTGCTGGATTGGAGACTACCAAGACTTTCTTACCCAAATTCAGGCTGGTAAGCATTTGACCCAGCTGATCCAAACCCGCAGCAGCGATCGCAATATCATAAGACTGCTGCGGTAAATCTAAGTGGATGACAGAAGACATGGTAATAAACCCAATCAATAAGCGCCCTTACGCCATATTTTAACCCAGTACAAGCTTTATTCTAATTGAGCAGGAAGTCTCCAACTGAATGAAAATAGCTTTTATCTTCCCGTTTGGTGAGAAGATCGATTGAATAGAACCGAATGGGAATAAATATGTTTGGAGTTATATCTTACGTCTTGCTTTTGGGTACTGCCTTCGCTGTCGCTGTCGGGCTTCTTTTCGGTCTGCGAGCTGTTAAGTTGCTCTAATCGCTGCTTAACTCCACTCTTCGGCTGTTTGAGCCTCTGCTTGGCTGAAGGTTTCTCGTAGCTTAGCCCAGTCTAGCGCTAGATTAGGTGCATCTTGAACCAACTGACCGCCCTGTAGATGTACAACCCTTGTACAAAACAACTGGGCAAGCTCCAGCTGGTGATTAGCCATCAGAATCGTCGTTTGACGGCTCAGCGCCATCTGAGCCAAAACTTGTATGAGTTGGGACGATCGCCCAGCATCAAGGGCAGACGTTGGCTCATCTAATATGAGAATTTTGGGTTGAATAACCAAAGCACGAGCGATCGCAACTAATTGCCGCTGTCCCACTGAAAGTTGCATCTCAGTTCGCCCCAACCAGTCTTCTGGAATTTGCAGTTGCTCAGTCCAGTGCGAGAGCCGCTGCTGGATCTGCGGTTGGGGCAAACCCCGTAAAACCAAGGGGTAGGCTAATGCCTCTCGAACCGTCATCCCTAAAAGCTTAGACTCTTGTAGTACGAGTGTGACTTGCTGACGTAGCTGGAGAACAGGGATTTGCTGGTACTCTTGATTTTCTAAATAAATTGAGCCAGCGGTGGGTTCACTCAGCCGATTCAACAACCGCAACAGAGAAGTTTTACCGGCACCCGACGGACCAACAATGGCAATACGATCGCCCTTGAACACTTCCAATGAAATGTCCTTAAGCAAGTAATGAGAACCGACCGACACAGATAAATCCACCTGCTCCAGCCGCAGTTGTGCTGTTTGCACTTGCTACTATGACCTAATTAACGCTACCACCTAGCAATTAAGTTAACTTACCGTAGCTAATTGCCGTCCAGATTGTCCAACTATCTACCAGTAGCAGTAGTAGCGTAAATACTAATAAAATCAAGTACATCCAAGGTTGCGCCAAGGGGCGAACATCTGTCATATCAATCCCCGTCTTGCCTTGTACCTGCCTAACCAGTTGGGCAAAGCCAACGACTCGCATTGGCAGCAAGTAAGCTTTTTCCTCAGTGCTAAGGAAGTAGTAAACCAGTCCTCCCTGACCAGTAGTACGACATTTTAACTCTTTCACATCTGACCAAGGCAACGACCAACCCTTACGAAAGAAACGGGGTACCCAGCCGGGATAAGTAACCTGAATTCCCTGATCATCCAAAATTACCCGTTCGCTGAGTGCGGCATACAACGCCACTGCCCCAAAGCCAATACCTACAAGCAACAACATGGGTGGGACAGGCGCGTTTGTCACCTGCGACAGGAAAGGTAACGGTGCTGTCAGAGCTACATACAGACACAAAAGCGTAAGTCGAATCAAGGGAGAGATTCGAAAGATAGAAGGCATCTGGGAAGGTAAGTTCATATGTCAGGGCAAATATTTTTGTACCACACTCCAACCTGTTAGCGACACCCAGAGTAATCCGATCAAAAGAGCAATATTTGTGCCAATGTGTAGCGATCGCGCCCAAGGAAGCTTTGTACTAATTTGGGTAGCGCTGCCAGCTGAGAGCAAAACCAACCCCACCACTGCCAAGCCAGCACTCAGATGTGAGGAATGGCCTAGTGTGCCAAAGTGACCTAAAGTTCCCACAATACCAATAGCTAGGAGTAGCATCACCAGACTTACCATGCTACCGCCGAGCAGGTAGTGGAGCGAGCGCAGCCAGTTTGGTCTTGAGCTACACGTCCGCCTACTATTAAACATCCAAACACCTGTTACTGCCAACAGCAAATAAGCTAGCAATGACAGACCCATCGACCAGGCTGCCATTTTCCACAACCAAAGAAACGAAGGTAAATTCAATTTAATCGACCTAAATCCGAGACTGCGATCTTTGATGCCCGGAACTTACCTTAACGCTTCATCTGGGTTGATAGTTGTCCTTCCTCAGAGAGAATTTTTAGAGTTTTTTGACAAAATGGGGTTACTGACTTCAGCAACCCTAAAATCGTAACAAAGCATTTTTTAATCAACAAAGGTTAAAACAGGGGCAGCTAAATTTTCTTGGTGTGTGCTTTTTTTATCAGTTACTTCCTTGCCTAATTTCTGGTTTATCTCTCCCAAAGAACTGCTATCTTCGCTAATGCACAAGCGATCGCAGGGAATAGTATCTGAAAGAATCGCGGTAGCCATCATGCCCGTATGAATCTCCAACGCGGCTTGTTGCGGAGCTTCAAACACGAGACGTTGTCCTGGGAACACAACCCTCTCAAAGTACCAGTCAGGAACATTCGAGCTGCGAGCAATCTGAATCTTGCTGGTGGCATTGACGTAGCAGCAGAGAAGGGGACCAGCGTGATCGGGGGGTAAGGGATCTAATATTTGAGCCATAACTGCTGAGTGAGCTTGACGCCACTAGTTAGGATTACACTTTTCAAGCTAACATTTAGCGATCCCCAGTTGCTGTAACCCCGACTACCAACTACCGTCTGCCATATAATCTACCTATTAAGATAGAGAGACAGTTTGTAAATCTTCTGATAATTACTCTTAACTTTACGTAAAATTACTGTTGACCAAATGTAATTCTGTTAGCTGCAAATTCACCATTTAGTAAGACTTGCATATTCAGCGTCTCAGTTGCGGCTGAGTGAGGTGTATTGGAACTAAAGGGGCAGGAGGGAGAGAAATAATGACCGTGCCACTCAGGAAAGACAGTGTTATCGTAAAGTTATATAAAACAATTTCATAAAAGCTATAAATGGCACGCATCTCCTTGGGGCTCAACTCCAGCCCCGCAGTTGCAAAATTAAGAACATTAACTGAACTTCCTGCTTAAACATTAAGCAGAACTGTAATTTAAGAACACTCTCACAAATTAGAAGTGCACCCCCTGCTCTCACCTGCAATATCGGCAAGATTTCAGTCGAAACAACCATGAGCGAAAATCGAATTCTCTACGTTCGCCTGCCCTGCAATCCCATCTTTCCCATCGGAGTTGTCTACTTAGCCGACCATGTTCACAAGCTGTTCCCAACAGTTGAGCAGCGTATCTTCGATTTAGGGACAGTACCACCACTAGATTTCGCCTCAGCCCTAGATGCTTGTGTCGATGAATTCCAGCCCACACTACTAGTATTTTCCTGGCGGGACATTCAGATTTATGCGCCTGTGGGAGGTAGAGGCGGTAACCCCCTCCAAAACGCCTTCGAGTTCTACTACGCCCATAATCCCTTGATTAAGTTACGAGGTGCCATAGGAGGACTGCGATTAGCAGTTGCTTACTACACAGAACTCTGGCGCAATCAGGGGTTAATCAAAAGAGGGCTAAGACGTGCTAAAAAATACCACTCAGACCCCCGTGTAGTGGTAGGCGGCGGAGCAGTAAGCGTATTTTACAAGCAACTAGGCAAGCAATTGCCAGCAGGGACAATTGTTTCTGTAGGCGAAGGAGAGACACTGCTAGAAAAAATATTACAGGGTCGGGAATTTCGGGATGAGCGCTGCTATGTGGTAGGAGAAAACCAGCCACGCGATCGCATGATCCACGAACAACCCACACCGATAGAAAAAAGCGCCTGCAACTACAACTACATAGAAACAATATGGCCTGAGTTTCAATACTACCTGCAAGAGCAAGATTTCTACATAGGCGTCCAAACAAAAAGGGGTTGTCCCCACAACTGCTGCTATTGCATCTACACCGTAGTAGAAGGCAAACAGGTACGAATCAACCCAGCCGATGAAGTTGTAAAAGAAATGCAGCAACTTTACAACAGAGGCATTCGCAACTTTTGGTTTACCGACGCCCAGTTCATCCCCGCCCGTAAATTTATTGACGATGCCATAGAGCTGTTGCAGAAAATTCTCGACGCTGGGATGCAAGACATACATTGGGCAGCTTACATACGAGCAGACAACCTAACACCAGAACTATGCGACCTGATGGTCAAAACTGGAATGAACTACTTTGAAATTGGCATCACCAGTGGTTCTCAGGAACTTGTCCGTAAAATGCGGATGGGCTACAACCTGCGAACCGTCTTAGAGAACTGCCGAGACCTCAAAGCAGCTGGCTTCAACGCCCTTGTCTCCGTCAACTACTCCTTCAACGTCATCGACGAGCGACCGGAAACCATTCGCCAGACCATCGCCTATCACCGGGAACTAGAAAGCATATTCGGAGCCGATAAAGTAGAGCCAGCCATCTTCTTCATAGGACTGCAACCCCACACCCACCTAGAAGAATATGCTTTCAAAAACGGCATTATCAAACCAGACTACGATCCAATGAGCCTAATGCCCTGGACAGCCAAAAAGTTATTATGGAACCCCGAACCACTAGGTTCATTCTTCGGTGAAGTCTGCCTTCAGGCATGGCAACAAAACCCCAACGACTTCGGACGTGAAGTCATGAACATTCTAGAAACACAACTCGGACGTGCCGACCTAGAAGAAGCCCTATCATCCCCCATCCAAACCCCCCAAAAACAACTAGTAACAGCCTCCTAAATCTCCCCTCCCCTCCCCTTCTCTCTTTCTTGGCGCTCTAACGCGCTGAAGCGCTTCGCTTCGCTGGGGCGTCTCGGCGGTCCCAAAAACAACTAATAACAGCCTCCTAGTCTCTCCTCTCCTCCTCTCTCCTTTCTTTACTTTGCGTCCTTGGCGTCTCGGCGGTTCATAACATGTTAGAAGGTTCCATACTACAGCAGCTAG
>QQTW01001841.1_pt1 | contig 15168 bp, 11 predicted proteins | sample 1904831 | NCBI WGS metagenome assembly QQTW01 (sample SAMN09435610, study PRJNA476489) | Subsurface metagenome, whole genome shotgun sequencing project. | reverse complement strand
ATTAACTGCTACTGCAAATGCCAAGCGGATAAACATTCCGCTAGAGTAAGTTTTGACAGGCTGGTCTAGAAAATCTCCAATGTCTGCAAATCCAATAATTTCCTCAAACTTGTCTTCAATCTCTCTTTGGCTTAAACCTAACAATCGCCCATTAAAAAATACATTCTGCCGCCCTGTAAACTCCGGATTAAACCCGCTACCTAGTTCCAGTAATGCCGACACCCGACCTTTTACCTGAACCTCACCCGTCGTCGGCGTTAGCGTTCCTGCAATAATTTGCAGAAGCGTACTTTTCCCAGAGCCATTCCTCCCGACAATTCCTACAGTCTCTCCCTTATAAACCTCCAAGTTGATATCTTGCAGTGCCCAAAATTCATCTGCCCTGCTCTTTCCAGGCAACAAAATCTCCTTCAACCTATCTACCGGACGAGCATACCGCTTAAAGCACTTTGAGACATTTTTTAGCGAAATTGCAATTTCAGTCATTGGATTACTGCTATGAAAACTGCTATACAAACGGCATACTGCGTAGTCCAGTCAGTAGCATTTTGAGCATAAACTACAGCACATCAGCAAATGCAGGACGCAACCGCCTATAGACCCTTAAGCCACCGTAAAACACCAGTAAAGACACCACCGAAGCAACTCCCCATTCCCCCCAGTGCTTAACTTCTCCCACTAATATCAAGTCGCGATAGACTTCAGCGATCGCTGTCAACGGATTCAACCAAAACACCCAAACCCGCCATGCTTCTGGAATCACCGATGCCGGATAGATAATCGGCGTCATATAAAACCAAAGGTTTAATATAACCCCCAGTGTCTGCGGAATATCGCGCAAAAACACAGTTAGTCCCGCCGTTAAATACCCCAACCCTGCGGTCAACAGCAACTGCGGTAGCCAGACTAGTGGCAGGAGCCCCAACGTAGTGTGAAGTGTTTGTGATGTTACTGCTACCAATACGATCAACGCCATCAAGCCAAACGAACTCTCAATAAACGCCGACAAAATCGGCACCAGCGGTAACAACGTTAGAGGAAACACCACCTTCTTCACCAAATTTGACTGCCCCACTACTGACCCTGCTGCTGGCATCAGACCACCCGTCAACGCAATCCAAGGAAGCAACCCCGCAAACAGCCACAGACCAAATGTCAAGTCATTCGCAGGCAATCCCTTCAGACTCAGCTTCACCTTCAGCACAGTTGAGAAGACATAGGTGTAAATCAGCAACTGCGACAGCTGATTCAACAAAGGCCACAAATTGCCCAACAGCGAGCCCTTGTACCGTGCCTCCAAGTCTCGTCGCACCAGCGTCCGCAGCAAGTCAAACTTCGCCCACCACTGGTCAGAAACTGGTAGCCAGCGCCTCACCCTACTAGCCTGCCAAATAAATCCTCTCATCGACTGTAGCAATTTCTGCTTTCTCCCCCGCTACTTACACCAAATCGCTTTTTACTTCATCCAACTATCAGGCGATCGCCTGATAGTTGGATACCCTGTGAGTTGCAGCAACATGAATGGTTAAATGGCTTGGTGGCCAGTTGCGCTGGTAAATATCATCGGTTCGTCCTACCTTGAGGCGTTGGTTGTGCAGTAAGAAAATTTTTGGTATCTCTGCTGTTTATGCCAGGTAATTTTACTGAAACATTCGCCAGTTTTAAGATTTAATGCTTCTGACTTCAGTAAATGTAACGCTACCTCTCATGTGTATCCAACCGTGGTTTTACTGAAATCTTCTCTTACCTTCAAAGTTCAACCCTCTTACCTCAGTAGATATACTGTCTTGCACCCCAGGGCTTCATGCTTGTGTAAATAGTCGTCCCATACTTCTCTAGCCAACGTCAGCACGGGACGCGATCGCATCCCCCAAGTTAACTAAAACTGTATATTGTAACCCTACCAGCGCTTGAGCAATAGGGCTTGAGCTTCATCATTAAGGATATCTAGCAAGTAACGACCATAACTGCTTTTTGCCAAGGAGTTAGAAAGCTGCCGCAACTGTTCGGAATCAATGTACCCTTGACGGTAGGCAATTTCTTCAACACAGGCAATTTTTACGCCTTGCCGTTGTTCCAAGGTCTGGATGAAATCAGATGCCTGATGAAGGGATTCATGAGTACCCGTATCTAGCCAGGCATATCCTCGATTTAAGACTTCTACTTTCAGGTTACCTTGACGCAGATATGCCAGGTTGACATCTGTAATTTCTAGCTCATTGCGGGCAGACGGTTTAAGCTTTGTTGCAATTTCAACCACTTGGGCATCATAGAAATAAAGACCCGTAACCGCATATTTCGACTTCGGAACGGCTGGCTTTTCCTCAATAGAGATCACTTGTCCCTGCTCGTCAAATTCAATAACGCCGTATTGTTGAGGTTCTTTGACCTGGTAGCTAAAAATTAACCCCCCTTTACGCAGTTGCGCTGCACGAGTCACTAATTCACTAAGGCCATGCCCATAGAAGATGTTGTCTCCTAGGATTAAGCAGACTGAATCTTCACCGATAAAATCTCTGCCTAAAATAAAAGCCTGGGCCAAGCCATCCGGTTGAGGCTGTTCTGCGTAGCTAAACTTTAAGCCCCACTGACTGCCATCCTTCAAAAGTTTCTGCAATAGGGGGAGATCTGTAGGAGTTGAAATAATGAGAATTTCGCGAATTCCTGCCAGCATCAATACAGATAGAGGATAGTAGATCATCGGCTTGTCATAGACAGGCATTAGTTGCTTGCTAAAACAGATAGTTAGGGGATAAAGCCGTGTACCAGCTCCACCTGCGAGAATAATGCCTTTCATTATGGTTTCCTGTTTGCGTAGTTTTCTTGAAGCCAATCTTGATAAGCACCGGATCGCACTTGGTCAATCCAATCTGGGTGTTCCAGATACCACGAAATCGTTTTACGCAGACCACTATCGAAACTCTCGCACTCGCGCCAACCCAGTTCGCGCTTGATTTTACTGCAGTCAATCGCGTAGCGGCGATCGTGGCCAGGGCGGTCTTTGACAAATGTAATTAACGAAGAGCGACGCCAGCCTGGATGGGGAACCACTTCATCCAGAATGTTGCAGATGTTTTCAACAACTGCTAAATTTGTTTGTTCATTCTCACCGCCGATGTTGTATGTTTCGCCCACTTTACCTTGTGTTAAAACAAGCTGAATCGCGTTGCAGTGATCTACGACATAAAGCCAATCTCTAACATTCTGTCCGTCGCCATAAATTGGTAAAACTTTACCAGATAAGGCATTTATAATTGTTAAAGGAATTAGTTTTTCAGGAAATTGATACGAACCATAGTTATTAGAGCAGTTAGTTGTTAAAGTTGGCAGCCCATAAGTATGGTAATAGGAGCGAACGAGATGATCTGATGCGGCTTTAGAAGCAGCATAGGGACTATTAGGAGCGTAGGGTGTCTCTTCTCGAAAAGCTGGTTCTTTAGGTTCTAAGGAGCCGTATACTTCATCCGTAGATACGTGCAAAAAACGAAAACGCTCCTTTTTTAAGGAAGCTAGTTTATGCCAGTACTCTTTACTAGCTTCCAATAACTGAAACGTACCGACAACATTGGTATCGATAAAACTCCGAGGCTCAATAATTGAGCGATCGACATGACTCTCTGCCGCAAAGTTAATAACAGCATCGGGCTGATATTGCTCTAGCAAGTAACTAACCAACTCTAAATTGCCAATATCTCCTCGAACAAAATTATAATTGAAATCCTGCTTTAAATCTGCTAAGTTTTGTATATTGCCAGCATATGTCAACTTATCTAAGTTAATAATACGAGCCGATTCTGCTTGGATTACTTGGCGGACAAAGTTACTACCAATAAATCCAGCTCCACCTGTTACCAATATAGTTTGCATTTTCTCCCTTTTTAAGATTGACTTTACAAAATGGTAGTCAATCCAAGTTTTTTGCAGTAGATATTAGTTTTCGTAGGCTGTCGCTATAAAGTCCTCTAGTTTGTGGCTCTCTCCTGAACGCGATCGCATAATCATCTGGCTTCTCCTACTGCAACATCAGGTACATTGCCTCCACGTATTCCGGTGCCCAACCCCAGTCTCGGACAACAGAAATATTACCTAGATACAGATACTCAAGCCTTCTAGAGGCAATGCGGCAGGCGGCAGCCACAATATGATTGTGTTACGAACCGTTCTGGGCGTAAGAGAGTACTTGTGGTTAGGCGTTAAGATTCACCCTGCTGATCTCAGTAAATATAACGGTACTTTTCCTGGCATCCAATCGTAATTTTACTGGAACTTCGCGCTTCCTTTAAGATTCAACGCTTCTTACTTCAGTAAATGTACTGAATTGTACTCAAGAGCTTCAGGCTTTAGGATAAATGCAACCATCCGCGCCGTACTTCAGGTAGGCATGCGTGTTTCACGCACAACAAAGAATAAAAAACTTCGCACACATTGGTATCAGCTATGAGTAAGTCTTTAGTAGAAATACGCAAATATATAGCTGCTCGATATGGTCTAGTTGTGCGCTCCTAGCTAGTCTGTTGCTCTAAGCTTTTGGTAATAGCCACACCACGGGAGTCTGCGGTCTGAATCAATCTCCCCGCACCTCCCTCCCCAAAATGAAAGCGATCGCACTGCTCCAAAACGCAATCAATCCCAACAAATGTGGGAGCTATGCCGCCAACAATGCCACCGGGATGAGGAAACTGGTTGAGCAAGCCTTGGAGCAGATGGGATCCTTATTTTGTTTTTATTCGCTTGACTTTGAGCAGGTGGCGTAGTTGGTGTGGCTACTGATGCTGGGATTGTAGGGTTTTGAGTCGGTAAGGTAATCTGTAAAATCTTTGGTGGTATGGTCACGGGAGCTTGTAGCGTTAGGATGTACATAGTTCCCTCAGCGATCTGCACTTGTCGAATGGTCTTGGGAGACATTAATCCAGATACGATGCCTAATCCAGTACCCACATAGTTTCCCATATTGGTTAGATGAGTCCTCTCATCCCTGCTTACCCCAGTTGCAGTACCAAAGAGCCCAAAAACAGAGCCCGCCAGATCGCTGAAGACTGACTGATTTAGTTGAGCTTGCTGAGCACTGCTAACTGTTGTAACGGTCTGGCCGGGAATCCAGGGGCCTAATGCAAGGATTGGAATAATTCGCCCGTTAATCACTAAAGCCTCAGCTTGGATTTGAGCGCCTCCCTTAGCAGGATGGAGCTTTATGCCGACAGGAGAATTCGCCGGAGCAACTACTTTGCCGCTACTATCCAATAATGGTTGGGTTAGCAGGGCTGCCATAGGTAAGCTCTTTTTCTGACCAGCGTCAAACGTTACGGCTACGGAGAAAGTGACGGTAATAGCTGAAGACTGTGGAATAGCGACTTCTTGATTTTGAATCGAGGGCTCCGGTGGTTGGCCTTGGGCTAGTGCAGAAATGGCATAAAAACTAAAGATGGATGGAATGGATAGTGCAAGGACAGTATTCAAAAAAATATGCTTCATAGTAACATTCCTCCGGATATGTTGAGGAAACAGAGCCATAAATCAGCCCACAACTCAAGGCCATGGGTTGGTTGAACAGGATAAACCTGACAATTCGAGGGTAGTGTCGCAGGGAGGAGTTAGAGAAGTTACCAGGCTTATAAGCAGGTAGGCGGAATTAACAATACATTTTTTTAAGCAGGGAGGCTCATGGTTATAATTCACCGTGACCTTCGTAGGCGTTGCTGATGTCTCCAAGCGTGATTTTACTGAGAAAATTGCCGACGTTAAGATTCAACGCTCCTTACTTCAGTAAATTTAACGATACTCTCCTGCGTCTCCAAGCGTGATTTTACTGAGAAAATTGCCGAGGTTAAGATTCAACGCTCGTTACTTCAGTAAATGTACGGTATTGCCCTCGGAGCTTCATGCTTGCTGTAAAAGCGATCGCTGCAAAAACCTGCTACCTGTAAATTTTCCGGGCATAGGGCAACCGACGACCTCAAATCACAAAAACGCGGGTGAGATTTCTCGCTTGCTGTGGCTCATGCGATCGCTATGCAGTCAGTAAAGAGTAGAAGGAATTATTCCAGCGGGCTGTTGAGATTCAGGGTTTGACGATGACAGATTTAATGATTAGCTTATCGCTTGGCTTTCTCCTGAACTACTGGAGGTTGGTTAGACCACAATTTGGAACTTAAGCATTAGGTAGTACTGACTGGTAGGCAGAGGCTTTACCTTGACGAGTGAAGGAGAGACTGCCTTCTATGTAATCAACCAAAATCGTGTTGCCCTCAGTGAAGGTATTTTCTAACAACTTCGTCGCCAGCGGGTTTTCTAGTTCTCGCTGAATCGCGCGCTTTAAGGGACGAGCGCCATAAACCGGATCGTAGCCCACATCCACTAGGTAATCTAGGGCAGGTGGCGATAGCTCTAGAGTAATTTTTTGGTCGGCTAAGAGCTTTTGCACCCGCTTGATTTGAATGCTGATGATTTGACGCAGTTCGCTGCGTTTCAGGGTGTGGAACAGAATGATGTCATCAATGCGGTTGAGAAATTCTGGGCGGAAGTGCGATCGCAACGCCTCCAGCACTCGCTTGCGCATCATTTCATATTTTGAATCGTCACCAGACACATCGAGAATGAACTCACTGCCAATGTTACTAGTCATGACGATAACTGTATTGCGAAAATCTACAGTTCTCCCCTGAGAATCGGTGATTCGCCCGTCATCTAGAACCTGCAAGAGAATGTTGAACACATCCGGGTGCGCCTTTTCCACTTCGTCTAGCAGCACGACTGAGTAGGGGCGGCGGCGAATAGCCTCGGACAGTTGACCGCCTTCTTCGTAACCCACGTATCCCGGCGGCGCTCCCACCAGTCGCGAGACCGAATTTTTCTCCATGTACTCTGACATATCCAGGCGCACTAGAGCATCGTCGGCATCAAACAGAAACTGGGCTAAGGCACGGGCTAGCTCAGTCTTACCCACACCGGTTGGTCCCATGAACAAGAAGGAACCGATCGGTCGGCCTGGGTCTTTCATTCCAGCTCTGGCTCTACGAATGGCGGCGGCAACCGCTGCCACGGCTTCCGCTTGACCTACCACACTTTCATGTAGGTGGCTTTCTAGTTGCAGCAGTTTTTGCCGTTCTGATTCTAGTAGCCGATTCACAGGAATCCCTGTCCACTTGGCGACAATTTCCGCAATGTCGGCTTCGGTAACTTGTTCGCGCAATAAAGTGGGACCAAGGGCTTGTATTTCCAATAGCATGATTTCTTTGGCTTCGCGATCGCGCTGCAACCCCTCCATCTGACCATACTTGAGCTGGGCAGCTTTATTGAGGTCGTAAGCGCGTTCTGCCTGCTCAATTTGTACCCGTAGAGAATCTTCTTCTTTCTTCAAAGCACTGATGGCATCTAACAGTTGCTTTTCGCCTTGCCATTGCGAGTTAAATTGCTGTTGTTTTTCCTTTAGGGCGGTGATTTCTTGCTCAATCCGATCTAGGCGTTCTCTAGTCGTGGCAGCGCGCTTGTCTTCCCCAGCTAAAGACAACTTTTCCATTTCTAGCTGCATCAACCGCCGATCAATTGTCTCTAATTCCGCTGGCTTAGAAGTAATCTCCATTTTCAGCTGAGCCGCTGCCTCATCTACTAAGTCAATCGCTTTATCTGGCAAGAAGCGGTCGGAGATGTAGCGATCGGAAAGGGTAGCAGCTGCCACGAGCGCGGAGTCCGTAATCTTAACACTATGATGCACTTCGTAACGTTGTTTCAAACCGCGCAGAATCGAAATTGTGGTTTCAACCGTGGGCTGTTCTACGAATACCTGCTGAAATCGGCGCTCCAAGGCAGCATCTTTTTCGATGTACTTGCGGTACTCATCGAGGGTAGTTGCCCCAATGCAGCGCAGTTCCCCCCGTGCCAGCATCGGTTTGAGCAAATTTCCAGCATCCATCGCCCCCCCTGTCGTGCCACCGGCGCCAACAACGGTGTGTAACTCATCAATAAACAAGACAATTTGACCGTTAGAGTCCATGACTTCCCGGAGTACGGCTCTGAGGCGGTCTTCAAATTCTCCCCGGTACTTAGCACCGGCAATTAGGCTGCCCATATCAAGGGAAATTAACTGGCGGTTTTTGAGAGATTCCGGGACGTCTCCGTTAATGATGCGTTGCGCTAAACCTTCTGCGATCGCAGTTTTGCCTACCCCAGGCTCGCCAATCAACACCGGATTATTTTTGCTGCGGCGGGACAATACTTGAACCACCCGGCGGATTTCCTCATCCCGCCCAATTACTGGATCGAGCTTACCAGATTTTGCTTGCTCTGTCAAGTCTATGCCAAACTTTTCCAAAGCTGCATAGCGCGACTCTGAATTTTTGTCTGTTACCTTCTGGCTTCCCCTGACAGCTTTGATTGCAGCTTCTAGCTTTGCCGTATCCACGCTAAAGCCTTTAAACAATCGCCGTCCGACCCGTTCATCTTCTGCAAAAGCTAGGATTAAATGCTCAACAGAGATGTAGCCATCCTGCATGGTAGCTCTAGCTGCCTCCGCCCGGTCTAGCATCACGTCTAAACTACGACCCAGGTACAGTTGTTCGCTCTTGCCAACGAATTTAGGCTGGCGCTTGGTAAAGGCTTCGACTTGCTGCCCTAATTGCGCTGGATCAACGCCAGCTCGACTCAGGATGCGATCAGCCAGCTCATTTTGTTCTAAGAGAGAAATAATTAAATGCTCGACCTCTAGCTGCTGTTGTTGATAGCGTTGGGTTACATCCTGAGATTTAACAATAGCCTCCCAGGCTTTATCGGTGAACTTATTAGGGTCAGTGGGCTGCATATTTAAAAATTATCGATTATGAGTTACTGAGAAAATTTTAAGTTGTGAATATATTGTGGTTTTATTCAATACTCACAACTTAAAACTCGCGTTTAAGGTGCCTTGGCGTGCGGTAACGGTGTAACGGTTGTTATTGGTGTTCACAAAGAGCGCGTAAACAGGGATAATACTGGTATTGTCGCTCAAAAGATTACTGAGACACCAGTTGCGGTTGCGATTCCTGCTCTCGGGCTGAAGAACCTTGAGTACCGAGCTGAATCAGCTCTACCTTATACCCGTTGGGATCTTCTACAAAAGCAATTACCGTCGAACCGTGTTTCATCGGACCCGGCTCCCGCACCACTTTACCGCCACGAGCCTTAATTTCCTCACAAGTGCCGTAGATATCATCGACACCAAGGGCAATGTGACCATAAGCGTCGCCCAAGTCGTACTTCTCCACGTCCCAGTTATAGGTTAGTTCTAAGACAGTATGGTCAGACTCATCACCATAGCCTACAAAGGCAAGGGTAAACTTACCCCCTGGATAATCTTTCTTGCGAAGTAACTTCATCCCCAACAGCTCGCAGTAGAACTTAAGAGATTCTTCCAGGTTGCCGACGCGCAGCATAGTGTGTAGTAATCGCATTTTGCAACTCCAAATTCCTTCACTGTACTTCTAATTGTAGAGAGGGGATATATGACATCTGTGCAGGGGAGCAGGGGATATGATTAGGGTAGACAAATGTTCTTAGTAAACATTTGTGTAAAGGAATAGACCCGAAAATCCATAGACATCTTTAACCTCACGCTTAACGACCTGTTGAAACCCTATCCTAACCATTAGGCTTGCCCCCAAAGTCAAAAAGGTGAGGAGTGAGGGGTGAGTCAGTTAAAGTGTGCTAAATAGAGGTGCTACACAGGATGATCAACACGCTAGATACTGCAATTGAGACCATTGTTGCCAGAGAAATCCTCGACTCACGCGGACGTCCCACAGTGGAAGCAGAAGTCCACTTAGTCAGTGGTGTTATGGGAATTGCTCAGGTTCCCAGTGGTGCGTCTACTGGAACTTTTGAGGCTCACGAACTGCGAGATAACGATAAAAGCCGCTACGGAGGCAAAGGGGTACTCAAGGCGGTGCAAAACGTACTGGAGACAATTGCTCCGCAGCTGACACATATGGATGTACTCAACCAGGAACTCCTAGACCGCACCATGATATCGCTAGATAATCCTAATAAAGCCCAACTTGGTGCTAATGCTATTTTAGCGGTTTCCTTAGCGGCAGCGAAGGCTGGTGCAGAGTCTCTGGGACTTCCCTTGTATCGTTATCTGGGTGGCCCCTTAGCCAATCTGCTGCCAGTGCCGTTAATGAATGTGATTAACGGAGGTGCTCACGCGGCTAATAATGTGGATTTTCAAGAGTTCATGATTGTTCCCATAGGGGCGCCCTCATTCCGGGAAGCACTGCGCTGGGGAGCAGAGGTGTTTACCACCCTGAGCAAGGTGTTAGATGACAAGGGTTTACTGACTGGCGTAGGGGATGAAGGCGGCTTTGCTCCTAACCTGGAGTCGAATCAGGTAGCTCTGGAATTGCTGGTTGCTGCGATTGAGAAGGCTGGCTATAAGCCAGGGGAAGAAGTGTCACTGGCATTGGATGTAGCGGCTAGTGAGTTCTACAAAAACGGTGAATATGTCTACGACGGTACGGCTCATGCGCCCACTGAATTTATTGAGTATATGGCTGGGCTAGTTGACCAATACCCAATTGTCTCGATTGAAGATGGGCTGCACGAGGAAGATTGGCTTCATTGGCAGTTGCTGACGCAAAAACTGGGCGATCGCACCCAACTGGTGGGCGACGACTTATTTGTCACCAATACCACCCGCTTACAAAAAGGCATCCAGCAAGCAGCTGGTAACGCCATTTTGATTAAACTCAATCAAATTGGTTCTCTCACCGAAACCTTGGAAACGATTGACATGGCAACTCGCAACGGTTTCCGGTCCATAATCAGCCATCGCTCCGGTGAAACCGAAGACACTACGATTGCCGATTTAGCCGTGGCAACCCGTGCCGGTCAAATCAAAACTGGTTCTCTTTGCCGCAGCGAACGGGTAGCAAAATACAACCGCCTACTGCGAATTGAAGATCAACTGGGCGATCGCGCTGTTTATGCCGGTGCCGTTGGTCTAGGACCAAAGTAGAGAGCTGAGGGAGCGCAAGGTTGCTGAGGGAGGTGGGGGAGAGGTAGGTGTAGATTCTTCTACACTCGCCCCTTGCCCCCCATCCTTTAGGGATAAAACCCCAACTGGGGCAACCCTAGGGTTTCGTCCCAGCCCATCATTAAGTTCAGGCACTGGATAGCTTGACCCGCCTGCCCTTTGATTAAGTTGTCAATTACTGACATTACGATCACCCGCTCAGTGCGCGGGTCAACCTCAATGCCGATGTAACAAAGATTACTGCCACAAGCCCACTTAGTTTGAGGATAAACCCCGCTCTGGCACACATTTACCCAAGGAGAGTTGCGATAGAAGGCGGTGTAAATTGTAATCAAGTCCTCTCGCACCAGACCCGGATCCCTTAGGTTAGCATAAACGGTTGCCAAAATCCCGCGCACCATCGGAATTAGGTGGGGGGTGAATTGTACCGTGACTTCGTGACCGGCTAAGTCACTACAAATCTGCTCAATCTCGGGGGTATGGCGGTGACGGGCAACTCCGTAAGCTCCCAAAGAGTTGTCTGCCTCCGCTAGCAACAGACCAATTTTAGCCTGCCGTCCGCCGCCAGATGTGCCAGATTTGGCATCGATAATTGCTGTTTCTGGCATGATTAACCCTTGCTTGAGCAGCGGTGATAGTGCCAACAGACTAGCGGTAGGATAGCAACCGGGACAGCCAATCAGCTGGCTCTCCGCAATGCGATCGCGGTACAGTTCCGGCAAACCATAAACTGCTGTTGCCGCCACAGTCTGATCACTTCGCTCTGTGCCATACCAGGCTTGATAAGTTTCCAGATCTGTGAACCGGTAGTCTGCTGAAAGATCCAGTACCTTGCATCCGAGCTCCACCAGCGTCGGTGCGATTTGACAGGCAAGACCATTCGGCAGAGAGAGAAACACTACCTGACAGCGAGAAGCTATTTTTTCTGGATCTACTGGCTCTATCGAGTGATTAACTAAATGAGCTAAATGGGGGTAGAGATCCGAAAAAGACTTGCCCGCACTGCTCTCACCGCCTAAATAAACGAGTTCGACCCCTGGATGATCCCTCAAAAGTCTTACTAGCTGTACCCCGCCATAACCTGACGCACCAACAATTCCAACCGGCACGCGCCCTATATCGCCCATAATTATTGACCCTGGAGAGGTTTGAGTAAAAAATAGTTTAACTTTTGCTGAATTTTATATCAGGTTGGGTTCTCTAGTAGACAACTGTCAACACCTAATGAATGATTGCTTTTTAATAATTACCACTTATAATATGTAAATATTTGTCTTCCATAACCCTATGATTTTTGCGTGACGGTAGATCCTGAGCTCAAAAAATTTGGCGAATACGTGCTGAAATTGAGAAAAGCGAGGAGCCTTTCTCAAGCCAAGTTAGCAGAACTAGCAGGACTACACCGCAACTACATAGGTGGAATTGAGCGTGGGGAGAGAAACGTCGCCCTATTGAATAGTATCCGCTTGAGCCTTGGCTTTGGGAGTATCACCGAGCGACTTGCTGAAGAGAATTGATTGAGTAGTATCTTAATTATCGACAGAGCCTACCTCACAGGGCTGCCATGTAAATAAACAGAACTCCCGCAATCAGAACTCCTAGAAACCATTTAGCAGATTTTTTCAGCAAGTTAAGACGTTGCTCTGCCCCAACAGCTTCAACTTGGGACTTAAGTGTGTTCTTTGCCTTAGTAACTTCCGACAACAGTTTGCTTTTCAATTCTTGAGGATTTTTGATATTCACTAAGCGACCGCCTTTCAGGCGAGCCACAACATCATTTATATCTTCAGCCGTACCTTTTTTCACTTTGTTCTCCAGCTGTTCTAGCCCAGACAACTGCTGGGTAAGCTGAGAACTGGTTTGAGCACTAATTTGATCCTCGAGCCGCGAGCTATTAACGATTAGCAAAGGCATTAACAACAAAAATAACACTCCCACAACTAAAGAAGCCCGAGATAAAAACTTCAAAAGAATGATTTCCCATTTTTTCTGAAATTTTGAGGAACCAGCAAACACAAGCATCAGCCCCAACAAGGGGACAGGCACACGCTCAACCAGCGTCCCGATTGTCTGAAATTCCCAAATCGGGTTCATAAACTGTGGTGGTATAAGAATATAAATGAAGTCACATAACGATAACATCAGTAGTCCGTAGCCCACTAAGCGAAAACGTGAACTAAACCGTAAGCCATTGCTTTTTAATTGAGCCATGATTGCATCCTTCTGAAGTGGGTTCTGGAGTAATAAGACTTAAGATTGTGGAAAGCGAGGCTGCCACCATTGATACCAGTCTTGCCACGCCTGCTCTAGGGTTTGGTAAGCATTCTCAGACGCAGAATTCTTTAAAGGTATTGACAAATGCGCCCATAAACAACGCTTGTCTTGAAAAGAGCCTTGATTTAACAACCACAGAAGTAGACGACCGAACTGCATATCGTAGAGATATCGATTTTGCAGAAACTGTGCCTCACTCACCGTAGTGCCACCGCGCGAGTTGATGCAGGTGCTTAGGTACGCTCGCCGCTCGTGAGTAAAGAGGTAATAAAAGCCTACCCCTTGCTTATGACGTGAGGCAAATGTTATTTGACCAGGGAACTGCTGTATAGAGCGGATGAAAAACTGGACATGTCCTAGGGTATTAACTAAATACCGCATTTCAATATCTAAAGTCACGTCATTTTGGATGTATCGATAGTGCCTTGCGGAAGGATTTGGACTCTCAGCAATTGGAGTAGCAGCCAGAGGGCGGCTCTTCAACGCTTGCCATTCAGGTAATGGAACGGCTGCAGGGAAAACCAAGGGGGTAACTGTGCTGTTGCCAGGGGTTGGCACTAGGATTGTCTTTCCTAGAACGCAGAAAACGCTACCAAAAATTACAGCCAAAAGCGAGAGGCGGAGCTTCTCCATTAGTTCCTAGTTTTTAGCACTACACAGAATCTTGATTTTTAGGTTCATCTAGCCGGAGCACAAAAAAGCAGAACAACCCAAAAATCAGGACGGAAATCATCGAAAATATCAGAGAGCCGTCTCCTTGATGCCAATATTTAAACGCTTGTTGATTGGAGTATGCTGCAAGATATGCCATTAGAGCAACCCGTGTCCCATTGACTACAAATGCCAACAAAATCGCCACAACAGGCACTGATATTTTTTTTCTCCAATCAGTGGGAAACATGACTAATACAAGGACTGCTATTCCACACAAATCGAGGATATTTTTCATGCCAGAACAGCCTGGATATACCTCTACAACTCCCGTGTTTAGAGCAAGATAGACTCCATTGCGAGAGACTTCAAAGCCTAAATACCAAAGCACAAAAGCTGCAAATCTAGCCGTAAACTCAGATAAATCAATTAGCCAGAATAGTGTGGCATGGGGTACGCCTAGAAAAAATAGGACGATCAGTTCCGACTTATATTGCTTTAACCCCTTAAAACCAGAAGCAAGCAGGCCAATACCTACGGCTGAAATAAAAGGTGAGACGTAAAGGAAATTAATACCTGCAGATGTGCTATTGAACAGCACTGCAGTAATGAGTAATGTCCCTACAAAGCTAGAGATAATTCCAGACTTTATAATTAAAGCGTGGCGTTTTTCCCAAACTAAAGAACATACGGCAAACCAAAAAATCCCACTATTAATCAATAAATCAGTATTGCCGCTCTGACCGGTAATATTAAGGTGAATCGCAATACATCCTACTGCTATCCCCAACAACAAAAATTTTGACTGTTTTAGAGATCTTATTTTGGGTAAGTGAATAGTCATAAAACCATAAAGACACGCTTCCGATTAAATTTAATGATTTACGTTGCTTGCACAAGCAAAAAACTTTGGTAATCCTAAACAACGCGTGGATAACTGTGGCTGTTGGGGACTACCTTTTGACGAGCCAAATTTTATGTACTTAAGTAATACCTTAGTGATTCGACCAAGAAACACCGTAATAATACTGATTTTATCGAGTTTGACAAGGAGCTGAGCGAGGTTAGCCGTAAATATACGTAAAAAAGAGGATGGGGGGACAAGGACATGGGACACTCGTTGCCAGGGAAGAAAGAAGACCACGCCACAATCCGGTGTGTGTCATGAACCTCCTCCACCTCAAGAGAAAATGTCGCCTCCCTTGTGGGGCGAGGCTTATACCGAAAATCATCACGGCTTC
>QQTW01001840.1_pt1 | contig 15169 bp, 12 predicted proteins | sample 1904831 | NCBI WGS metagenome assembly QQTW01 (sample SAMN09435610, study PRJNA476489) | Subsurface metagenome, whole genome shotgun sequencing project. | reverse complement strand
TTCAGGCACAGACTACACCCAACTGCGGGATCTACTGGCAGCAGGGGAGTGGAAAAAAGCCGATAGAGAAACCCACCGCCTAATATGCAGGATGTCCAATCGAGACAGAGAAGGCTGGCGTTGGCTAGACAAAAGAGAGATTGAGAGGTTTCCCTGGCAAGACTTCCGCATTATCAACCGGCTTTGGGTAGAGTACAGCCAAGGGCGCTTTGGCTTTAGTGTTCAGAAGCAGATATGGCAGAGTATAGAGGTTGCAAATAACGACAAGTTTGAAGTCGAGAAGACTTTGGGCTCGCGCGTTGAATGGCGCGTGAACAATAACTGGCTTAATTACGATCAATTTACTTTTACCCTCAATGCTGCTGAGGGACACCTCCCATCTACTCTTCATCTGTTAGGAGTCCATAAGGGCAGAGTAGAAGATAGAATAAGGTTTCTTTTCTCCCGTCCAGACTTGTAGGCATAATAAGAATTGAGCTGAGATACGTGCCAATAAGTTGCATGGGACCTCGGCAAGAGAGCCACAATATGGAGAGGTTCTGTTCAGGATTATTTGACTTTCACATGCTTTGAAAGCTCTTCACCCTCTGGTGGAATAGCTTTGATTCTCCACCTAATTGTTTTAATCTGCCTTGGGTTCTTTCCGTTCAACCCGCAAGTTGGGTAAACCCTCTAGTTTTTCAACTGGATTTACTTCCGGGGAATCTGGTACAAAAATAGTTAATCCGCCTGGAACACACTCAACCTCAACCGGAGTATTGCCAATTAGCTCTCCATCAAGGACAACTTTTTGAGGGGGATCTGTTGTAACTTTAATGCTTCTAGCTCGCAGGAAACCGATATCTGGCCGTTCTGTTGCTGTACCACTATAAGCAGATTGCAGTAAATCGTAAACACTCGCAACCGCGCCTACGGTGTTAGCAGGAGCGATTAAGGTGACATCCAGCAAGCCATCGTCAACGAGCAATTCTGCCGGTCCTTGTGCCAGGATTGAAGTCGGGGGAGCGGCATTGGCAATTGTGATCGCTGAGGCATTGAGAGTAACTATCTTGTCCTCGGTTTCAACTCGCGCTTCAAAAGAGGGCAGATTGCGGAGTGCCTGAATCCCGGCCAAAACATAAGCCAACATGCCAAAACGGTTCTTCGTTGCTCGGTCGGCTCGCTCCACCGTTTCCGCCTCAAACCCAATTCCTACAAGTAAAACCATCGGTTTGCCATTGCAGTAAGCGGCATCAACCATACGGGTTTTACCGTCTAAAATTGTCTGACAGGCAGCTTCAATCGTGGTAGGAATTCCCAGAGCCGTGGCGAAGGCGTTCGCAGTTCCCCGCGAAATAACACCAAAGGGAATAGTCGTTCCCACGACCGCTTCAGCTGCTGCAGAAAGCGTTCCATCTCCCCCCGATGCAATAATGAGGGATGCTCCGCGCTCGACCGCTTCTCGGGCCAATTGATCGGCATCTACTTCCGGCGTGGTTAAGCGAATATCTAAATTGATTTCAGCCTGCAAAATTTGCTGAATGGTTGCAAGGTCTTCCTCTGGGTTAGATTGACCGGCAACTGGGTTGAAAATTAAGCAAGCTGAACGAGTCGCCTGGTTAGTCATCGGAGCTTCTATTACTTCCGCATCTGCTGATTTGGCTGCGGGGGCGATAATTGGCTCTTCTGCAATTGGCACCCCAACCTGTGCTGTCTCTGTATTTTGGCCGACCCCTACCTCCTCTATCATAAGACGGTTACTGTCTGCAATCAGCTGTTCTTCGTATTTTTTGAGTTTTGGATCATTCAACTCGTATAGAGACGGATCCTGCTGGTAGTTATAGGTATTGCAGTTGTCAGTCGTAGTAGGAGTCTGAGCGGCGATAGGGTTAGCTGACTCAAGCATAGGCGTGTGATAAATTCCTCTTAGCTGCTCTTCATAGGCGGAATCAAGCAATAGACTGTCGTTGTACTGGGGCAAACTTTCCGCTTGCTGCCGACTAAGACCAATGACATAGACTCGTTCTGCATCGTAATCGATCCGGGAACGCTCCATCGGGAGGACGATTTGCTTGTTAAAAATCCACAAGCCCAAGTCAATAACCAGATAGCGGAAACAACCTGACTCATCCACTAAAATATCGGTGAGCGAGCCAATCTTTTGCTCGCTCAACTCTGTACAGACCTTAAAACCCTGGATGTCATTGCTACCAATCGTTTCACGGTAGTTTGGATCAAAGTCCTTGAGTTTCTTAAGAGGCATACTGTTAAATAGTATTAATCAGGTGAGTGACCGAGTGTTTCTTGCTTCTGGAGTTCTGCTAGCTCTTCCGCCAGTGTCTTCTCCAGCGCTTCCACCACCATCTGCGGATCGGCAGCTTGCTTCATCACCTCGGACTCGGGGTCGTAACGATTTTTTACATTGGGAAGATCGCACCGCAGTTCCTCAACCAAGGCAATGAGTTTAGCGATTTTTTGCTCGGATAGCAGGTTTAGTTGCAAACTCAGCTGCGCCCGCTGCTCCGCCAGTTTTTCTTGCCGGTTTTGCTTGATCAAAACTCCCACTGTCATTGGCAACGCGATGATGCTAAGCGTTAGCTGTAGTAGTTCAAACGGAGGAGGGTCAAACTGTGGTAAGCCCAAACTCTGGGGTAAAAAGTTGGGGAGCATCCAGAGAGCAACCACGAGTAAACTACTGTACAGGAACGCCGGACAACCAAAAAAAGTAGTCGCAGCTTCCACAACCCGCTGATGCCGAGGCAAATTTCGTTCTGCGCTTGTGTGCAGCGCTACGATAGCTTCAATATTGTGACCAATGTGGTCTGGCAGTGGGACAATCGGTAGTTTGGTACTGCTTGAGTGGTGTGCTTCATGCTGTTGTTGTGATGGGCTTTCACGGTCCGGTGTGTTGCTGTTGCTCACTGGCAGACTTCTCCTTAAAGGTCTCGCTTAATTGAAGGCAAAGGCTGCTTGCGGATATCCATCATCTCTCGATTTTACGCACGCACCGCTTGTCGCACCTCGATTAGCTCACCCGTCAAGCTAAAAGCGCGAACTTCTGTAATTTTGACTTGTACCAACTGACCTCTGAGCTCGGCAATGTCGCCAGTGAAAAAGGTGAGGCGGTTGCCGCGTGTCCGCCCCATCACTTGACTGGGGTTTTTGGTATTTTGCTCTTCTACCAGCACTTCTTCTATGCGACCAAGATAGCGTTGCGATCGCGACTCTGCTGTGATAGAAACCAAATGATTGAGGCGTTGCAAGCGATCGCTCTTCACTTCCTCACTTAGCTGATTTGACCACACAGCCGCTGGTGTTCCCGGACGCGGCGAATAGGCAGCTGTATTCAACAGGTCAAAGCCAATATCTGCCACGAGCGCCAGTGTATTTTCAAACTGTTCTTCTGTTTCACCAGGAAAGCCTACTATCGCATCGGCACTAATTGATGCATCCGGCATATACCGACGAATCGTCTCAATAATCCGGCGATATTTCTCGTGAGTGTAGCCCCGCGCCATGAGCTTTAACACCTCGTTATCTCCTGACTGAAAGGGAATGTGGAAATGCTCACACACCTTGGGCAACTCGGCACAAGCCCGAATCAGGCGCTCTGTGAAATAACGAGGATGACTCGTGGCAAACCGAAGCCGCGAAATCGCCGGTACATCGTGGACGTAGTAGAGCAAGTCCGTGAGCGTATGCTGATGACGCCCCTCTGCCGTCACTCCTGGCAAATCCCGACCATAGGCGTCGATATTCTGACCCAGTAACGTCACTTCCTTATAACCCAGTTGCCCCAACTGTTCCATTTCAGCACGAATCGCTGACGGCGTGCGGGATTGCTCTGTGCCGCGCACGCGGGGAACTATGCAGTAGGTGCAGCGCTCGTTACAGCCATAAATCACATTCACCCAAGCTGTCACCGTGCTGTCGCGGCGCGGCTTGGTGATATCCTCGACAATATAAATTGGATCCGTTGCCACGACCTGATTGCCATCAAATACCTGTGACAATAAATCCTGGAGGCGGTTGGCGTGTTGCGGCCCCATTACTAGATCCAGTTCTGGAACCCGTCGGAGCAGAGCTTCCCCTTCTTGCTGAGCGACGCAACCAGCGACTACCAGCGTTAGGTTGGGCTGCTCTTGCTTTCGCTTCGCTTGTCTACCCAGGTAGGAATAAACCTTATGTTCAGCGTTATCCCTAATCGTGCAGGTGTTGTAGAGGATTAAGTCTGCATCATTCGGGTCTTCTGACCACTGGAAGCCCATATCTTCCAGAATACCAGCCATGCGCTCGGAGTCAGCCTTATTCATCTGGCATCCGAAGGTAATGATGTGGTAACGGCGGTTAAAAGTGGTCATCGTGATTTACTGGCATTGATTGGGGACAGATTTAAACCCTTATCAATTATAGATTTTTGTGCTTAGCACAGGCAATTGATGTAGGGCAGTGCCCACCAATTGCCGTACATGGTGGGCACTGCTACCACTTAACTTGTGTAACCACGAATTCTATTCTTCCGTTACTCCTGCGGCATTTGTGCCATCAGCTTTTCTTGATCTAGTCTGCGTTTTCTGGCGTAGAGCTGAATAGTGGCTGCCATAGCAATAATCATGCCGAAGATGACCCAAGCAGTTAGGTTGGTGGGTAAATCATTTTTGAATATAGCTAGCATGACAATTGCCACTAGCATCACGGTAGGTGCTTCATTAAAAGCCCGCAACTGCTGGCTACTCCAGCGGCATTCATCTGCTGCCAACTGTTTGATCAGCCGACTACAGTAATGATGATAGCCAATCAAAATGGCAACAAACAACAGTTTAATGTGTAACCAACCCTGTTTTAGCACTTCGGGTTCAGTGGTTAATATACCAATTGCCATCGCTATCGTTACCACCATTCCTGGTGTGGTAATGATGTTATACAGCCGGAGTTCCATCAGCTGATACTGATCCTTGAGAATCTTGCGGGCTGGTTCTGGCAATTCATTTGCTTCGACGTGATAGATAAACAGACGTGCTAAGTAGAACAATCCAGCAAACCAGACGACAATGCCAATAAGGTGAAACGCCTTAAACCACAAATAAGCCATGAATTTTACTCCATTAGGTGATGTGTTCAATCTCCACCTAACTTAGAATACAGAGTTACGTTCCAGGTGCCTTGAAACTACAACTGCACGATAACAAAATTTACGCTGCCTTCCAGGTGCCGTGGAAACCCATGGGAACGACGCTGGGTAATCCTAATCTGCAAACAGGTTCCTCGTCTAGATGATCGCTGTCAAACACCCAAACTTCACTGGTGTCAGAATTGCCATCGTACACAACTGTGACTATCCAACCCCGATCGGGATTATGGGCTTCTGGGGCATAGATTGGTTCCATTGGGTAGCGGGAGTCTCCCAAGTCAGCTGTTGTGAGCGTGTCGGTTTGATGGTCGAAACGGGCGATCGCGCCAAACATTTCTTGGCTAATAGACTCTTCCGTAGATTGGTGTAGAGTGGAATCAGGGCAGGGAGCTAAATCCTTATTAGGGATTGATTGTACCGATAGATAAGTTGGAGAGAGACCTTGCCCCACCCGATGCTGTGGCACAACCGGGAATTCACAATGCCGATCTAAAAGTTGCTGAATCGCCGTTACCTTGCCAAGCTTAGGGTCAAGATGCACTTGCCACAGCGTACTCTTGGCAGGGGTGTGGGTTTGACCAGTCGCCACTTCCTTGAGATACTGATTGGTCTGAAAGTCTTCATACCGAACGACATCCACAATTACCGCTCCGCTAGGATCCACATACCCGTTGCCGAAATGCCACTGATACCAGGGTTCTGTTTCACCGCGACTGACAAGGGATAGTGTTTCGCGGTCAAAAACGAGAAACTGAGTACCCTGACTGGGTTGCCACTGTAGCGAATCACTATAGTTGCTCAAGCCCACCAGCATCGGCAGCGGATTCAATCGCACTGGAGGAACGAAAAACACCAAATATTGCCCAGCCATGACAAAATCATGCACCAAGGGAACGCCCTCCAGTTGGACTTTAGCTTTTTGCTTAATCTTGCCAGTGCGATCGCTCTTGTAAACATTCAGCGTTGCATTCAGTCCAGGGCTGATACCAAAGTTAAAAATTTCCCCAGTCTGCGCGTCACACTTCGGATGAGCGGAATAGGGTAAGCCCTCGTTAAGTCCACCCAATTCGTCCCGTCCCCATGTTTTCAGCGTTTCGAGGTCGAGTGCATGGGGGTTGTCACCTTCCCACAGTGCTAATAGTTTATCCGGCAGCGCCAGCACTGAGGTATTGGCTGCGTTCTTGATTGGTTTGAGCCATTGATTCCAAATTGGTCCTGGTGCGGTCATGCCATAGTTGCCGTAGAGCAGTTGATCTGCCGCTGCCTCCTCCTTATATCCATCTGTTTGAACGTAGCGATAAAGACCGGTGGCTCCTGCATCAGTGAAATTCACGGCTAGAATCGCACCATCGCCATCAAACCAGTGTCCCACCCTGACGCCGCCGCGTTCCAACCGCGCTGGACCGTTGCGGTAGAGTGTGCCGCGCAAGCCAGCTGGTATTTGACCGCAGAGGAGTGGCAGGGGAGTGAGGGGAAATTCGGCGGCGGGTTGGGCTAGAGCTTTTGCCCAGGATTTCTGCCTTGACGGTTTGCTAGTTGTGTGCATTATAAGCAAGTAATCCTAATAATCAAATTACTACAATGTGACAAGCCGTACTACTGACTCTCTATCCTATCTACCACTGTATAAAGATGGTATACCAATAGAAAAAACATCCGAATTATGGAGCAAGCAATCAAGCAGAGAATCGCTCAAGAAAACCACATAACTAAAGACACTCACCAGTTGAGAGGGCGAACTATTTCAAGCCACGGAGACAGCACTCTTCAACTCAAAAATTTTCTCCACGACATCAGCCACCACCTTATCGGGGGTGGATGCACCAGAGGTAATTCCTACTACGATCGCACCCTCCGGCAACCAATTCTCCGTCACCTGCAAATTCCCACTCAGCAACCTATGCTCCACGCGATTACCTGATCCAATCCGCTCAGCACTATCAATGTGATACGAAGGAATACCCCGCTCAATGGGGATTTCTTGGAGGTGTGTGGTATTGGAAGAGTTGAAGCCACCAATCACCACCATCAAGTCCAGTTTTTCATCCACCAACTGGAACATTGCATCCTGGCGTTCCTGCGTGGCGTCGCAGATGGTGTTGAAGCTTTGGAAATGCTGATTTAATTGGGCTGGACCATACTTCCTCATCATAGTGCGCTCAAACAGCTTGCCAATCTGCTCGGTTTCGCTCTTGAGCATTGTGGTTTGGTTAGCAATACCAATTTGATCTAAGTCCAAGTCGGGATCTAACCCAGCTGAGCAAGCGCGGCTAAATTTCGCCATGAACTCGTTGCGATCGCCTCCGTTGAGAATGTAGTCGGCAACATACTCCGCTTCTGCCATATTCAGCACTACCAGATACTTAGCAGCAAACGAACTTGTAGCAATTGTTTCTTCGTGATTGTACTTGCCGTGAATAATCGAGGTATAATCGCCTTTTTTGTGCTTCTCGACGGTATTCCAGACTTTGGAAACCCAAGGGCAGGTGGTATCTACAATCGTGCAACCCTTGTCTTTAAGTAGCTGCATTTCCTGAACGCTGGCACCAAAGGCAGGTAGGATAACCACATCCCCAGATGCTACAACGGAAAAGTCTTTCTGACCTTCCCTAACTTCAATAAACTCCACCTGCATATTTTGCAAATGCTTATTCACAGAAGGGTTGTGAATAATCTCATTGGTAATCCAGAGTTGCTGAGTGGGGAAATGTTGGCGAGTTTCGTATGCCATTGCAACGGCACGCTCCACACCCCAACAAAAGCCAAACGCCTCGGCAAGCCGGATGGTAACCTGCTCGCGTTGCAGTGTGTAGTTGTTGTCCCGAATCTGCTGAACTAGATTGCTCTGATACTCTGACTTCAACATACTGGCGACTTCGGCTTCCCGACCAAATCCCTTACGATGGTAGTTCTCGGAATGCTGGAGTGACCGTTTAAAAGCTTTCGTATCCATGCAGTCGTTTCCTCTGTGTTCTGGAGCGTCTCCTTGTTAATCATAAAATGTCTGAGCACTCAGATGAAACGTTGCCTGTGCATTTACTTGTCGGTGCGTGCTTCCATTTCTAGATGGCTGTAGTACATCTGCAAAGCGGAGCGCCAGACTAAATATCCTTGAGAATTCAGATGTAACCCATCTGAACTTAAGTCAGCGCGCAGATTTCCCTGGGCGTCAGTGAAGAGGGGATGTAAGTCGAGATAGGTGACGTCTTCTGCAAGTGCGATCGCTTTCAACTGCCGGTTCAACTGGCGAATCCGATTATTGGAAACAGCGTTTGACTGCTCACCACTATGGGGCAATATTGATTGCACAACAATCTGAGAGTTTGGATGAACCCGCCGCAGATAGTGGACAATCTGCTGCTGATTCTCCAGAATAGTCTCATCCGTTACTCCCCGGAGCAGATCATTAATGCCAATCATGACAAAAATGGTTTCAGGCTGCGTCCGGTCAAACAACTTTAACCGTCTCAGCACCCCGGCAGAAGTCTCCCCAGAAATCCCTTGATTCAGCCAGGTTCGCTCTGGGGGTAATAAATCGGCAGGAAACCAGTCACTCAAAGAATCCCCAGCCAGAACAGTTAAATGCTGGGGACGATTATGGGCGGCTAAATTCGCTTCCTGCTTAAGGATGAATAGCTGCTGCTTATAAGTTAGCTTGTGATTCAAAGCAGGCGTTTCAGCCGGAAGGCTCAGCTTAGTTGTGGAAGCCATCGCCTCAAAAAAGGGGGTCAACCGATAATGCCGCAGAAGCAGTGGTATGAGCACCACCATCAGTATGGTTGCAAGCAAGAGAACGGGCCAGGCAGGAAAGGTTTTCAAGAAAGTCTCAACAAATTCAGCACAGCTTGAATTTGATCTTAATTTGCCACTACTCACAAATGCAGCGAGCGTCAGTTACAGCCCCAAGAGCTTGTTGCAATCGCCTCCGTCAAACCCGTGACTCCTGTGATATTCATGCCTTCATCAGGTCAAATCATGCAGCGATCGCATGAAAAAAGGCGGTCATATTGCCGCCCTTAGCAGTAGTATGACCGCCCTTATTAGTATGGTCGCCAGGGAGAGAAACCAGGCAAGAAAGCTTTTGGAGTGGAGACTGTATCAAATTCAGCACGAGTTGAATTCGAGCTTGAATTCTCATCACTCACAAATGGAGCAAGCGTAAGTTACTCGTACTCTCTTGTAAGGCTAATTCCACCAGCAAAGTCCCGTCCATAACCTTCTTCACCATGTTCGTGGATATCCATACCTTGGACTTCGGCTTCTGGCTTGATGCGCAGACCGACTGTGGCATCTAGAATCTTGAGAATGATAAAAGTGCCAAGCCCAGCAAAGATATAGGCGATCGCAACCGCTATTATTTGGGTAACCACAAGAGAAGGATTACCACGCAACAAGCCCTCCTTACCCGCTGAGTTGACTTCGGTGGTTGCAAATACTCCTGTGATAATGGCTCCTACCGTGCCGCCTACGCCATGCACTGGGAAGGTATCTAGAGCGTCGTCAATTCCCAGCTTCACCTTGACACTGATGGCGAAGAAACAGACAACTGCCGTAATGCTACCCATTAGAAGGGCTCCAAGCGGCGTGACAAATCCCGCCGCTGGTGTCACTCCCACTAGACCGGCAACTGCTCCCGTGGCCGCTCCTACAGCAGTAGCTTTACCCCGCAAAGCCGCTTCTAGGATGAGCCAAGTTAAGGTCCCCGCCGCCGCACCGGTATTGGTGGCAACAAAAGCCACTGTCGCCAGACCGCCGGAAGCCAGCGCACTCCCAGCGTTAAACCCGAACCAGCCAAACCACAGCAAGCCTGCGCCTAGCAAAATAAAGGGTACGTTGTGAGGAGCAGATAATTGGGAAGGATAGCCCCTGCGAGGCCCAATGACGATCGCTGCTACAAGGGCAGAAACGCCAGAGCTAATGTGTACGACCGTGCCACCGGCAAAATCGAGTGCGCCAAGGCCACCGTACAAGCCCAGAAATCCACCCTTTGCCCATACCATGTGGGCAAGCGGACAATAGATTAACGTTGACCACAGCAGCACAAATAGCGAATAGGAGCGGAAGCTCATCCGTTCCGCGATCGCCCCAGAAATCAATGCTGGGGTAATGATGGCAAACATGGCTTGATAGATCATATATGCCTGGTGGGGGATCGTTGGGGCATAGGAAACTACCTCAGCCGGATCTGTCCCTTGGAGATAACCCGTTGTTTCTAGCCCCACGCCATTCAAACCCAGCCACTGCAACCCACCGATGAATGCGTTACCCGGTGCAAAGGCGAGACTATAGCCCCAAAGAATCCAGGTCACTCCCACAATTCCCATGAGCAAGAAGCTCATCATCAGCGTATTTAGGATATTGCGCCCCTGCACAAATCCCCCGTAGAAAAAGGCCAGCCCCGGCGTCATTAGCAGTACCATTGCTGCTGACATCAGCATAAACGCTGTATCTGCCGCTGTTTGAGCATTGGTGACCGCCGCTTCCGCATCAGATGGTGCGGCGATCGCATTGCCCATCAGGGGGTTGCCCAACAGCCACAGCGAGATCACCCCGATAATCAGAACTTTCTTCAACACTTGTTCTTGTCCCTTAGCGCCAATAATTTTGTTTGAAGTGAGTTTGATTGCATCAATTTCAGTGGGTAAAATTCTGTATCATCTATTACATATTGCTAGAAGTGCTACTAAATTCGGTTAAATACTTACGTAATAATCGAGTTTTCAATTAGTTTTGCAACAGCTTATCCTCTCCTCTACCTTTGGTTTGTAAACTACATTACTGTTTGACCTGAGCCATGCTGAGATTCTTGACACTGTGACTAAAGTCGGTTTCCCTGACCCCTTCTTTGTAAACAAGTTAAGAAATACGCAGAAAATTATTGTATAAGTATGTTTTATAACAGCTCGTCTAAGTAGCGATGGGCTCCTAACTGGTCTAACTTTGATTGCTTCTCCATCACCGATTGAGCTAGGGATTGGCGATACTGTTGCACTCGCTCTAGTAATTCTGGTTCGTGGGTTGCGAGAATTTGCACTGCTAACAAGCCAGCGTTTTTGGCGTTACCGATCGCTACAGTTGCAACTGGGATACCAGCTGGCATCTGTACGATGGAATAAAGGGAATCTAGCCCTTGTAGATGACGACTGGGTACTGGGACGCCAATAACGGGAAGTGGTGTCAGAGATGCTACCATGCCGGGGAGATGGGCAGCTCCACCAGCACCGGCGATAATCACCTTGATGCCGCGCTGGTGGGCGAGCTTAGCATATTCCACCATCCGCTCTGGGGTGCGGTGGGCAGAGACAATCGCAACTTCGCTTTGAACACCGAATTCTTCACAAACTGCGATCGCGCCCTGCATCGTAGGTAAATCAGAATCGCTGCCCATGATGATGCCGATTAGTGGTTGAGTCATATTACGGGTTGGTTGGGGATTATAGCAGTTTTCACGCCGAGCGAACACACCAAAGCACACGCCGAATGTGCTATTATATCCGTAGGGAATGCGGCTGTTTTGCATAGAATCCCTATCAGGGACTGAAAGCAAGCAAGAAAGAAAGAAAATGACTGAAGCAATCTCAGCCGCAAGCATTCAACCAAAACTCGACTTTACAAACCTGGATATCATTAATGCTCAACTACCGGGTCATCCAGGATTGCAGCAAATCTGGATCGATTCACAAGGCAGGATTTCACAAATTCTGCCAATGGGTGTAGTTTTTGAACGTGTTACACCGCCGGATTTGCAAGTCTTGGATGTAGCAGGGGATTGGGTTTCATTGGGTGGCGTCGATTTGCAGATTAATGGAGCCCTCGGTTTGGCATTTACAGATGTAGAGACGCGACATATTGCGTCTCTACAAGAAATCTGTCGCTTCCTGGGGAAGCAGGGAGTAGATGGATTTTTACCAACCCTGGTGACAACATCTGTTGAAAACATCCAGCGATCGCTGTCCATCATCGCTGATTTTATTCAAGGTCAAAAGCCAACTGAGCAACTAACTGCCCAGATTCTAGGAGTGCATCTAGAAGGACCATTTTTAAATCCCCAAAAGCGAGGCGCACACCCAGCAGAGTATTTATTACCACTAACAATTGACGACCTGAAGCGGGTTTTAGGGGATTACGCGGACGTCGTGCGGATAATCACCCTGGCTCCGGAGTTAGACACAACCGGGGAGGCAATTCCTTATTTGCGATCGCTCGGCATTACAGTTAGTCTTAGTCACACACACGCCACAGCTGCCCAAGCACAACAGGCATTTCATCTAGGTGCCTCAATGGTAACTCATGCCTTTAATGCGATGCCCGGACTACATCACCGAGAACCAGGATTATTGGGAGCAGCGCTTGTGCATCCGAATGTGTGGTGCGGTCTAATTGCCGATGGTCAGCACATCTGTTCTACAATGATTCAGCTGCTGCTACGAGCTGGTTGTTACGAGCAAGGAGTTTTTCTAGTCAGCGATGCTCTGGCACCACTAGGGCTACCTGATGGCATTTATCCATGGGACAAGCGGCAGATTATAGTTGAAAACGGCACCGCGCGACTGCCGGATGGAACACTGGCTGGGACGACACTGCCCTTATTGGTGGGAGTGCAAAATCTGGTGCGGTGGGGTATTTGTGAAGTGGGAAGTGCGATCGCTTTGGCAACCCTCGCACCCCGACAAGCGATCGGCCTCTGCGGACTGGAGCTCGGTAAGCCACCTGCCCAGTTGTTGCGCTGGCATCTGGATGAAGCGACGAGAGAACTAACTTGGCGGCATTGCCAAATAGAAGTATGAGTTGAGGTCAACCGTGATGCAATATTTCTTTGCGCCATATTTCAGGGCTGATCTGTGCTTAGCATTTTTCGGGTAGAAGATGTTGGGGCAGGCTCTATCTTAGGGTTATATCTAGTTATTGAGAAATCCCCTAATCTGACTGTAGAGTTCACTACAAATAATCTTTGATGGTTATGGTATGCCATTGACCAAAAAGAGCGAAAACCTTTCAGATATTGAAAAAATCTGCTGTCAGGAAAACTCCCTATGCTAGAAAATATTGACCAAGAAGTCAAGCAAATGCCGCATCCAGAAATTCTGGAGGGAACACCCAATTCTCGGATAGTTTTTACTCTCAATGAAAGTCTGCCGATTGCTTTAACAATAAGTTGGCAGTGGGTTTTAGCAAAAATCGCTGAAGCTTTAATTGAGCGGGACGCTAGGTCAGTCATCAAGCTATTGGTTGCCGATGTAAATTATGCGCAAATTACCAACAATGCTGTAAAGGATATATGTAGTCTAGTCAGACAACCAGTTGATGAAAATGCTCTTCGAGAAGCCGCTGCTCATATCGATTCAGTGAAAGAGTTGATGAGTGAATATCTGCATCAACCTCCATTGAAGCCAGCTCGGCTCATTTACATAATCAACGAGTCTAGTTTGAGCTTAGAAAAACTTAAAAGTTTAGAAGTTCTTGGCATTGGGGCATTTATGGTCGCTTCAGGTTTTCATTTAGCACTACTTCAAGAACAAGCTAAATCGGACTTAACAAAATGGAGTAGTGTCAAAGACAGGGCAATCGAGTATAGTGACTATGCCGTCAGGGTGACTCCCAAATTAATTGAACTGTCTGTTGGTCGGATTGATAAAGCGTGTCAGTGTACCAGGTGTGAATCTTCACCTGAACGAGCAGAAAGAATAATAGAGTATGAATGTCGTTATTTTGATGGAAAAGACCTGAACATCTTTCGAGACCTCAGCTCAGATGCAGTTACTGCTTGTAATAAACATAGACTTCAAATGTTTTATAATGTCACAGATAGTATTAATCAAACTGCAGCACAACCAGTGCGCTCAGCGTGCAAAAACTGGCTGGAATTGGCAGCAAGCATTTGAGAACAGTTCTTTAGAACGGAGTTACCCTAACGCCTGAAGAGCCTGTTGCAAGATAGGGACACGCTAGATGGTTACTTCTTGGGCTCAGGAAGCCTCAGCTCTTGTGGCTGATGTAATTTCACGAACATAGCAGATGATAAAACCATTGTCCTTTGAGTATTTCCATGAACGCAGCAGACGATAAAACCATTGTTAAAGAGTATTTCAATTCCACTGGGTTTGACCGCTGGCGACGAATCTACGGGGATGGCGAGGTTAATAAAGTCCAGCTAGACATCCGTACTGGGCATCAGCAGACAGTTGAGACAGTACTCAGCTGGCTGAGAGCAGACGAAAATTTGGGGGAACTATCGGTCTGCGATGCGGGGTGTGGCGTGGGTAGCCTCAGCATCCCCCTAGCGCAGGCGGGTGCCAAAGTCTATGCCAGTGATATCTCTGAAAAGATGGTGGGAGAAGCGAAGGATAAAGCCGAGGCAGTCTTGGGTAACATCGGTAATCCCACCTTTGCCGTGCAGGATTTGGAGGCATTAAGTGGTCGCTACCACAGTGTTATTTGCCTGGATGTCTTAATCCACTATCCACAGAACAAGGCAGCCCAGATGATTTCTCACCTTGGTTCGATGGCAGAGTCGCGCCTGATTATTAGTTTTGCTCCGAAAACCTTGGCTCTTAGTATGCTGAAGAAAATCGGCAGTTTCTTTCCGGGACCAAGTAAAGCGACTCGCGCCTATCTGCACCGGGAAGCGGATGTCGTGAAAATTCTGGAAAGTCAGGGTTTTATAATTCAACGGCAGGCAATGACTCAGACTCGCTTTTACTTCTCCCGGATACTAGAAGCAACTCGCAAGTCAAACGCATGAGCGTTTGACCAGCTGGAGCGTTTGCGTCAAGTGCTGGCTCCAGTAAGCAAGGGTCGATTTGGTAGACGGGCAGGCTACCCAAAAGCTCTGATGCTGCCCTTTCGTAGGGGAGAGCGGTGATGGGCTTGCTCATGGGCTAAAGTATCCGAAGAGCTGTCCCCTCATGTCAGCCTGCCGTTAACTTGACAATACGTGATGAGCTATGGAATTCGTATCCGACCCGCCGATCTCCGTCAAAATCCGCAAGATGAAGGAACGCGTGCGGTGGGGAGAGCCGCAGATTGTTGAGCGGGGAATTGATCAAACCCGGATGGTTA
>QQTW01001839.1_pt1 | contig 15169 bp, 19 predicted proteins | sample 1904831 | NCBI WGS metagenome assembly QQTW01 (sample SAMN09435610, study PRJNA476489) | Subsurface metagenome, whole genome shotgun sequencing project. | reverse complement strand
CCTCACGAACAAGGCATCGCGCCACCGTATACTGGCCAGCCGAATACTTTTCCCGTGCAACTGGCAGATAGCCAGTGCTATCGCAGTAGTCTCGGGTTCGGCTGGAGGGGCCTTTATCTTATCATATTGGACGCCTACGGTTGGCTTAGGGTGCCGTAGTGGCGGATATATGATCTTCGTTATCATCGGACTGTTTCTGCTGTCTATGGAGATGCTTGTGTGGTGGCTTGTCCCACGAGCTGCTATGTCGTCGGACTGGCTCCGGCACCACGCTCCCGACGACCCTTTGGTTAAGATCGGATCCAGAATTGAGCGGCGCTTGCACCGGGCCAACAGCAACAAATGGATACTAAGTGCTCGGAGCAACATCCACCGGCTGCTGTCACTTTGGTCAGGGCTGACCCTCCGTGAGCGTATCGAGTCATTGTTCCTCCGCCCTGTCGAAATGGCCAATTCGGCCTGGCTGTGTTACATCATCATCGCCCAAACGTTTGGCATCTACCGCAGCTGCCACTGCATGTCATCTGTTTGGGGTGGGCATGGAGGTTACATTGATTTCATGTCCATCGATTGGTACCGGGAGCATGGAGTCGAATACTACTGGGGTTTCGGCACAGCTATATCATGCGTCGTCATCGCCATCGGTGTCTCATATATTGTGGTTGAATGGTGCACGCAAAGTCATCTCAGTACGGAAGACTACTGGAAAGCCTCACGAGGTTTAAGGAGAACAAGAGCCTTTAAGAAGTATACGGTTTGGCTGCGTGATGGACCGAATATGATCATCGAGGCAGTCAAGCGCCTCAGGTTCAAACTTCTTGGAGGAAAGGTTCGGCCTGGACGGCGGAGTCTGGTCTGGTCATGGCAGACCAAACAATATCATGGCGTACCGCATATCGTCACTGGCTGGGACTCGCCGAGCAGGGAAGAAGGTCACGAGCTCCTACCACGGAGGATGAGCAATGGCAAAGATGTCTCCACGCATAGTCTGCGGCCGCCTTCGGAAGCACATTCGAGGTCACCTGCAAGAAATAGCTTTGACGTCGAAACAAGTAGCACTGCGAGACCTTGCTCCACTCTGTAAATCACAAGGGTTATTGGAGTGCCAGAAGAGACCGGGAAGAAACGGATGCTGAAACCAAATCCCCCCAAAGCGTTACGGTATCCGAACCATGTATACAATGCCTCAAACGCCATATTCAACCCTTGTCTTCAGTGATTTCTTCCAGCGTCCATCTCGTGCCTATGTGTTGGTGGCTCAGGCTGACCTGGTTTTGGTCCATGTGCCGTTCCGTTCATTTCAAACGTCCCTTGAGGTCCGACGTGTTGACTAACGCCGCTATCTGCAAGTTGCACGGGAAAAGTATTCGGCTGGCCAGTATACGGTGGCGCGATGCCTTGTTCGTGAGGAGCAGAGGAGTAGGCAACGTTATTCTGGCCGCGGCGCTGGCGATGGAATATGATAGAACCGTAGATGAGAGTGACGAGGAACGAAAGCCTGGGTTCGCATCTTAGCGAGAGATTCTCGTTGAGGGGATGAAGGGAAGGTCTGCGCGTGACTTACACAATGAGAACGACCTGAATAACACCAGATACCGCCGTTCTATTATTGACCCTGCTTGCGCCCACCAGGACGATGAAAAATATGATTATCCAGGGGATGATTTTGATGATCTGGGACACGAGGTAGAAGCGTGGTTTCAGGTTGCCCGGCCGGAAAATGATGATCTCGGTGACGGTGAGGCCGATGCAGATGAGCGAGATGCATAGGAACGGTACCGTTACGCTGTGCATTGCAATTCATCAGATCGGCGGAGGGGTAGGATTACGAGAAATATGACTTACGCTATGCCTGACGAGCCGAAACTGGCTAACAACCAAATCGTGCTGCCGAGTATCCAGAGCTGTAGACCGAGCTGGATGACCCAGAAGGGGTAGAGGATTCGTCGGCGCCAGGGGTGACGTCTGGGGAGAGAAGTTTGGCCGTCTGATGCCATCTTTGCAATAATGAGGAAGGGTTTGTGTCACTTCTAGTTGCGGACGCGTTGCTCTTCTTGAACAACTGGGAGTGTTGTCTGCACACTTCCAGAGTTCCAAGCACCTAGCCGATGAATATCGCGTGGAACCGCTCTGTTGAATCGCTCTCGCTGCACTGATCACAAGCACTGGGTCAATGCAATTGTATAAAGACACCCGCAAGTGAATTGCATCGAGCAACTGATCCAAGAAAGCAATCAATGATTCCAAACACAAATCACGCAAGTAGTTCCATGAGGACCTCCATTTATACTGTATCAACAAAGCCCAGATCCTGCCGTCCCGTGCGCTGCGCCCGCACAGGGTCGTGGTTCAGCCTTGCATAAGAAAGGGGTCAATCGAATCTTCTGCACCAGTAGGCCATTAGCTGTCTGCAAAGCCCTCGGCCCTGCATCCCATTTAAGCATAAGTAGACTCAATTGGTTGATCATGCGACGAGAAGTCGTCGGGCGCTTGGACGGATCTGAAGCTTAAAGCGTGGTCGCTCGCGGTTGGTGACACAGCCCGAGCGCAAGGCGTATTTTGGGTGCGGGAAGAGGCAGGGTTGTTCAGTTCGGTCTTCTGCCGTCAGTGGTGGACTCATGTCTTAATACCCTAAGGTTACAAAATAATGAAAGGATTTCATATACTGATGCTTTGAAGGTGGACAGGGCTGAGTTATAGATAGATGAGGTCATTGTGCGCTGTCGCAAAGATACTGTGAGAGATTGTTTACTTTTGCAGTCTGCTGTATGTCCATCATTGAAGCACTTCGTACATCTCTTGGGCTGTTCAAGATTGGTAGCAGATTAAGAGAAGCGAAAGAAGGCATTCTAAGAGTATCAACATCATTAGCAGCCTGCTTTCCAGCCTTGTCGTTCATAGCATCGGCTTCGTTCCTCAAGCAACAACAATTGCCGTATTGTCTTTCATAATCATAGGAACCAAGCGCCTCGGATCCGGCTATTGCATATGGAGGATTAGACAGTGCGCATCCAAGTTTCCGACCGCCTAGGTCAGCATCTCCAAGCGCGAGGGGCAAGCTTCAATTCAGTCCTCACATTGGACATCGTCATTCTGTGCTACTTCTTCGATGGGATATCGATGCTCGTAGGCGGGTTTTCTCGCCGAGTGCCACCACTGATGACCGTGGGCGGCCGCAGTGGCCAGTTTCTTGACTTCTCCAGACAAGTCTACCAAATACTTGTGTCTCGCTGCATGAGCAGTCTATACGCAGTTCTGGCCTACACTAACGGCTTCACCGTGGCGTAAGGTCTTTCCAAGATGGTTTATGGCAGTGCTCCAAGGAAAGATTGACTATCTGCACAGGCTTGTAAGCCTCATACGTTGCGGAGCAGATTCTCTGGTCTCTTTATGCGGAGTTTTAGTGGCTTTGCTTTTGCACAGATGAGATGATGCGCTACCTAACTTCCGAATCCGGTTCGTACTCTATTCTAATTTATAGTCCAAAAAAGAGACCAAGCCGTGCAGTGTTACCGACCAACCAAGATCCCGCCCAACATCGCATATCTCATGAACTCTCGTCCTCACCAATCCCTCCAAAACTTACCATCCCCCAAACAAACCCCCTCACCCCGTTACTAATCCAAACGCCCTCGTCGTCCTTCACACTCTCCACCTTCACCACCTCCTCCACACACAACTCCCGCTCCAACGCCCATCTCCTCGTCGTTCCGCCATTTCCCCCACTCGTTACCGGCGGCGTCACCCATCTCCCTCCGCGGAAAAAGTACACGCTTGTCAGACTGCCCTCCATGATCTCGGTGGAAAGATTGTAGAGGAGGACTTCGATTGTGGAAGTAAACGATGGGATGCCGGCCCGCAGGCGTGCCGAGGTGTAGGGAGTTCGGGATGTTGTTTTGTGGAGGGTGTAGGGTGATGGTAATGTCGGTTGGGTGTCGATTACTATTCGCCATGGCTGGACGGTGGAGGGTAAGAGTGGGTCCAGCGAGGTCGGGAAAAGGTTTGGTAACGTTACCGGAGCGGTGGGGCTATGTGAGGTGCTTATGGCGCCGGAGTCGGAGACGAGGACGCGAATTTTCATTGGTTGACTTGAGGCGTCTGCGCTAGAGACGGTTTGCTGGAGGATCTGTGTTAGGTTTTCTAGGCCAATGGATCCGGAGAGCGTCCTGATGGCGCCGGGCCAGACGAATTGTTGGGCTGCCGCGAGCAGGCGGTCCCGGTGGTGGGAGAGTATGTAGAATGGGCTTGCATTGGGGCCGTTGGACGGGTGTGAGGAGAGGGCGGGGTCGTAGCGGAGGGACGTGAAGATTTGAAGGTCGAACGGAGGTGATGGTTCTGGTGGGAAGGCTGGTGGTGACTCGTTTGGTGGTCTGGCTGGTGGCTCGGGTAGTGATTCGGGCATGGTGGACGGCAGCTAGGACTTTGCTGGCCGTGGACTTGGTGATGGTGTAGACCGGACTGGATTGAAGATTTGCCAGTGCACACTTTCATTGGAAGAAAAGTTTCTTCCAATTAAGAAGGCTATATAAAATCAGATGGAAAGCAAACCCAGACATGAGATAAAGTAAAAGGAGCCAAGGTGTATGCGGTCCGGATGGAGGAAAATTGGGTGATAACATGTAATTTTGAGATACAGGTAGAAATCACATTCAAGAGACATAAGACAGAACGCTCTCTGTATCTGCTTCCTCCATTTCCTCGAAGCAATTGTTTAGATATAGGTACTCACCGTTGAACACAATGGCCGCCCTAACACTGCCATTTGTGGTAAGACTGGCTTTTCGCTTGATGATGTAGCTTCGTACTTTTGCCAAGAGTTTTCTCAAGGGAGCTGTACCGGCCCGGAACGTTTTTTGAGTCTTCGACAGCTTTCATCACCCAGTGATCTGTCGACCTTGTAGTAACTTCCCTTTGCGGATCTTTCTCCCATTGTATTGACATCATGCCTGGGCAGCCTATACAGATATCCCCGGCACGGAATGTTGCGCTCGATACATCTTCCTTCACTCCACAATCTTCACCCTCATTATGGGATCGGCTATCAACTTGGGTGTCAGAAAACAAGGCAGTCGTATATACGATTGCGGGCGTTGCCGTTGTCGTGACGGGAGCTGGTGTGGTATACTACCTGCAAGATTCGGGAAAGAGCACGAGGCCTACAGACTCGAGTACTACCGAGGAGAAGAAGAAGCAGAGCAAGAAGGACAGAAGGAAAGCGAAAAAGCAGGCTGAAGACGCGAAGAAGGAATCTACGCCGAAGTCGCCGGCAGAGCCAGGTACTTCGACTTGTGGTGCCCGCAAGCTAAGTGCTGATGAGATTTTCAGAGGAGGTTCCGAGGAAAACACCTACCGTGGAAGCTGAAGATGAGCTACCTCAAGTCGATGAATCCACTGTCGGCACTCTCTCGGATCAGGTATGGGTCGTATGGATCAGAGCCTTGCAGTGCTGATGTGAAGCAGGAGAGAAAGGATTACGCCGCAAAGTTGAAGGCCGCGGGCAACAAAGCCTACGGCTCGAAGAACTACATTGAAGCCATCGAACTATACGGAAAAGCCATCATCTGCAAGCCAGATCCTATTTTCTATTCCAATCGAGCAGCCTGCTACAACGCTTTGGGTGACTGGGATAAGGTGGTCGAGGATACCACGGCGGCCCTCGCTCTAGATAGCGAATATGTCAAGGCACTCAACCGCAGAGCAAACGCATACGAGCACCTTGAGAAATATAGCGAGGCACTACTGGATTACACGGCTAGCTGCATCATCGATAGCTTCCGGAACGAGCAAAGTGCCCAGAGCGTCGAGCGGCTCTTGAAGAAAGTTGCCGAAGAAAAGGGCAAGGTGATCCTTGCCAGTAAAGAGAAGAAATTGCCCAGTTCTACATTCGTCACCAACTATCTACAAAGCTTCCGACCGCGGCCGGCTCCTGAGGGTTTAGAGGAAACTGCCGAGCTGGAGGAGGAAAGCGGCAAAGGGCAACTGCAGGCCGGTCTGATTGCGATGGCCAAGAGAACCGCTGACAGCTACGAACGTGCGGCCAAAGCATTTGACAAAGCCCTTGAGCTTGGTGACCTGAGAGATCACGAAGCATTTGCATACAACATGCGAGGGACCTTCAGATATCTGAGAGGCGAGAACGAGGATGCATTGTCTGACCTCAGCAAGAGCGTTGAGCTTCAGCCTTCATTGACGCAAAGCTATATCAAGCGAGCCAGCATGCATCTCGAGCTCGGTAAAAGCTTTCTGACACTCGAGGCTAAACATTTGCTGACGACAAACAGGAAACCGAGAAGCTGCGGCAAACGACTTCGAGCAAGCCACGGCACAGAACAAAGACGACCCCGACATCTACTATCACCGAGCACAGTTACATTTCATCCTCGGCGAGTTTGCCGAAGCGGCCAAGGATTACCAGAAGTCAATTGACCTGGACAAGGACTTTATCTTCTCACATATTCAGTTGGGCGTCACACAATACAAGATGGGCTCAATAGCTTCGTCAATGGCCATATTCCGAAGATGTATCAAAAACTTTGACAAAGTGCCGGATGTGTACAATTATTACGGAGAGCTTCTGTTGGATCAGCAGAAGTACCAGGAGGCGATTGAAAAGTTTGATACAGCAGTTGAGATGGAGAAGCAAACGAAGCCTCTAGGGATGAATGTGCTACCGCTCATCAACAAGGCTCTGGCATTGTTCCAGTGGAAGCAAGATTTCCAAGAGGCGGAAAAACTGTGCCAAAAGGCCTTAATCAGTATGTATCATTTTCCCATCTGAAGAGTGCTCTTGGACTGACACTATCACAGTTGATCCTGAGTGTGACATCGCCGTTGCAACAATGGCGCAGCTCTTGCTGCAGCAGGGAAAAGTCACGGATGCCCTCAAATACTTCGAGAGAGCAGCAGAGCTTTCAAGAACCGAGGGAGAGATCGTCAACGCGCTCTCATACGCGGAAGCGACCAGAACGCAGCTGGAGGTACAGGAGAAGTACCCGCAGCTTGCGAATCGGTTACAAGGGATGGGTGGTGGTCTTGGAGGAGCTACGATGCGATAAGGGATGGATCACGGCTCATGGGACATGTACGTGTGGCATCGTCTCTTGCTGAGAGAAGCATCATGCTTCTCGGCGAGAAAGGATCTATCGTACATTCGGATTGGTTTGAAGGTAATTGTGGATTTTCTAAGTTCTTGTACCCAGCTTCTCCCTTCCACCGTGGGTTTGCATCAGGTGGACAGTGTGGCTGGCAAGCACGAAAGGTACAGAGTCGTGGCTGTGACGGTCGTGTATGATACCGAGTCGGATATACAGAATAATCACCCTTCCTGAAAGACATCAATTTTCTACCCCAATATACAATGATAGTATGTTGATGTTGAACAAGGCGACTGCTTCTTGTGCCACAGGGAGGTGTCTTATCGGTTGCCGTATTCGGGCGTGACCTTTAGCCCAAAAGGATGACACGCCTCGCTTGACCCCGCGCTAACTCTACCGCTGCCTCGAGCTGCCTCATCCCCCTCCCTCAACTCAAGCACAGCCTTGGATGAGCATCGAAGAGTTCTACTCTCTATTCTCGGTGTACTCTAGATGCTGAGTCTCTCCTCGCTGATGAGCTTCAAAGCCAGGAATTTCATTGACGGTAGTTGAAAGTAGTGAATGTCAGCTCGGACCTTGACACCGCTGGCACCTCGTGCCGCTCCAATCTCACGTTGACTCACTCAGCCTTGATCTTGCATATCTACATTCTCAACGACTGCCCAACGAAGCTATATCCAGCTGGTACTTAACAGTATCGTCAACACTAATCGGCAGAAAGGGAGCAAATGCTCGGGTGACCATGGAGTCGATTCCTCGTCAAGGTCGGTCGTCTTTCCCTATGTTACTCCCGGGTTGTCCATGTATCATCGTGATCGGTTTTGGGCAAGGCCCTCCCCTCTTCCTGACTCCTACCGCTCTTTGAAGCTCGGTATAATGTTAGAGGCGCTGATCTGTCTGTATCAATAGTTGTCATCTGCCTAACGGCACTCAACTGCCCGGATGAATTTCGCCAGCGGGTCATCACCCTTACACCCGCACGGAGGGAGATCAGCATTGGCAGATCGTCCAAGAGTGAGACGAAGAAGCTTCTTGCAGCTGAGGATAATGCCTGGTTCGATAGTCCTGTGATGTCTCGCGAACATGCGAAGCTCTGGTTTTACTCTAACGTATAATACCCGATAGTGTTCGCTTTCTGTGACTCGACTGACACCATTGAATTAGTTCGTCTATCTGAAGGACATTGGATCCATGCACGGTACATTTATCCAGAAGAAACCACTTCAGAAGCAGTTTTCATATGTGGTTGAGGATGGTGAGGTAATTACCTTTGGCATCGAGGTGACCCGTGGGCAAGGTGAGTTCATTCAACTTTCTCTTTTGAATCGCGGAATGCGCTTCGCCCTAGACCGTATCGTACGCTGGCGTGCAACGCAACAAGGTCGTCTTACTACTTGCATGCAATTCTAACCTTGCAATCCTTTAGAAACCTTTCCGGCAAGACAATTCCGAGTGTCAATCGAATGGCAGGACTGGACGTAAGTGTGCTCTTCCTTTGCGTCTTCCCCCAGGTAGTCAACATTAGACGCATTGAGCTTATGTTTCTCTAGCCCAGCCACTCTGCCACCGAAAACTCAAAGTACTTCCAGCTATGTGGTACTCGATGGAACTCCAGAAGTCGTCGAAGAGCCTGTACAGAGCCCGTCCATTGTGTTTCGTTGTCCTTCATCACAAGGTTCATCGACACCCGAGTCGGACCTTTCTGTCGCTGGTAGCGTAATTGACGATGATGATGCTGAAGATGATGGCTCCGATGGATGTGAAGCATATGAGCCAGATCCATCCGCTGTTGAGATTCGATCACAGAGTTCTCCCGCATTGATTGAGGTGGATAGAGCTGTTGATGAAGATGCTCACCGTGAATCCATACATGGAGACCCTCTCTGCTCGGCCGAGAACGGGGCTGGAACCTCGCAAAACGATCCCATCGATCTGGAGTACGATGCTTCCCCATCCCCCGAAGTTATCGAAGAGAGTGATACGGAAGCACCTATAGCAATCACTCGCGATCCAGCTCTTGTCAATGTCCCTGAGCAAATCTATGATGAGGATCTACCATATAACTCCAGCTTGTCGGCTTCGAGCCAACGGAAGCAGCCCGAAAGGCTCAAAACTGACATGGATGAGAACTCTAGTGAATCGGTCATTGTTGAGGATGGCGATATGAGTCTTGAGGAAGAAGTTCTTCAGCCCACGCATGAAGGAGCCACTAGTAATAACAAGGACGAGGATGAAGCGAAAATGCAGGGACGACAGATAAGACCATACGCTGTTGGATCGAGTCAAGGTTTAAAATCAACCTATGATGACCCTGCCGATAAGGACGATGTGAGTAGCTCAGTTGCCGAAACTGAGGATGAGGCCTGGCTTCCAGAGAAAGTGGCAATACCAGGTTTCAGTAACGGCACTGGAGCTCACGGATCAGCCAAAGCTATGGAATTTCCCCAAGTTCAGCCTCAGTCGGTCCTCTTAGTTGAGGATAGTCAGGCGCAAAACCTCGCTTCGAACATAACCAGCACAATGTCGATGTTCGACGTTAGACATAAGTTTCATCTCATTGAGAAGACAGCTTCCGGACATTCGAATATTTCAGAGCGAGCCCCCAGTCCGTCGGACGCTGCAATGGCTAAGACTAGTACTGCCAAAAACTTAGAGCTCCTCCCTGAGCCTGTCAAGCGTTATAGCTCCGGCCAGCCGGCTTTAAATGGGCTACAGAGCACTCACGATCAAAGTGCACTATCCCTTGTTGCTCAAGCAGCTATCGGCACCCGGGATAGCTCGCGTTGTAGAGAGCGCGTCCCTTTCGTCCCTTACAAGTATCCCAACCCTTCGAACGTCGACTTTGCATCTACCACCACACAAGATGCCGTTTGGGAACCCGCGGAAAGACACCACGCACACTACAGCGATGGGCCTTTTAGTCTGCACGAAGTACCTGTTTTCCCTCCGTCGGAGCACTCTGACGGGTTGGCCGATTTCTTTGCTCGAAACAAAGCATCGATTTTAGGGGCCTCTAATTATTCGAAGAGGGTGATGACTGGGAGCTCTGATAGATACCTCGGCAGAGCACAAGTCAGTCAGAATAGCTTTAGACCCGGCAATGGTAGTAATGGGTGCCAGTTGCTCCACGAAGATATGAAATGTGTTCCCAACGTCCAACGTCATCAATCGACGATCATATCCGGGAATAGGGCTCCGGACATCGGTTTTCAAGCTGCTATTGAAGACAAAGCCCTCAAGGACTCACTGCCAGTAGCGGCTAAGACGACCTGTGGCTTCTCAATCGACGACATCGTCGAGAAGAGGCCATCGGAAGCGTCTCCACAGATCATTGGAAACAAGCGGAAGGCGGATGAGATCTCATCAAACCTAGAAGATCTGATATTCTCGCCATTGTTATCACAGCCTGACGGAACTCAGACCAGTTTAGAGAAGGGGGATCTCCCGGACGCCCAGCCTAGGGATGTGGGCGATCTTCTACCTCAGCCTACTCCAACGCAGTCACAAGATTCCCTAGTGGGACAGAGCCCTCCCACTGCGCCAATGGTAGACCAAGAAATACGGCCAAAGAAGCGTGCCAAGACTATTGCCAAGTGGATTGGTACCACGATTCTTATTGGGGTGGGCGCCATTGCTACCATATCTGCCACTGCCCCACAATCTCTTTGGGATGAAGTTGAACGCGAGATGAACCTCATGTAGCTACATTGCAATTCACAATCTCGATCTTTGCGATCTGTCAGCCTATCTTTGACATTTACACAAGCTTTTCCGCATGCGGGGCTTCTGAAGAAGACATGGCGGCGCTATGGGTGGAGACAACTACGATCGGAGGATGGATTTGTGAACTTTCTCTGGCGTATTGATATCAGGATGATCTCGACCGAGGTTTCTTATTTTCAGTTATCGTCTTCGAAAAAGAAACACCGCAGCCTCTCCTTGTTATCACTGAGTTGGCGATCTCTTCTCTTACTGCTTCCGGACTTTAGAGGGTTGGATTTACTATGGAATGAGCTCACGACCACAGTCATACTTTACGTTCCCGCTGAAATAATATGAAGAACTCCAGTTCAGCTAGGATGATTACATGATACATCGTGCGGCTTTGAGAATGGTCCAATTGTACAATCCACGCACCTCCTGTATGGTCTGGTACATGGCCCTGCCTCGTCACATCTTGCACGGTCACAAGCACAAAAAGAAGACAATCCTCACGACTTCGGCCGGCACCAAGGCTTGTTGCAGATCTAAAGCTTTTCAGAGCAGCCGATCATCTGTGAACAGATGGGCGCAGAGTGGAGTGGTGGTAGAGGCGGTGAGCTCAGCCCGTCAGATCTTGAAAGTTCTGCGTACGACGACGATGCCGGCATGACTTGTTACGAAAGTTCCCTGCCATGGACCGTATCGGCACGAGTCTTTAGCGGTATTTTCCTCCGAAAGTCTGTAGCACGATAAGCACGATTTTCATCTACATTAAAGGTTAGGCAACGGCTAACTGCATAAGATGCTGTGTCCCGAAGGCGACTTTCGTCTTCCGCGTTGATGCGAGGCATTGCGTTATCTCAACCTCACAGTCGGAGCCTCCGCTGCAGACGTGATCTTTCCTGCTCCAGTCACAAGTTGTCTTTATGGCGGCTAGAGTGCCTGTTGAGCAAGGACCTGGCCTCGTGCTCGACATAGATATTTTGGACACGGCAGGGACACGTGCAGCAATCGATCTGTTTCACCGGTCCGTTTCATGTTCGAAATTTCATCTTGCTGTGCCTGCGTCATGGTTAAGGCTATCTGTGTCTCCCCGGTGAACCATGCTGTCATTCCCGCTCGTACGCAGGTCGAGCACATGGCTCACATCGATGCATATCAACTGCTGAGCGACAGAACATGCACGCCTGACAAATGCAGGAACCTCAACCGCAGAACCGACTTCAGCTGCGGCCGGGGCTCAAAATCTCCTGTAGAGTCCATGTCAGACTAACTTCTGTTGCACAACATCGCTGCCGCATCATTAGGATGTTTTCGAACGCCCAGTGTGGGATCGTGTGCTGAAGTCGACAGGTCATTCGAGGTTGAGACTGACACGACATTGCGCCATCCTGCCATCATCGTCGATCGGAACCCACCTCCTTTTGCTGCCAACACTCTCATGCTATTTATACTATTCGACAAAGTCAATCCTGGGTCCCAACGAACGCTAGGCTGTCACGAGGCATCAATTCCTTGGCCGGATAGCAATGCCGTTTATCTCGAACGGGACTCTAAACGAGCCGCCCTTCTGAGTCTAACGTCCGTGAGAGCTCACCGCCGTCAGAAGAAACATGACGTTCACGATACTGTCAGGTCACCCATCTGCTGTGCAAGGCTGTTATCTCGCCGTACTATAATCCTGTACTAGAGGATGTAACGCCGTCGCCTACTTCGTCCAGAGTGACCAGTCTCCTCCAGTTATGTCGCGGCCTCGACGCCGAAGCCGACGTCGACAACCTGGCAACAACAGAGCTGTCATACTCGGCCCGAGTGGGCCGCAGTAGCACCACAGCATGGCGTTCGTACACGCTCAACGCCAGGGCAGACCCATTTTGGGGGGTTCCTGCAAGTGATCGAGATGCGTTTACGAGCTGTTACAAGCACAACGGGTATAAAGGTTCCTCGACGATCGAGGAAACCATCCACCAAACCCGCTTGACACAGAACTAGACAACATCGATCTTAACCTTGACTTTGAACTCGACCTCAACCGTTGCTTGCGTCGCACCCACCCGATTCCGACCAACCTACCCGCGTTTGAAGTATCACCTCCAAAACTACAGAGCCCCATTACCCACAAGCGAACCATCGCTGCCCGCGAGAATATTCCCCCAACACCACACGATGCTATCCAGCCGACCCCGTCAACCCCTCTCGACCACCGCCTCGGCCACCCCCTCAGTCCTAGACCGCGACCCCACACACAGACGCTGCGTCAGCGGTCGCACAATCCTCACCTGTCCCTCGTGCGCCGGGAATCCTCCACGGTAAGAACGTCCCCCCTCCTCGTACCGGCTCGCCGGACCCGGCCTGGCCTGTGCTTATCGATGTGCTATTCGCAGCGGCGCGGATTGCGGGACCTGCGTCGGGAGGGGATTCGTGACGTTTTGGTGCGCGCATTGCTATCCTGCTGCTGGCGGTAGCGCTGTGGCTGGGTAGATTCTTTGGCTGTGTTTTTGTGCCGGCTGGTCTTGCTGCTCGTGCTTTGACGAAGCACGGGGATGGCAGAGAATAAATGGGCTTTGTTTCTATTCTCGATGATGTGGCGTTTGATTGCTTGGGAGCCTTAGCTATTCTGTTGGAACTGCACTGCTTCGGGTCTGGGGGCTTAGGAACTGGCCTGGAAGGGATTGCGTCATGACGTTGTGGAGTGTGGCTGTGGATGTGATTGGTACACGTTACGGGAGAGAGATTGTGTCTTCTTTGGAGACGGATTTGATGACGAGGTGTCTTATCTCGAAGGCGCTTGTATCTGTCTGCTTTTCCTTTCTTGCATGCTGTCCAGGCTTTCTATGACCTTTCATACTACTTGGCCGGCTGGGAGAACTAGTATTCTCCAGCTTTGCTTTTTTCCGACGGCTCTGGGCAGAGCGGAGACGACATGATGAGAGTCCTCAAATTCAAGCACCATGACTTCATACAGAAAACGCTTCATCGTTGACGAACATCTCAGTCCTTGATTTCTATAAATCTAAATTACCGCGGACCATGTTTGAAAATCTATCAAGCCAGTCAAAGCATCACGTCTTCCCCCCCTTATCCCCACCCTTCCCCTCCTTCGTCTTAGGCACCGGATTCGGATTCCCCCTCCAAACCAACTCCCTAGGCCTCATAAACTCATCCCTAATCTCATCCGTAACCGCCCTCCTCCTCTCCTGAAAGCCCCTCACAAATGCCTGCAACTCCCTGATACATATCGCCTTCAAATCCCCCGACAACATCTCCCCCCTCTCATACGCCACGCGTATTCTCTCCAACTCCTCATCGTCCTCCAAGAAAAACGTCAAATACTGAAACGAAATGTCCTCCTTCGTATTCCCACCCTTTTCGCGCTGTAACTCCGCCGTGTCCTGCCCGCCGGAGAAAGCGTACTTGTTGATCTTCTTCTTGATGGCGTTTTCCGTGTCGGACATGAAGATGGCGGAGATGTCGACGCTGGACGACATTTTGGAGCCGGGGCCTTGGAGGGCGGGAAGAAAGATGGAGTGGATGAGCGCGGGTTTTTTGAATTTCAGTTTCTGGCGAGATTCGAGCGGCTCACTGGTCGTCGAACGCACAGGTTTCTGAGGAGAGGCATAGTGTTCACACATCGGGAATTGAATCTCATCTTGGATCGATACGAGAGAGGGGAGCCTTTCTACCTCTATACGGGCAGGGGTCCTAGCAGTGATAGCATGCACGTGGGGCACGTAGTCCCGTTCGAGTTCACAAAGTATGGACCCCGAATGCCTCTGGCAAAGCGTATTGCTGATGTGCTTCAAGATACCTGCAAGATGTCTTTGACGTTCCCCTAGTTATAATGTTGACCGACGACGAGAAGTTCATGCACAGCCCGAAATTAAAAGTCGAAGACGTCAAGAAATTCGCCAAGCAGAATGCAGCAGACATTATTGCAGTCGGGTTTGACATGAAAAAGACTTTCATCTTCAGCGATTTCGACTACATACGCGGGGCATTTTATGAGAACGTGTGCAGAATGGCAAAGCATATAACAATCAATTCGATCAAGGGCACCTTTGGCTTCGGTGACAGGTGCGTTTTCCATGCCCATCACTCTTTCCCGTGAAATATGTCCTCCGACCCTCATTATCCCGTTACCCTAATTCCATACTGAAAACCCCTTCCGCAAAACAGCAACAACGTCGGCGAATTCTTCTTCTGCGCCACCCAATCCGCCACCGCCTTCGCCACCAGCTTCCCCCACATCTTCGGCCCGGACACCAAAAAGACCGCCTCGATACCCTGCCTCATCCCCTGCGCCATCGACCAAGACCCCTATTTCCGCCAATGCCGCGAACACGCCGAGAAATTGAAATTCAAAAAACCCGCTC
>QQTW01001838.1_pt1 | contig 15169 bp, 13 predicted proteins | sample 1904831 | NCBI WGS metagenome assembly QQTW01 (sample SAMN09435610, study PRJNA476489) | Subsurface metagenome, whole genome shotgun sequencing project. | reverse complement strand
CCCTCTAAAACTCCTTCGTCCGAAAGTGAGGTTCACGGGTGCACAAGACATCACCCTCGTCCGCCAATCGGTAGCTAGATTTTCTCTTTCCTCTTTGGACTCAAGGTGCGGAGACGGAGTAGGCACACGGGACCTTACAAGAGATCGGCAGCGAAGCAAGCAAGGAACGCAAAGTAAGGTCACGGAAGAAAATCGGGCATTGAAAAGGCTCCTCTCTGTGAGCTTAGGCAAGCCTGATTTCCCCCAAAAGATCACCTTCTGCTGTTGAACCTCATCCTCAGCCTGATCCTGCCCTTGATTTGCGCAGCGAACACAACGATGTCGACATCAGACGGAGGCCCTTCTGTTCTCTTTCTAACGTTAATCTCACCCGACAAGTCTGATACTCACTACAATGAGTTACGCGCTGCTCTCCAGACTCGGGGTGCTACTGTTCAATCAATCTCGTTCCAAAATCCTTCCTGCCAATCTGGGGCCTTCCTATCTTCATTCACGCACATAATTTTCATAACTTGTGATGGTTATAACAAGCATATCGCGTCGTTCAAGTCGTTCATCCATTCGTTCATTATCCCTCTGCGCATCAAGCATCCTCATATACGAATCATGAACCCAGCCTCCATCACCCTGTGGAACACCAACAAAACCTACCTCCTCGACCTCGAAGCCGCACACTTCCCCATTCCCCAAACCCGCTTCCTCGACCCCTCAACACTCTCCCTCCCGACCCTCAGACAAACTCTCTCCTCCCACCCCACCTCCTCCCCCGTCGTCCTGAAACCCTCCATCTCCGCCTCCGCCTTCTGCACCCACCTGCTCTCCAACCCGCACGATCTCTCCTCCGCCGACGACGCCGTCCTCGCAGACCTCATCGCGAAGCTGTCGACCGGCGACTACGGCGCTCTGATGCTGCAGGCCTACGTGCCGGAGCTGGTTGCGCAGGGGGAGTACTCGCTTATCTTCATCGAGGGCCGCTGCACGCACGCAGTCCGCAAGGTGGCTGCCAGCGGGGAGTTTAGGGTCAATTGGGAGTTTGGCGGGAGGCAGGTCTTCATGGAGAGCGGAGAGGCACCGGAGGCGGGGTTGGCGACGGCGACGAGGATGTGGGAGTGGCTGAGTGAGAAGTTGAGGTCGGAGGGGACTGGGGAGGAGTTGATGTACATGCGTCTTGATGGAGCTATTCGGGAAGACGGCGAGTTTGTGGTTATCGGTAGGTCTATCCGATGTCTTTTCTGTTCACTCTGGAAAATCGTGCTCCATGCTCTTTACAATAGCGTGACGCCTGTCTGAAGCAATGCTGAATCCCGCTGACTTGTTTATCGTGTAGAGGTGGAGCTTATCGAGCCCTATCTGTGGCTGCTGAAGGAAGGTCCAGGCAAAGCCGGATTTCAAGCATTTTGCGATGCCATATTCAAAGCGTGATATATTGGCATCATGAACGCTGGTTGGTGAAAGCATCCTTGCTGCTTCGAAAATTACATTTTCAGCAGCCTCAAGTGCTGTGGTTGAAATGGCACGTCCATTCTGCGACTGAAATTCAGATATCTACTTGTTGATACGTTGTGCGATAGCTCTCACATACTACCGGATGGGTTGCGAGATGGCAATGCGAAATACGAGAAAGATGCGTAAAGGCGTGCACAGTACCCTAAATGCAATTCTTTGAAAGGCTGGACGTCTAGAGTCACTTCAAATCACAACAAATATCTCTAGTCTTTTTCTTCTTCATGCTCAAGACGTCAGTCTCATTCATCATTTACATACATTCAGTCATGCACGAGCTCAAGATTTTTACCAGCAAATGTCTGTACAGACAAAATCCGAAAAGCTCTTAATAAGAATGTCGTCCGTGCTTTTCAGGTGGTCCCACTCTCCGGCCACTCACTGGTCCGCCGCAGCAAGACTGTGATCTAATCTATGGTGCGCAGTATCCGCCATCGACGAGAAGATCAGCGCCGGTGGTATAGGTACTGGCATCGGAGGCAAAGTAGAGGAAAGCTCCCTTGAGCTCATGGGCCTCACCCTCGCGGCTATAGACATCGTCAGCCTTGAAATACTCATCCGCTTCGGAGGATGGATTCAACGTTGGAGGGATATTCCCTTTCGAAAGGAAAAAGAAGGCGAGAAGTGAGAGGGGCAACTATGAGGTGATGGAAAAATGCAACAGAAAGCACCAGATTATCAATGACTCACCCCATAGGAATCTTGCTCTTCCAGATGTTCTTGGTCTCCGCCGGGACGAAGTCGGAGATTTCGGTGGCCATGTATCCGGGGGAGATGGAGTTTGCACGGGCGAACTGAACCCATTCGACGGCAAGAGAGCGGCCTGGATCACAGAAACCATGTCGTCAGTCACAACTCGTTGCAATTGAGAGATGAAGAGAAGAGGTGGCAATCGACTTACAAAGGTGGATGACACCAGCCTTGGCGGCATTGTACGCAGCCTGCAACTGCGGGATGTTGACAATATGCCCGCTCATCGACGCCGTCGCGATGAAGCTGCCGTAGGTGAAGTTCTCGAGCTTGTTGCCATTGGCATCGGTGCCCTCGAGCTTCTGGCGGCGCCAGATCTCGCCGGCCGCGCGAGCGCAGAAGAAGGTGCCGTCAAGGTCGGTGGAGACGACCTTGTGGTAGTGGGAGACCTCGCCGCTGATGGCGGGGCCTTGGGTCCAGGGGATGCCGGAGTTGGCAACGAAGATGTCGAGGCGGCCGTTGAACTCCTTGACGATTTCGTCGACGACCTTCTTGACGTTGGCTTCGTCGGTGACGTTGACTTGGTAGGCCTTGCCTAAAGGGAAGAAGAAGCAGATGAGTCAGCTTGACGAAGTTACACTCGACAGACAGAGAAGGGTATCGGAGAGTAATCAATTGGTCAACACATACACTTGACACCGTAGGTCTTTTCAATCTCGGCGGCACGGTCGAGCGCCTTCTTGTTGCTATTGTACCAAATGGCAACGTCGGCACCGGCCTCAGCAAAGCCTTGAGCTACGGCAAGACCAATGCCGGCACCGGCACCGGACACGATGGCAGTCTTGCCCTTGAGAGAGAAGAGGGGAAGCACGCGGTCCGCCTTGGGAGCGGTGGTGTTGTTCTGGCTGAAAACGCCATTGCTCATAGCCGAGTCAGACATGATGGGCAATTGCAGCGATGTTGACTTGGATGCAAAAGATTGTATTTTGGGAGAAAAGAAGTGGTGATTTTTCAAAGTTGGGAAAGAAGAGAGTGATGGAATTGTTTAGGAGCAGAAGCGGGGTGGTGGGGTAGCTATATACTTTTACCGCGCAGTGACGGAAAGCTCTTGGGAGGGGTTTCTAAGGGAACGAGTACTTCACGGAGCGCCTGCTCCATCGAGTGTTTCGTCGGCATCGCGGGCGAAGTCGAACCGAAGAGCGATCCATGCTGGTGCAGAGGAAACATTCCGTCATGCAGCTTACTTGCATCGCGTCTTCCACCGTCATCTAGAAGGGATCGTGTAATCCGATGCGAGCATCATGTCAGCATACACCGGCTTACAAGAAGCAGCGGAAGACAACAAACGCTACACAACCGATCCCCTGATGCTTACCAAGCACAATGACAGTCCGCGGGCGTATCTCTTCGCTCTGGACCCTGGCGATCACAGATTCAGCTCATCTTTGGCCTGCTTCTCTCCCATGTTGTGCCCTGAATTGGGCAATCTTCGTGTTCTTTTGCTGAAGCCGACGGGCCAATTGCCTCCAATGTACTGTACTGTACAGAAAATCCTCTTGGGACCGCCATAACGAGGAATGTAAAAGCAATACCCAGTCAAACAAAATGGGGTAGTAAACCGCCCGCTCAAGCCGTTGCTCGAAGCCCTGCATGCGCCAGCTGATATGCAAATGGGTATACATCACGACGCATGACCTCTCAACCGTCAATGGACATGTCGCCTTCGCCTTCTTCCTCCGCACCGTCGTCGATGTATTGACTGCCTTCCTCGGTGTCTTCCCCGTCGTCGGCATCGTCCCGTTCGGTATCGTCGCCGTCACTTTCCTGGTCAAGCTCCTGCTCGCCTTCAACCTCTTGAGTCTCGCTCTCCTCTGTTGTCACTGTAGTCTCGGTCGTCGTTCCCTCCTCCTCGTCGTCTCCTTCAAATCCATCCGGCGCGTTCTCAGCCGCTTTCGCCTCCTGCTTGGCCAACATCTTGTCGACGATCAAGCCTCCGGTACCCTCCCGGTCTCTCGCCCTCAAAACCTCCACGAGTTCCGTCTCCTTTTTATTCATGACGGCCTTGAGATCGGCCTCGTCCTGCACACTCCGGGTCGCTGCTTCTTTGCAAGCCGTGTACCAGAAGCCAAGCCGGCATTGCTTGATGTAAGTCTGCAGGATCTCGTCGTCGCGCAGGTTGTCCCGAGCGATCGGTCCTACAAGCGCGGCATCGGAGCCGAAACGGGCTTGCAGGGACTGCGCTGAGCAGCCCGCACCAATGACGTCGCTCGGATGCGGGCATTGGATGGAAGTATGTGCGTCCCACAAGCCTACCAATCAATTAGCAAAGAGTCTCTAGGGTCTCGGAGAATCGCGCGTTAACTCACCTATCTCATACGATCCTCGGAGGGTCTTGTATAACGCGGAGCCTTGAATCTGCCGCTGCACCACTTCATCCGGTTTGTTCACTGTATTGTTGTTGATCTGCCAGTCATCGCGAATGAAGCAGCGTTTCCAAATGAGCTTCATTACTTCGTCTTTGTCTTCAATGTCCTCGGCCGATTGGAGAGCATCGAGGGCGAACAAAAACTCTTCTCCGCAGATGTTGTCTTCCGACAGCGGATTTGGCCACTGATCCATGAGCGTGAGGATGTCGATGAGATGCCTCGAGTCCAAAACTTGATGAGAGAACAGATTGGCGAAACCTTGCTTCAGTAGTTCATGCAGCGCAGGTCTTTCCTCCACAAAGGACTTTCCGTATTGCTGCATAACTAGCTGGATCTCGGCCGTGCTGTCCAGAGCATTGTAGGCTGCGTGCTTGACGTGCTTATACACTCGGTCCTGAACTTGCAGTAGCCTCAGGCCCTTGTTGCATCTGTCGCGCATGGATGATCTGTCCACGTCCGAGGACTCTTTCCTCTCGTCCGCTGCAAGGAATGACAGCTTGGCGATGGAGGTCTCCACCTTCTTGCACCACCAGTTTGTCTCCTGTTCCTTGGCAATCTTCATCAATGTAGTTCCCGCAGCGGTAAAGTCTTCCTCATTGAACACTTCGTTGAGCCAGCTGATCCGAGCTCGCGAAGGTTCCGCGCGGAGATAGTTCGTGAGCCGGGACTTTTCCGTGACCGGGTGGACGATGAGTGAGTACAGTTTCCCTATTTTGATGAAGTGATCAAAGAACGCACTCGTGTACTCCTCTCCGAACTGATTGTGATAGTTGCCGGCCCTGGCTGACAGTTCGTTCATTTCGGAGACAATCTCGTCTCTCTTATACTCCAAGCTCGGCTCCGACTGTTGGCAGTATAGATCGCTTATCTCGTCGACCGCCAATTCCACCAAGCAAGGCATATCCCGGAATCGCTCCGCAAGAGCAATGGCCTCTTTACCCTTGCCCACGCGCCGCAACTTGGCAAGAAGGTCATGCCGGATCGAAGTCTTGAACTGGTGCTCCATGTTCCGACCAGTCGCTCGCTTCTTCTCATTGGGCTGGGCTAGGCACCAGCGGTAGCGCTCCATATGAGTTATGCAACAGAGCTTAACCATTCGACTGCTCTCCTCGTCAACTTTCTGCAATACCTTCTGATCCACTGGAAAGAAATCCTTGTTTCCTTGGAGATATTCATGCAAAAACTTCAGCTCGAGCTCGATGAGACTTCGTATCGCTCCTATAGTGTTGTGCGTAGCCGTCCAAAATTCCGGTAGCTCTTCATAGCCAGATCGAAGCACACCATCTTGCTGATCTTCGTCGTCAAGACCATACAGCTCCAGGTTGTTCTGTCGAAACTGAAAGGCGGCTTCCAGGGGTCCGAGCATCAGGTCATTGGCTTCGGCAGCCAGTTCCAGGATGGCCGGATGTTCTTTTACTCCACCGTTATCTCGAAGGTCCTTGATCGCGTTCATTGCCCATGGTACAACAACATCGATCCGCCCGACCTCCTTCAGAAACAAGTTCCTAACGGGATCATGCTCTCCTGCCACAGCGTCATGAGAGTTCTTATTCCGCTCGTGGAGCATATCGCAGAGTTCGGCGAGTAGAGTGCGTCTCGTGGGGCCCACCGCATTCAATCTAGCATCGTACTTCTTCCACACTCCTTCTGCCGCGACCATCTTCTCCGCTTCCCACAACAAGCTCCATCTCGTGACCCGTGACAACGGTTTGAAATTCTTCTTCACATAAAGCGCAAGATGTCTTAGGGCAGTAGACCGCAGAGCGAGTTGTTGTTCCATGGAGGGCATTACCACTGGAATTGGCTCGGCTTCCGATCTCAGAATTTCTCTGCTGATCGCTGTTGCAGCGGTCTCTACCTCGGCTTGACTGAATGTGAATTCCGGCTTCGTGGAAAAATCCAAGATATTCTCCGGGTTGTTGCTGAAGTAAACAGCTTGCTCGATCTTGCTCTTGGCCGTCACCGACGTTGCGGCGTCGACTGCTCCTTCATTAGCTGTGATTCGCACAACGCCGAAGCCTCTAAGGAGAACCGCTATGCTGGACTGTTTGGTTTTCGGCCTGGTGGGTTCCACAGCATATCCACTGATCTGTATGTCTCGGTCACGACGCCAATACAGGGCATCCTGGAACGAAGTATATGCCTGCTGTGAATCTGTCTGCAGCTGCACGTCAGGACTGTCATCCTTGCGCAGAAGAGACATGATGGCAATAGCCTGATCGAACATGACGAATGCGGTGTGATATGGTCTGGGAATGAGCAGCCTTGGCCTCCATGTGTGTTCCTTTGCTGACGGCTCTGTGAAAACAGTGAGCGGAATAACGCGCTCAATCGTAGCGATCTGGGGTGTGACTGTCATTTCTATCAGAAAATAGTTCGATGATGTTCCGGCGTGGGCGACAAGGGCGAAGATGTGGATCTCAGGAGTCTGGTTGGGCAGGCTAACTTCGTGTCCTTCAGCGGCTGCTTCGAACAAGGCAAAGTCAATAATATTGGGTTCGGCTTCGCGTCCCTGCTTTTCCGGCGCATTGTCGCTTTCTAGGACACTGACAATCTCTTTTTGAGCGTCGACCTCGTACTTGAAGGTGGGCGGGGCAGCCCAGCTAATATTCCAGATCTGGACAACGCCTGATGCAGTCATGGCCACAGCCTCCATTTGTCCTCGTGCTCCGGATGGCCTAGCTTTGACAGTAGCCACATCTTTCCGCCAGCCGCCACCTATCAATGCATTCTTGAATCCGGAGAAGAGGCCACCACTGCCGTTGTTGGAGTTCGCTTTCAGAAACTGGACGTTGATTCGCGGTCGACCCTGAGCATCCCGGACGGTTAAGTGAGCAAGCCGGCCAGTGCTGAAGAGCAGGAGAAATCCAGCATGGTCAGCGTCCACAAGGTCTAAGATAGTCTCTCCCGAAAGCATGTTGCCGACTGAGCCTTCAACACCATTGCGTCCTTGATGGAATAAGCTCAGAGTTTCCGCGTTGTCTACATTCTCCCAGAATGTCACCTTTCCAGAGGTTGGAAATACGATAACGAGACCAACGTCGCTTGAAGCTGCAGTGTGAACGATACATCCATGCGGAAGCGGATCTGAGGGTTTTGATGGATGAGGTAAGCTGAGAGTTCGCAGAACCGGAGACGTTGCCAGTGACGTGTAATCCCATATCATCGCCCGTTCATGGGTCAGCGCCAGCGCGAGGTTGCTCGATGTCAGTACGCTCGCTTGGTAGGGTTCTGATGCTTCAGTCAGACAGAAAGCCTCCGGTTACGGAGTACTCGTACCTGTGGCGTTTGCACGGATCTGCTCGGGGAGGCTAGGAAGCCGTCTGACAGCATATTGAGCGTTCTTTGTCTATGACCAGAGCCCGTCAGCGTTCGCGTCATCCAGCGTCGCTGCGACCTCGTACCAGTATCATACTGCCATCGCCCTTCGACACCCTTTTACCCGCCATGCCCTGTTTCTTCTCCCTGACAGGGACCTCGTGAAACTGCCACGACGAAGACCGCGCGGTCTTCGCTTCACGCTTGGCATGGCCGTTCATCACAGCTACGCTGTTCCCAGTCGGCTTCGCGTTTAAAGGAGGGCGGAACGTGTTGTCAGCGATTTTGCTCCGTTTCCGGTGCGGTTCGTGTTTCGCGTTGTCGGACTCATCCCGTTGACGGCGACGCGAAGACCGCCGCGGCAAACTCGCAACGGTCCTGTCGGGTGAAAACATTGCAGGCTGATGTTGTCTGATGATGGGTTATGGGCAATAATTATCTGGCTTGCTTTTCCAGCTCAATGTAAACGAAGACTGGCGCACGGACCGGCGGCAGAGCGGTCCAGGTACAAAGGTACTTTGTGCCTTGAACTTTCCAGGCGTGAACGCTCAAGCGCTCAGGAGTCAGCTTGAGCTGCTAGCTAAACGTTACAAAAGCCGCTGAAAAAAGGTTTCACACATTCCGAAGAGTTTCAAGATGGAACTTGAGCATCTGTAAGTAATCACTAATATCTTTGCACCATGGACAACGCTCGGCATAGGTAAAGGCGTAGCCTGGCATACGTAGCTTGCTTCTATTGGCTCTGGTCCTAGTCACATATAGACAAGTGAAGAATTCGCTAGTTCTTTCACCACCTAGGTGGAGAGTCTCATCACCTCTCACTGTCATCTAGCCAACGCCTGTATTGACACAGAGAAGTTGGAAGGAAAGATTGCTGGCCCCGTCACAGCTGGACATCGTTGTTGAGAAGCCGAACCTCTTCGCCCGGTTTGAAAGCCGGAAGTCCGATGTAGGGACAGCCGTCGCAACGAAAAGCGTCGCCCAAGGCGCAGTTGCCGCAGCTGCCAACCTTGCCTTGGACCGTGAAGTCGACCTCTGTAAGATCGTCCGCTCCGAGCTTGAGTGCCGAAAGAGTGGTCTCTGCCGTCGACCGCTTCGCAGCGTCCTCCGCCTCAAGCTTTTCCTTCATCCCGCACGTGCAATCTTTGCACGCTCGTCGGCGCTTTCCAGCTTTCGGACGGCATTCGGGTGCTAACAAAAGAAGTTAGTGGCTTTAGTCACCAAGCACGACAAAGAATACTCACGCTGTACAACCGGCCTAGTAAGGTCTTCTTCCGTCAAGAGCGTATCCTCGTCAATCAGCTCGTCGTCCTCGCCAGTCACTAGCTGTGCCTCCAAGTCATCGCTGAAATCGACAAAGCCCACGCCGTTCGGCTTGGCTGGCTCCGTTGAGACGGCTTTCCGTTTTCCATTTGAGTTGATATCATCCGGCGGTGCATCCGTCAGCGTAGTCTTGCCGGATCTCTTCTTAAGTGACAGAGGCACGGGCTCGCTCTCGCCGTGATCAGGCTTTATGAACTCGCCGGGCTCCGCGTACAGCAACCCTGCCAGTACCGCCTCTGTCTTCACAGCCTCACTTCTACCAAGGCCATCGCTTTCGCTTCGCAGCTTCCCTCCCGGCTGAAGTGCTGTGACCAGTCGTGACAGCACCTCCCTTCCGAATAGACTCTCGCTCTCCCTTTGCGCCCCGTCCGCATCCGTCAAGAGTAGAATCAGCTCGTAGGTAGACGCTGGGAGTGAAGCAAGGCCAAGCGCAAGACGATCGAGCATTTGCAAGTCGGTCGTAGCACGGTCGTATGACTCAACGACTCGATTCAACACATCCGGCTTTGAAGATAACGACGGTGGTGCGACCAGTAGGGTCCGGCCTGGCCGATTGCTACCATTCGCAGTCATTGTAACTGATACGATGTTGCTCGTAGGGTTGACGGATGGTGCTGTGACTGCAGATCTGAGATCTCTCCAAAGTCATGTAACGCCTGCTAAAGTTGGCTCAGGATGATATCCGCGAAAGTTCTGTTGCTCTTATATGACGGCCTTGAGCGCGGAATTCGTTCCGACCTCGGCTACCTAGGTACCTGCGGGGGCAAGGAAAACGTTTTTGTGCGGAGGGTACGGAGTACGGAGTACTCCGTACCACGCTTTTAGATTCAAAAGGTTCCAAGGTCTTCACTGATCACAATTCTGATGTTGCCGAGTCTGCAGCGCCGCATGCATCACGGGCAGATGCTTCAAGGTCGTTGGGGATATGCTGCTGATTATCATCGCCCGACCCTTTACATGCGTTCAGTTTTGAAAGGAGCAGAGCGGCTTCATCGAATCACCCGGATTGCACGAATTGAGGATGGAGCCGAAACTGCCTCATAGTTTTGCCTTCTGGTTAATCACGAAATGGAAGAAAAGAGACAATCAGGTTGAGCACTGCACACATTTCTGCTTCACGGTTCACGTGTAAGGCGACGAGTGCCGATTAAGGTCTCCATAGGGAGCCTTGGAAGATCGCTTTGTCGATATGAACTGCAGTTCAGCTGTGGGTCAAAGGAACAGAGACATTCATTAGGTATGACTTGCGCTTGAAGATTATCAGGAGCTCTCCTAGAGTCCCTATTGGCTAAGTGTTGGAGCTGTTCAACTTCTCGACGTCGTTCATCACTTGAAGTATGGAAAGAACTCTACTTGCATTATCCGCCCCCATCAAGCAGAGGAAAGGTAAATATATTCTCATCAGCAAAATGTTTTCAAGTGGGCTTCAATCACATTCCTTTGAGTCGGCTTGGGGTTGAGATATTTCCCATTCCTCTTACTTGTTGTGACGACAGCATACCAGATTGTGGACTCATAACAACTTAATTTTCAAGGTCTCCTCACCCTAGCTTTCCTTAATCTTTGGATTATTTCTGGCGTCCCTACTTTTTCCCATTCTTTTCAAAGCTTTTGATACCATGATCCGGTCCACTTATTCAAGGCAGTCCGAGAAGCGGTCGTCTTCTTGATTATCACACGCGTCTGAAGAGCATTGTTCCTGTAGTGCTACAGCCGATTCATCGCAGGTTATCTGGGCAAAGATTGACCATGCGGCCATCAAGACTACGTACTGAAGTTGTGGTTGGAATATCTTTGGCAGGAGGTGCCATATTTCTTGCGTTTGCTTGTATCGTCATCTTTTTACTTCGAGCGCTGGCGCAAAAGAAACGCCGTCTTGCGGATCTCGAATACAGGGACTTTCCCACCCAGGATGCCGGGGTTCGCCAGTTGGAGCCATCAGGCTCCGCCAGGCCCCGGATGGTCTTGAGGAGAAGCGCACAACAATCACCTTATCACAGCGGGAATGGGTGGGGCTCTCTCTCTTCGCGCGACAATGTTCACCAACCTCCACTTGCACTTCGTCTTCCAAGCCAAGTTTTCCGGGACACAAAGCTCGGCGGCAAGAGGGCGCGCTCACTCGTCATGTCGCTGAAGCCCGCATTACCTGGAAGATTCAAGTCACTGCGACGTCTCAACCCGGCCCGGCTTTCAGTCACAGAGCGAGGTTCGATGGCTCTAGTCAGCGTTGAATCAATGCACCCACCGCCAGCAGTGGGATGCTACGGTGACATTTTGGACGGCTCAGTCAAGTCAGGGGCATTGCGAACGCAGGCAGGCAGAAGCAGCACATATAACGGAGATCAGCGGCCGGCATCCAGGTCGGAGTACGGGTCGGGGCTCCAGTCAATTCAAGTCCCTAAACCTCTCGTGGTGCGAAAGCATGGAACGGAGCAAGAGGACGTGGCTGTGCGCCAAAGGACTCAGAGATCAAAGTCCATCGCCACCACTACGCGCCCAACGCCATCTGGTGTTGTGGCACGTGACAATTTCCGTCACGGTCGGCCTCAAATGCACGCGCGGTCGATAAGCCTCTGCAGTCAGTATGTTGGTATTGTACCTATTGCGGCAGCTCCACCCATACCTGCGCTATTAGCCTACGACGATCGTTATCGAAATGGCAGAACTCAGTACAACATCAGCCCTTCTCGACGTTCGTTATCAAGCTTTGGCTCGGGAGGCAGCTCCATCCTCAAGACAGGAAATAGCCCATCATACTCTCGAGGTTATACTGGCTCCCTTCATTTAGCGGCTGATGGCGGATGGCAGCAACTATCAGATGCTCCAGCCAGGGCTATACGCGACTCCATGGCCATCCGAGGGACAGCACGACTCCATCGGCCTCAGATGTCCATCCGAAGCAGTATCGCTCGTTACAGCGCGGATAGTCAGCCAAGCCAGGATGTCTCCCGAACAAACAGCACTTCCTCGGTCATACACAATGTTCTTCCGCAGCGTACTAGTCTTGGCAACAGCCCAGATGGCAAGCACGGCCGCGGTCTTTCGCCATCCTCGATTCCCAATTACCGCTACCCGAATAGACAGAGCTTGAGCACTCCACGACGCAGCTCCAGGTCTCGGGTGAGCGCGTATGGCTCACCTGCAGAACGTCGCAAGACCTCCATCTTGCGCGATGTCTCTGGAAATCAGACCACACCCACACGTCAAACCTCGCAGCACTCTACTCAAGCGTCGTCAACTCGCAGCAGTAACGGTAATCCTTTTCAATGGGACCCAGAAACCATGCAGTCAGGAAAACCGTCGGCGCTCAAGGGAAGTCCTAGCGCAAGGAAAGGACATAGGCGTCAGAACTGTGTTCGCATCTCCCTCCCTCACACGACCATCCGGCCGCGTAGCAGCTCCCCCAACCCCTCAATGATGAACGGAATCAAAGAGGAGTCACCCGAAACAGTGCTTTCCATTCGAGAAACCGCATCTGTCGACAACGGTCCAAACAGCTTTAGGGCATTGCCGAGACCGCCAAGCGCTTCAACGTTTGCCCCAGACGTCAGGTTTAGTCACAGCATGCTGAGGGCTTCATTGACCCAAGGCTCACCGACGCTGTCTCTTGTTGACTACTACCCGGAAACCACCTCTCAGTCAACCCAGCTCAACAGGCTATCGATACAGTCGTCTCAGACGCGCTTGAGCTCGGCACGCCATAGTCGCAGCTCCTCTATCTTCAACATTCCGATCTTTCCTTTACCAGATTCCGCGTTGGCTGTGGAGACACCCATACTCTCGCTCTCTCGACCATCCACAGAACTTGACGAGGAACGCTCGTTGTCGCCCATAGGGATCAGGCAGAATGAGGGAACGATGGCATCACCTACCGAGTCGCCGGTTAAAGATACCTTGGATGGCCGTTTCAAGGTTCAGCATTTTCTTACCACCGAAGATGATTACTCCGGAAAGGACGAGAGCTCTCAGGTATTACTTGAGACAGGTTCCAATATAGCCACAAGCCGTCCGGTGTCGCCTGTCGATGTCTCGGCTGCAATCTCACTGTTTGAGCTCGGCAATGTCTCTAACACGTCCAAATGCCAGCCGATATCTCCACCTTGCTCACCAAAATCCTTGCAACCATCCACATTTCTCTCTCCACGAGGCTCAAGCGACCTGTCAAAACAAATCCATGAAGCGACGGTCTCGGAAACTTGTTCGTCTGAGTTTCGAAATTCAACCCCTGACAGTCCCGGTCAGTCGAGTTTGTCGCCTCTTTTCGGACCGCGCTTGGAGCCTGCAAAGTCAATGCAAAAGACAATCCTGGCCTTGCGCCGCATGAATTCGGACGTCGTGCCTCTGACGCAAGAGAACCGGCGTTACTTGAGGATGGGACGCGAGTCAAGTCCAGCCCTGAGTGGTTTCAATGACAAGGAGGCGGAAGAATGGGGCGAGTATGAAAGTGCAAGGCCGGCACAGGAGCAGGCCGGTCAGAGTACTACCATTGCGGCCTGCGATGTTCCTTTCGAGCGCGCCAAGACTCCCGTAAGTCCTTCCGCGGGCAGAAGCAGCAGCGTGTGGGAAGATGGAGAGAATTTCTGGCAGCTGGTTGAGGGGCAACACTCCGCGACGAACAACAGCGACATGCCAGTGAAAAGGCACCTGACAACCCCGAAAGTCAGGATTCAAGCGCCTAGCTCACAAGTGACGCCCGTGAGCTTGTATGACTATAAGGGATTTCTGAAACCCGAGGATATACTTTGAGGGGCTACTTATATCGGTATAATTTAATCACGTTTTGTCACAATCCGCTATGCATCTTGTCTTGCGCATATCGACGCTCGCTCAAGCAGTGTCACCAGTGAACTCGGGTTCCTCTTGAGATGTGCTTTTGAAGAGTCTGGTACTCCCCTTGTAGCGGGTGAATTCTTTCTCTTTCGAATATCACAATAGCCTCAATGGGCGACATTGGTGTGTGATCTTGAATGTAGTGTGAATCAATACCTCACTCAGTCCTCCGCCACTTAGTCTCCTCGGCGGTATCAGCATGGTTTAACCCACCTGCCTCTGCTGCATCTTCCTCAACATCTTCACCAACCTCCTCCCCCTCCTCATGTTCCACATCCTCGACCGCCTCCCAACCCCTGACCGTCCCCGCACCAGGCCCCAAGGCGCCGCTCCCGCCAATAAACTGTCCGTCCGCATCAAAGAACTGCTCCGCATTCTCCGTCGTGATCCAGCCCCCCGCACCAGGCATCCCGCCCGGCTCAACTTCCCCGTCTTCGGAAGATGCCGGATCCGGATGCAGCGCCGCGCAGGCGGAGACGGCGGCGAACAGCGCCTGTACGGGGGATTGCGGCTCTGAAGGAGTATCGGATGGTGCTTCTGCTTCTGAGGATATGGGTTGAGGTGCGGCGGGAGCTTCCGAGGGTGATGGGGCGGTTGTGGAGGACGAGGGGATCAGCGTGAACTCGAGAGTCTCGGGCTCCTCATCTGCGGCTGCGGCGGTGCTACTGGATGGGAGGACGAGTTGTGTGTACAGGCCTTGTACTTCAGGTGATGTCTGAGTTGAGTCCGGAGATTGTGGGGGGAGATGTAGGCGCTGGATGGCGTGTAATGAGATGATTGGGTATGGTATTGCTATGCCGGACTTTGTGACGGTAGAGAACAATATCAGGTTTCTAGAGACTTGCGAGTCAGCTTCAGTCAATGAAGTCCCCCAATGAGCGAGCACGCGACATACTCTGAAGTAACCCATACATCCACGTTCGAGACGACAACAGAGTCAGATGAGACAGCTACACCGTTCGCTCCACCATTCGTAGTGCTGGAGGACTGGTCCCGCAGGTTGGCAAAGGCATCATTTGCATGGAGGGTATCATCGGCAATGACAAGCAGAGCACCGGGGCTATGGAGGTGGAGAACGG
>QQTW01001837.1_pt1 | contig 15173 bp, 15 predicted proteins | sample 1904831 | NCBI WGS metagenome assembly QQTW01 (sample SAMN09435610, study PRJNA476489) | Subsurface metagenome, whole genome shotgun sequencing project. | reverse complement strand
TACATCTACAGCAGCTCCGGGCATCCAGTTCTGCGCCATCATCTCTGCTTGATAGTAGCTACGAATCTCATTTTTCATGGATTCTGTGTTTTCTTCGAGTTCCTTTATATGATGTGTTATCTCGTGATGCATGATGTGCGAACCCCGTCACTCCCACCAGTGCGGAGGAGAAAGGGGCAGCAGCTGCTGCTGCGCCCACAGTCCAAGTCAGGACTTTCCTTTTTTTCTTTCTTCCTTCTTCTTGTCTAAAACTCTACTACTTACTACTTCCTCCCTCCCTCCCCTCTCGACGCGTCAGACATGTCTATAGTGCCTAGTGCTTGGTGCTTGGTGATCTGCCAGGAACCAGACTCCAGCGTTTTTTTGGTCATTACCCCTAAACGCGAATGGGGTCGAGACCCGGGGGGACATCGATGACGATGACGATGACGCGGAAACGCTGCGTGCGGTTTGTGCTACACCATACGCGCTGAGTCGACCCGTCAGTCGATCAGTCATGGGGCTGGAAGGGCTACTCCTCGATCGATCGATCGATTGGTGATTTGGGTTGGGTTTGGGATAGATCCGAGATCCGGATATAGGTAAGAGGAAGATGTGTTCCGGCAATCCCTGGGAGCGGATGATATTGTTGTTGACATCTTTTTTTGGGGGGTCGGCTTGTTGGTCTCTCCGTGTGTCTGTGTGTGACAGAGGTTCGGAAACAGACATACACGCAGAGAGAGAGGAAAAGAAAAGAAGTATGATACAGAAGAGACGCCAAGGCACGATATCTAAGGATCGAAAGGGAGAGAGAGATAGAGTGCTGAACGTGAACATGAGAGCTGTATTGGGATGTGTATGATACCGTAGCTAGATCCTACTATCTAGGGCAGGAATACAGACTCCAATCCCAAGAAAGCCGAGTTTCAGCTTCCTTCCTCCCATCTCCTACTGAGTGCTACCCAGCCTCACCGATTCAGGCTCAACAACCCCTCAACCCACCTCCTAGCATCAACGCCCACCCCCTCCGCCACACCCGCCACACCCATCGTCGAGCCCCCGCCTCCTCCTCCACCTGCTACACCAGCACCAGCACTGCTGCCACTGGCATCCCTCCTGCTCAACCAGCCACTGACCTGCCTCCCTCCACCGCCGAACCGCGAAGCGGCACCCGAACTACTGCCAATATCCTCCCTCGCCCTCCTGACCAAGATGGCCTCCTTGGCCACGCCGCGATTCTCTGCATCATCGGCATCCTTGTTCACGCTGCCCTGAACCCGCATCCAGAGCACCCACCAGCCGCGTCCGGACTTGACGGTGCGTTCGAGCTCGGCTGGCAGGCGGCGCGTGGCCGTGTAGGTGTTGAGGATCTGGGTGTGGATGCTCAGGGCTTCGATGCGGGACCACGGACTGTGATGGGGTGCTTGGTGGTGTCCGCCGTGTGGATTTGGGGCTTCGAAACTATGGTATTGGGAGGAGGAGGAGGATGTGGGGATACCGAGCGTGTACCAGCTGCCGCTTACGGTTTGGGTGGCTAGGCTTCCTTCGCTGATGGGTGTCCTGGGCGGAGGGATGTTCGGGAGACTCCCGTGGATGGTCAGTTTTTCGGGGTCGTAGACGAGATCGTAGATCGGTGGTGGTGATGTGGCTGAAGATTTTTGCGGCGATATGGGCGGAGTGGTGGTCGTGCCTTCGCCCATGGCGTTTGCGATTCGGGCGGCCACGTTGGCAGGGTCCGTGGAGCGGAGAAGGGGTTTTTGTAAAGGACCTAGTTGGTGATGGATGCTGCGGTAGAAGGAGGGATAGGTGAGGGAAGATGTGTGGAGCTCGAATAGGAAGGTGAAGATGAAGGGTTGGTGAACGTAGACTGCCACTTGCACTTGTTTCGTGCTACGTGAAGGCTCTTTGGGTAGGTCATCAAAAGGACCTGCAGCCGGCGCTCGCTCGTGAGGAGTTGATGGCATCGAGTCTTGACCATTGTTCATGGTAGCAGAGGGTGCGTTCATTTCAATGTTCAAAGTTCTCAGCACAATTCGGGGTGCGTCGTTCGCCTCATCATCGATCAGATCCTGGTTTTCCAGGTCACCAGAAAGGCCGATTATGAACTTGCCTATTGACTGCTCGAGACGTTGGATGAAGGCATTGTCTTCAGGGTGGCTGACTTCGGGAGTCGGCTCGACGATATTCAGTTGAGGTAGCTCTGGATTTTCCGACTTTTCTGAATCTTGTCCTTCCTCCTTGGACTTGTCCAGTGAATCTTGTTGTGGAACATGCTGTGCACTTGGGAGCTGCTCGCCTTTCGAGAGTCCTTTGGGATTCAGTGTCCAGGATGAGCCATAACCGAGACTTAGGTATTTCATCATCGTGTCTGTTCCAAACAACGGAGCTTCTTGCTCAGGGTCTGAATTACCTGGTCGGTTCTTACTTGGGCTTGTACTCGGTTCCTTCGAACTTGCTTTGGCGGTTGCGTTCTCAAGGGACTGCTCGATGGCCTTTACGAGTGGTGGCGGGATGCCAGGTGTTGAGGCATCATGCCTACTCGTGCTTCTATTCGACAGCGGCGGACGGCTTCTTGATGTAGCTTTGACAGATCGGCTGACCGCAGTTTCACTTTCGGAGGAATTGGTTCGTTGTGCCATTCTCGAGGAAAGCCTCTGTGGCTTCCTATGTGGTCTTGCGCTGGGATTCTCTCCAACGCCATATGCATCTTCCCCATACTTGTAGATGTCTGCCATCCATTGTGAAACTGTTGCTAGCGATCGCCTGGAAATAGCACCGACACCCGAGAACAGAACGCCATCATTCGGTTGTGGATCAAGATCTGCAGCAAGCCAGGGGGCCTGTTGCTTTCTCGACGGCTCAGATGACCTGTGATCTGCTGTATCTGTTGATGGCTCGACAGGAGCGTTGCCAAAGCGAGACACTACTAAATCAAGCAGTCCGTCGGTTCTTGCGACAAAGTCCTCAAGAACTTCTCTTTCTCCGCTTCCCCAGTCCTCTTCTCCCACACCCACACCTAGCTCCCCACCACCAGCCAGCTTCATACCGTTGTAGATATCTACTGGGGGGTTCCCATGTAGCAACACATCCCAGTTCCATATAAAGCGCGTCCAAAAGCGGCCGAGAAGAGAGCAGAATGACATACGTGGTAGCCGTGAACAAAGGTGATCCAACGTAGCCGCATGGTGCAGAAGGAATGTCGAGTGCGCTCGAAGGAGGTGCTGTACCAGTAATTGGGGCGGCGATACTTCTCGGGAGGAGTATTCATATGCACCCCGATCTGAGGGGCTTTCTTGATCAGTTGCTCGTGAGGGCAATCGACTCAAGTTGACCGATGCTAATATCCACCAGCCCTTTTCCACTTCATGTAGGACCAGGCGGGATCTCTCCGTCTCGATTGTGTCAATTGACTCTCCATCTGAGAAGTTCCTGCGCCGGCATCAATTCCTCATCCATGAAGCGGCGGTGATGATTTGATTTGGCCTACCTACTTCGCAAAGTGCACCATTCCCTGCGCCAGGCCTACCTGGCGCAACTGTTCATTTTCCTCTTCCCTTTCCGCCTCGCGCTGGCCCTCGGTCTCATGTTTGCGATTTCGACGAGCTCGTGTGACGGTCGAGGAGTAGAAGACTATCTGTTCTTGCAACGAGTCGTCTGATTTGCCCAGTGAAGGGTTGTAGATGGCTAGGAATGACAGCTGGGCTGGCACAACGCGTGAAGAGTGCTCAAGCGTGGAAGACATGCTCCTAGCATGCTCATATGTAGTCCATTATTATGCACGGCATACATTGAAAGAATGACCAGCATCTGTAGTTCGGATCCCATGTATGATCTGCACCACTTGCTAGTTTGGGCAATTCAAAGGGATTGTGCTGCCTCAAGATCACGCCTCGATGTATGTTCTTCAGGCTCTGAGTCGAAGAAGTAGGAAGAAGTAAGATTCTAGGTACTAGTAGTCTTCACCACATTTCTTTTCTGTTCTGTTCTTTTCGTTTGGGATGATACAGTATTATACTTGTCACCAGGGAGAATATCTACACCATCTGGAGCCTTCTAGCAAACGCCTACGGCAAACTCTTCTGACCCAACTCCTCTTCTGTGCCTCTTCAAGCATAGCTTCTGTAGCAATGGCTCCTATGCGGGTCATACCCAGGCGTCTGACTCGGTGCAGACAATAAAGTGTCCGCACACCACCGGCTGCCTTGGTTTGAACATTGTTGCCCACCTGCTTTCGCATGAGCTTCGGATGCTCGACTGTTGCGCCTTTGTAGTTGTACGACCCGTCTTGCTGCCTCGCGAGGCCATAATAACAGTCGACGTATTGACAACAGCAACTTTCAGATCTTTACAAATGTGGCAGAGCTGAACAATCTCAACAGCTGATAAATAGCCGTTCTCGAAGATGGCTTTGAGGATGGCGCCAGAATAACAGCTTATATCTCTTCCTTGACGGATTTGTCAATCACCTCCCAACACTTTGCTCACGTTGACCACCATGTCAATTTCCACTTTGAAGTCAGGACCAAGGGTCTTCGCCCTTTCGCAAGCGGTGTGGAGTAAGGTTTGATGCAGGGAGTAGCAACAATGTGTTTTCTCGCCAACAGTAGCCCATCTCTGATCGCAATATCTGTCATGGTCGGATGTACTCTGTAGGAGTGAGTAGTCTGTCATCTCGGCCAGAATCGGCAGCGGGACATTGATCTGGGTAGGGAAATTTCCTAACATCCCAATCAAGCCAGTCTGATACCCTGGAACCCACCTACTGAGATGAACATGATCTTCTCTCGTACTTGTCATGACCTGACTGAGCTCGAAGCGAGAGTCAATTGGTTGGTCGCCTTCGACTCTTCATTCAGACTACAGTTCACGCGTGGAAATTCCACAGAGTATTTGGATATGAAGGGACTTGGAACTGACCCGAGATGACGAAGCTCTGGCTATAATCAAGTGAAATAACTACTAGTGAGCCAGCTAGTAAGTCGACTAGTGAACTATTTTTAAGGTTCAGGCGGCTGAGAAGCTGCTAAACCGAGGCCAGGACAGGATTAGAGCAGTGCTAGTATCAAGCTAACCTTCCTTGCAGCTCCTAGCAACAGACTAGTAATACCGATCAGCCTCTTCACTTTTGCCATGCTTTGGATCCCGATCAATCGTACGACTTGTCACTTGTGCGCGCGCTCCTCCTTCGAAGTGGTCTTGTTACCCAATAAAAGCTGCCTCTGTGAAATTTCCCCCATCTTGAATTCACCTGGTTGATCTCTTGAGTGAGCTCAAAGTAACAGCCTTCGACCTTATCTGACGCCAACACCAACTCCAAGTTGGATCGGAAAAGGGGCGAGTGGGCTCCTTTGGCAGTTTCAAGCGCTCCTTCTACGTTCATTACCTCATACTTCCTCGACCTCTCCATATTCAGGAGTCAGCTCACCGTCGAGCCCGTCTGCAGCGTCGCGAAGACCGACCTCTTTCTACCTGCTCTACCATGGCATCCACCGAGGGTCCCGCAAGGGCACATGGTACGTCTCGAGACCAGAATACAACATTTGATTCTTGCGGACCAGGCTGACTCGTTGAGCAGATAGGCATGGGCGTCGAAGACCCTTCTCGAATTGGATGAAACGTTTGGCGAATCTCAAAGGCTCAAACGCCGACGCTCCCTCCCAAGATTTCTCTGCGAAACGAACGAATCTTCACATGAATTCGAAAGGCAAGAAAGGCAGCGCCGGGAAAAACGATCTACAGCCATCATCCAGCCGACCTCCGCCCTCTGCCGACGATCATCTCTCTTTCTCGACTCCTCTATCATTGTCACAATCCCGGCTCAGTTCCCATGGAGGTAGCGGAGAGTGTGTCCATGCCTCTCACGACGAACACAACTCGTCTGGACCGAGTGCGAGATCAAGACCTCCTACCCTTTCGACCACTGGAGAGACCGCCATAAGCGACGCTGCGGCATCAAAAACAGGCACTAGCGCCACAGCAGCCAGGACCGATGGAGGGGGCAATAGCACCTTCTCTTCACCAGCTCCCTCAGTTCGCTCCATGACGACAACACTTACTACAGTTCAATCTGTGGCAGTGCCTGGTCACGGAAATACAGTTTCTGCCCAAAATGGCAATCATTCCACAACACTCAACTCTACAAATGCTTCGTCCCACTTTTCCCATCCATTCCCTCCGACCTCCCCTCCAGCAACAGCTGTTCTAGGCCACCTGGCTCCTCATGTTCACCCTACAACGTACACATCGGCTACTGCAAACAATGTCCTGACAGACGATGCCTCTATTCTCACATTGGCATCATCCTCGAAGCGTCGTCGACGAAACTCTGCCGACACCAATGCCTCCATGCGAGCGCTTGCCCCAGCTTCAATGTTTGGAGGAAGCCGTGAAAGCCTTCCACTAAGTGTGCTCAGTGGCATTGTCGATCCTTCCGCTCAACCAGTCACAAATGCTCCAGGGGCACTACCACGACCAAGCATCGGTGGCATCGCAAGCGCTGAACGGGCTAGTCTCTACTCCTCTTCCGGTATTGCGCCTGCGCTCACGAGCGATCGGAATAGCTACTATGCTGGGAAGCAAGCCGCGGGCGACGGTGCCAGCGTTCGTAGTGGGCTCCCTGCTCACGGGAGAAATGACAGCATGACAAATAGTATTGGTGGTGCACCCACCAGCCCCCTTGCCAGTACCACACCGGTTGCAGCGACAGGCAAAATCAGTAGGGGAAGTTCTGGCTGGGTTGAGGTGCCAGGCGATGACACGGAGGCCGAAATGACCGAGGGGACAAAGCATGAAGATGGCGTACGTCCGCGGTGACTTGCTTGACAGAACTTATTGCTTCAGGCGATTTGCAAGATTGCTGGCTGCTGCCGAAGGCGCATCGCTGTATATCTGATTCACTTTGCCACCGTCTCTCTCAACCCATATTGCATCCAGATAGCAGAAAGCGCTAGGCTATAGCTTTTCATTCTGCGTCAAAGTTGCAGAACAAGAAGCTGGGGCGGTATTGAGCTATGATGGGCCAGGCAATTGACCGTGGCATATTCAAGCCTTCCATGTGCGGCTGGATTTTAGCCACTGCCTTCCACAATATTCAGCAACGTCCTCTGTGACTCGATGCCCGAGTGAACAATGGCCCACCCACAACATGGTCTCCCTCGCAGCCGGGTCGTGTACCGCTGTTCACGATCCAGTTCCAACAGAATCCATCACCTATGGATGGCAGACCTACTCCACCACGCCCGCTCGAGTTCTGCATCGAACGGCTTTCGCGCAGTCCAGGTCCAAGCAACCATCACTTTGCATGATTCTTTTGTCCTCCCGCCCCGGTCGGTACGAGAGCAGACCAGCCGCCTCTGACTCCACACATTCCACAGGCAGATAGTTTTCTCACGCCTAGAAACCACGGATTTCGTAAGCGGCAGAGGGATCGACCACTGAGAATCACATCACGCCCCTTTTCGATTCCCAGATACATCGTGTCCGTTCCCCCTGGGCATTTGACATGAAATATCTACTTCCTCGTTCTGCGCTGGGAGGTTTCGGGCAAAAGGGCAAGATGGGGGTAAGATTGCGGCCCTTTGGGGGACCCGGAGCAGTTAATTGCGCCTGATGCAAATTGTGGGGAGGTATGTCTAGGCCGCCTGGTGGAGTAGGATGGCGATGATTAGGGTGAGGGTGAGGGGGACGACACAATCGTATCTCCTCCCTATTCCTCAGCCTTGTTACATACAACTTGAACTGAGCCGCTACGCTCGACCCGGAGGAACGCCACTTTTCGCCATAACCACGCAGTGAAGCAGTGAAGCAGTGAAGCAGATCAGATAGCACAATACGAGCGCCCCCCTCCCCCCTTTGCAACCAGTCGGATCATGTCACGGCCGAGGATTATTACTGCTCTTCTGTCCTGACATTCTTGAGACGAAGCAGAGCTTCTTCCTCTCTGCTACGAACCGGAGGGGGGGGGAGATGGATTGATTTGAAAGATAATTAGTTTGGTCCGCTGAGCGAGTATCTGCACACGTCTGGAACTGCGGAGCTTTATTTATATAAACAAAGCTTGATGTATATTATACTAGTATGTGATTACGAAGTTTTGTATGGAGGTATAGTGTGTAGAGAGACTGGCAAGGGCTGTAGAGATGGAGCGGTACCCAATCCATGACATATATGCGTGCGATGTGGATGATATGACATGTAAAGGAACCCGTGGAAGGAGGGGGTGAAGATGAGACACACGGTGTTTTAATCTGCCAGAAGAAATGATGGCGGAGGGAGCTGGTGTTATGTAAATATCTAGTTCAAGATAAAAGAATTCAAGAGATGAAAACCCGCAACGTCGGACAGCTTCTTCTTCCCATTCTCCGAACTTGTAATTATTCAAGGTAGTGGGGGGGAAAGATGTCATGTATTCCTAATCTCTCTCTCTCTCTCTCTCTCTATCAAAGGGGGAATTGAAGCGCGCGCGCGCCACAACGAGCGAACTGAACAAGGCATATACACACACACACACACACGGCCTTCTTGTTCGGAAGGAAAAGAAAAAGAAAGAACAAGAAAGAGAAAGAACAAGAAAGAGGAAGAGGACGAGGACGAGGAAGTTGGCGTAATCACGCACTGCGGATCAGTCTTGGGATCCAAAGCGTAATTAATGCAGAGAGGTTGAAAAGCATGATCAAGAGACTCTCTGTATCTGTCTCTCTCTCTTTTTACTCCCCCAGAAAGCATATCTCGAATTGATTTGAGGCATGGTGGAGAGATTTGGCCAGGATATTTATTCCTCGGATCTCGCACTTTGAAAAAAAAGGAAAGGCGGACCGGACGACGAAGTCTTTGTAAAAAATGATTGCTGCTGTGTGAGGGTGTACTCGAAGTGAACAACTGACCTGATGCGATCATCTCTACCCTCCCCCCATCTCTCAGTCTTCCTCGATCTCTCCCTCTTCGCTGCCCGAATGCACGCCGACAGGCTCCGGCGGGGATTCCTTCTTGGCTTCCGGCGTCTTGCTCTTCGGCTTCTCCCTGGAGTCTCTCCGGTCACGGCGATAGCGTTTGTTGGTTCTCCTGCCGCTACCGTCGCTGTCACCGTCGCTCTCTCCACCGCGTCGTCTTCGTCTGTCGCTGCCTGCAGCACTCCGGGCTTCCTCGCCGTAGTTGAGCTCGTCCCGACTACCCCGGGGATCTCCCCTGGTGCGGTATAGCCTTTCACGCTCTTCTTCCCGATCTCGGCGTTCGCGATCGTAGTGGCTGAGATGCCGTGGCGGTGGGCTACGCTCAAGGCGACCGTGTCGATCATCCCTGTCCCTTCGATCTCGATCTCTGTGCGATAGTGAAGGAGGAGGACTCAGGCCCAAAGTATTTGACTTACGATATGACTTCTCGCGATCTGCCATTGCTTTGCGTCTATCTGCTTCATAGGCATCGACTTCGGGGGTTCTCGACAAATGCCCTCTTCTGCCGTCGAGGCGATTGGAGTGACCATTTCTTGGATCCCGATCGTCGTCACGGCGAGAGCGTCGTCGGTCCCGATCTTTATCAACATCGTCGACTTTCTCCTTGAGGCGCTTGATGACCTTATCGAAGGCTACTTTTCGAACGTCATCCGTCTCCAAGGCACGATATTCGTCGGTTCTCTCAACTCGAAGGCGAACCAGATCCCAGGAATCGCCAGAGTGGATCGGTGGGTCGAGGTGCTTGATTCGGGATCGAAGTGCATCAATAGCACGACGTTGATGACGATCAGCCGCGTGCTTTTCTTCTTCGTTGCGTTTCAGCACCTTCTCATGGAGACGGTCAAAAATGAGTCTCAGATCGTCTCGATCAATATCAGCTGTGCGGCGATCAGTTACCATAACATCGGCAAACTCATCAAAGGTGGTCTTCTGGGTAATCTCATATCGTTTGTCCTAGAAGGGGTGTCAGTCACTCGTGGGCAAATTGAAAGGAGACAAGACCTTACCTCTAGTACATCATAGACATCGTTTCTCCTGCCTCGAAGAGCTCTCTCCGCTTCTTCAACCACATCCCAAAACAGGTCCAACGGTGTTGATCCCGATTGTCCAAGCATAGCTACATACCTGGGATCATCCTCGATTGCGGCTAAGACATCCATCCACTTGCTGCCGGCTTTGATCTTTCCCTGGGATCTCAGCTCGTTCAGCAAGTCAATAAAGTGGTCTCGATTCTGTCGTTCCTTTCGAGCTCTGCTGTTCTTCTGCTGCTGTCTTGCATCATTAAAGGCTCGCTCGAGAGACTTGATATGATTTTCAAAAGCGGTAAGAATATCTGATTTGCTCAGGGTTTGAAACTTAGCGTCAGTTTTGATCCTTTCATTCGACTGAATAACCCCCTGAGCTTCTGACCATCTTGTGTACGGCTCCAGATCCAGAGCTTTGAGGATGGAAACCAGATCGGTCATTGCAGCTTTGCGTGTCATGGCCTCGTTCTCCACGTTAGCCTTCTTGAGCTCGACGATATACTCTTCAAACAGCTGCCGCCGTTCATCCTCATCATCAGTGGATCTGAAGATAGTCTCACCCTGGATGATCGGTCGAATTGTCTTCCATCGACTGTAATGCTTGATTTCAGGATGCCTTCTCAGCATGGTGCCAAAATCTGCTCTGAGTTTAGCCAATCTGTCCTTGGCCTTTTCTTTCTCCTGCAAGCGAACCTCGACAGCATACTTCTCAAAAGCAGCTTTGCGATCCTTTGGGTCCTTCAGAGCTCGGTACTGAGGGTCTTTGATCGTTGCTCGCATCGTCTGCTCCCACGTCCACTCTGGCTGTACATTCGAGCGTCGTAAAAGCTTCATGAACGCGGCTTCAGCCTCCTCGAAACTGGAATATGCCAGAGCTTGCTCCCCACTTGAAGCTACAGGAATGCCATTTGCGCCGGAAAACCTTTCGGTATCTTTTCTCTCGGGCGTGTTGTATTCGTCGCGCTCTCGCTGGGGGATGTACGAAGTGAGTGAGGAGGTACCACCGGCAACAAAGGTAGGAGGTCTAAATTGTTTGGTTAGTATGAACAAATCGTACGGTGGAGGGGTGACATACTGCACGACAGGCCTAGGTGCAGGTTCGCTCTGTGATATTGCGTTCTTGTAGGCCTCTGGTATCTCCCATACACTCTGCTTTGTCTCGACATTGTTCCAATACTTGCGGCCATCAGGCGTGGTGTATTCTCTCCACGGCTGATTGGCGATTGCGCGCTGCAGACGGTCAATTTCTGGACTAAGGCAATGTTGGAATCGGGAGAAGGTACCTCTTGAGGAGTCATCAACTCCAATGGCTTTGTCCACTGTGTAGCCTTAGTCTGAGCATTGTAGTAGTAGACTCTCCCTTCTGCAGTGCGCGCCTCCTGCCAGATCGCTGGCGTGGGTGGCAGACTGTTCATCTCGCCGTTGCCTTTTCTTTCCCGTGTTAAAGGTGTAAAAGGCTTGAAGATACGGTGGAAGATGGTTTGTTAGCTGTGTCCGCTGGTACAAGGTCGAAGCAAGAAAAATGATATAGCTCTTGATAATCTGATTCGCGAAAAAAGATACTGCATTCTTCGCAGAACGGAGCTAAGCTACATTGGTACATCCACCTCCCGTGCATAACATAACTTGCACCATGTAATCAACACTCAGCTCCACATAAAACTGATACTCTCATGACCTGATAGCAGCCCATGCCGACCTATCATTCACCTACATGATGCTCAAATCAAGTCAGCAAGCATCTGGTCATGCCCGCCCTGCAGCCCGATCGGGCATTCTTTCGCGACGCGATATTAGACACAATTGTCCCTGAAGCTTCTCGACCAAGTCTTCCAGAAATCTTGGAGGATGGCCCAGAAGCAGCGACAGAAGATGAGCCATCGCTGATACCTATCAAGCAGCGGAACCATTTATACTTTGGTTCGTGGAATCCGTCGCCGTGGAGAACCATCGTCTCTTACTCATTCACAGACGTACAGATGAAAGACTGACGGTATATGTTGTTTTACGAATCATCAGCGGCGAAGAAGAAGCCTTGAAGGAGTATCTGCCTCGATTGGACATCAGACTTGACGTCCATGTCGTCGGTAACTCTTCATCCAAGTCGAATCAGTCAGACTCAGGCGACTACCAAGGGTCGGAGAAGGACCTCGTCTTCTCTGGTCACATCCACGATGACAAAGATCCCTTCATTGTTTTCAATGCAGATGAGGAGTCATCAAATCATGATGAACCGACCGTACTAGCCATCTGGGAGACCGAAGCAGTTCTGAACCGTCCTCGTCTTCGCTTGCCCAATGCGGCCGTAACTTTTACAGCTTCTGTTCGGCTGAGACCTGCAAAGCGCGTTGACGGAGGTCCAGCTGACGATGAATACTTACCACCTCTCGTTCCGGCACCCACCAACATACTTGAGCGGTTGAAGACAATTCCAGCTTTGGAAGATCACGCACCATATCTTCCGGCTTCTCGAATTGAGAGTGTTGCCCCAGGTCGCCAGATCGATTCAGAGGCTCTGCACATTCGGCATCAGCCCACGAAATACATAAACGTCAGTCCGGCTGTGTCGGCGCGCATTCGATTCTCGCGCATGGCAACGAGTTCTCCACATCCAACTACAATCGCCAGTCTAGACTTTGAGGTCACTCCATTCGCGACCTTTGATGTCTTATTGAACCATGCCAACGTTTCACTTGTCTCTAACGGCAAGCTTGAACTCCTGAGTCCTCTCCCGATGCCAATCAGATGTCGACCTAGGAGTACGATCACATTTCTCTACAAGATCCAACCAGCAGCAAATCAAGCGGAGACTCCCCTACCTCTCCCAAACACAGCACCAGACACGGTTGGCCTTCTGGACATCCTCCTCGAATCCACCCTTCAGATCTCCAAAATCTGCACACCAGCCATCAGCATGCGTTGGCGCAACAATGTCGACCTGTCGGTTCCACCGAACGCACGGCTTGGTCCTCCTTCCTCACGACTTCCTCCTCACCCAACTACCACCCCTCAGACCAGCCGACCGACTTCACTCACAACCACCTCCACAACCGCCACTAAAAAAGCCCCTTTCCCCAGCCTAACCGTATCCTTCACCGTCCCTCCGACCGTCACAGTGGGCCAGATCTTCCCCCTGACCCTCCTCCTCACAAACCACAACCCGCACCCCCTAAAACTAGCCTTGATTGCCATTCCGCACCGGCCCGCGGGCTCCGCTCTGCCGCCCCGCCGACACGCCCCCAAACCCTCCGCCTCGTCCGCGCTTGACCGCCGGCACGCCTCCTCCTCCTCCCACAACACAGCGGACATGGCCCCCGCGGTGCTCGACGAGAACATAATCCACGCCCTCCAGAGATCGAGCATCAACACCCACACCGACACGGATCTGGTGCCCATCAGCACGGATGTACGGGTCGGGCCCCTGGGCAGCGGCGCCTGTCACGAGGTGCAGCTCCAGCTGCTGCCGCTCAGGGTCGGCGTGTTGCGCTTGGATGCGGTGAGGGTGGTCGATCTGGGTAGGGAACAGGAGGGCGGGTTGGGCAGTGGAGTCGTGGACGTGAGGGGCGACGAGCTGCCGGAGGTGCTGGTTGTGGAATCTGCGAAGGTCGGGCTTGAGGAGGGAGGGAGGGATGGTGGTGGTAGGCAGAAGTGAATACGGATATCAGCGGAGCAAGCAAGACTCGATAGAACGCCGAGCATTGCATGCAGACACTAGCCATGTAACAGAGAAGGAAGAAGAAGAATCCAATCAGCCCAACATCTCTTCGATTGAGTTTTAACTTGGACGAACAAACTCCCATCCATCCATCCATCCATCCATCCATCGAGGCTGCTCGAAAAAGATACTTGTATCCCTCCCACCCCATCCTACGATGAAATACAAGGCATCAAGTCCCATTTCCCCCTCGCAATCCCATTCCATTCCATTCCATCCCATCATCCCATCAAGCAAGCAAGAAAGAAAGAGAGATTGTATCCCCAAACGCCTCGCTCGCGCAGAAAAGACATAGGACCCGCGATTAAAAAGCCAGCTCTATTGGCCACAGACGGGAAAAAAGCCGCATAAGCCGCATCAATGCCGCGAAAAGGCCCAACACTGGCTGAGGTGCGGTGCCGCTCATCACGAGTCGAAACTCACAGCACGAGCGATGAGTCGCTGGTGAGACTCTCACCCTCGGTGCTTCGCTCGCACCGCTTTACACACAAGCACATATACACTGCGCTCAATCGAAACTGACGCCCAGCCCGGCGCCAATGGCATACTTCTCCCTGCCTAGCGCCTCGTATCTCGGTTTGCCGCCCAGACGTGCGACTTCTAGCTCTCCCGTCAGCGTGTTGATGATGAGATCGGGCTCGCCCGCAGCTGCAGCCGCCGCCGTTTCCGCACTGACGACAACATCACCACCGACGATCTTGACGTCTACCAGTTCCATGCGGGCGATGGCCTCGGGGTTGAGTTTCTCGTCTTCGTCGAAGGGGCTGTTGGTGGAGAGGGCGGGGCTGGTGAGGGTCGGGCTGTCACTTGCGTCGGTGGAGTAGGTGGAGGAGAGGCTGGGGACGTCGGAGTCGCGGGAAGAGGTGGAGGAGGAGGATGAGGGTGGTGATTGCATGTCGTCTTCGGAGGTCTGGGAGGGACGGTGGGTGTAAGATTCCGAGGGAGAGGCCTGCGAGATCGAGTTTGTGGGAGATGACGGTGTTATGGTGGTTTGAGATGTTGAAGCCAGGCTGTGGAGACCGTTGTCGTAGGCTGGGACAACGATCTCAGTATATATGCTGTTGCGCCCGATACTTTGAGTGCGCCCTGGCCTTGGCTGCCAGGCTGCGGTCGATGGTACAGTGTCGGGTATGGTGTCGTTGTATGCAATGGCTGCGAGATTGCCTTCACGAAGAGGGCCACGGATTTGTACACGGTCCTTCTTCTGCGGGCGAATGAGGTCGGCTATATGTGGACGACGGCTGAAGTTTCCAGAGAACCGCATCCTGTTCTGCAACAAACGACGGGCTGTTGCAACGCTGCCGGACCTTTTAGGTGGATTTGTAAGAGTAGGGATGACTTCAAATTGAGGACTACTTTCGATATACATGGAGGCCCTGGAAGCAGGTGGAAGCCGAGCTTCAAGCTCAGCAATGTCACCGTAGCCTTGCTCGTGGATATAATCGCAAATGGCCTTCATGTTGTCGCTGCCCTCGTCTCGCCACAGATCCATTCGGTCTTTCAACG
>QQTW01001836.1_pt1 | contig 15178 bp, 16 predicted proteins | sample 1904831 | NCBI WGS metagenome assembly QQTW01 (sample SAMN09435610, study PRJNA476489) | Subsurface metagenome, whole genome shotgun sequencing project. | reverse complement strand
GGGATTACTGGCTACTGGGCGTGCGATTCAAACTCATCTGTCAGAATATAGCCTCAATACCGATACCGAAACCCCAGAAGGATTGGCGCAATTGTTGCAAGAAGCAGCGTTGGCGCTATTGCGAACAGAGTCAAACTGGACGCACGTATTGGCTAGTTCCAAAACTGTTCGCAGCCGAGAAGAAGCGCAAGCAATTTTTGCTCAACTTTCCATTGAGGAACGCAGCAAATTTAGCGTTGAAACCTTGACGAATGTTAGTGGCAAAGTTCGTCGCATCCAAGATAATTCTCAGCAGGATAACGAGGTAGGGTCATATATTGTAGTGACATTGCTAATTGGGACAGAAAATGATCGCCCCTTGTTTGGCGATGTCTACTCGACGGTTGCATTAAAGCAAGCTCTGGAACGAATTGCCGCTACTCCTCCTGAATATCTAACGGTCTTTGAACTGCTTTGGACTCCCCAATCAGAAACAGAAAGCCTCACTTACGATGAACTGTTGACTGAATACACTAAGCTGATGCAAATTACCTAGAGGTAAGTAGTCAGGCGGAATTAAACTTAAAACGCTCAAGTGTATAAATACGAAGGGCAAACCAGCGACATTTTTTGCCATCTGGGTTTCTTGCCCGCCTAAAGCATGATTTGCCCAAGAAAGTACGGGCTTGGGCGATGATATATCTAATTTTTCGTAAGGCATATACGTTTGTCTTTAGTTGTATTATTTTTATAATACAAAATAATTACATAAAGGTCAAGTAATAGCGCGATCGCGCCATCCCCCAATCTCAGCGCAATCTATTAAACTTTGTAAAGGGGCAACTACCCCAGACCTATAAGCGCAAGTCAACTCCTATGCCAAATCAAGACACGATCTGGGAACGTTTTTTATCGCCCGTGATTCGCTTCTTTATTAATGAGGAAGAACTGCAACAATACGCCCGTAGTATTGATTGGGAAAAAGAAGGCGAAGTTTTCCGCAAGCCAAATGTAATAACTCCCGACTACTATAGCAGCCAAAACTTTCACGGGATCAAAGGCGGTTATCTCAATGCTGGGGCGGCAGTTTCCTACGATCCAATTACTCAGTACGTCTTACCTCCCAACGAAAAAGTAGTACGTCAAGCTGCTATTGATGCTATTGCTGGTAAACCCCGACGAATTTTAGATTTAGGCTGCGGTACGGGTTCAACAACTTTGATGTTGAAACAAGCCTTTCCCCAAGCTGAGGTAATCGGCTTAGACTTATCTCCCTATATGCTAGTAAGGGCGCAAGACAAAGCAAATAAAGCAGGTTTAGACATTAATTGGGTTCATGGCAATGCCGAATGTACTGGGTTTAAAGAAGACAGTTTCGATCTAGTTACAGCTTCATTGCTATTTCACGAAACACCACCTGCTGCAAGTCAAGCAATTTTGGCAGAATGCTTCCGCTTATTAAAGTCTGGGGGAGAAGTAATAATTCTTGACGGCAATCAAAAGACACTGCGAAATCTAGAATGGCTCAATAATGTATTTGAAGAACCATACATCCGTGACTTTGCTGCCGGAAACATTGATGCTTGGCTAGGTAAGGCAGGGTTTGAAGCAGTAGAAACTCAAGACGTGTGGATGATACAGCAAGTAAGTCGCGGCATGAAACCTTTGCAGGTAGATACAAGAGCCAGCCTACCAGAAATAGCAGAAGATAATATTACTGAAGCTTGGATTCCCGCGCCTGGATATTGAAGTATGGCTTTGAAGGCAGTTTTATTTGATTTTAATGGTGTCATTATTAATGACGAACCGCTACACGAGCAGTTGATTGAGCAAGTTCTCCTTTCAGAAAACTTGCGTCCTCAACCAGGTGAATTTAGAAAAGTTTGTTTGGGTAGGAGCGATCGCGCTTGCCTAGGCGAATTGCTCGCCAATCGCGGTAGAGTAGTTAGCGACAGCTACTTAAATGAACTTGTAAAACGTAAATCCCAAGCTTATCAGCAACTTTTTACGGAAAAACAAGATAAATTGCCGATTTTCCCTGGTTTGGAAGACTTAATATTTCAATTGCGATCGCGCAATATCAAATTAGCTGTAGTTACAGGTGCAATTCGTTCGGAAGTAGAACTTGTATTAAACAATACAACTCTAGCCAAACACTTTAATGCGATCGTAGCTGGAGATGACGTTGATAACAGTAAACCTGCACCTGACGGCTATCTTTTGGCAGTAGAACGCCTCAATCAACTTTACCCAGATAGTAATTTGCAACCTATAGAGTGTTTGGCAATTGAAGATACCCCCGCCGGAATTGCTGCCGCAAAGCAAGCTGGAATCCCCGTCTTGGGAGTAGCAAATACTTATCCCTTCCACATGCTTCAACGTCAAGCAAATTGGACAGTAGATTACCTCCACGATCTAGAAATAGAGCGGGTACAGAAGGTATTTTCCCAAAGGAATGCGCCGATGAAGTCCTAGAGAAGATGCTAAAATAATTAATCTATTAGGGGAATTAGCTCAGTTGGTAGAGTGCTGCGATCGCACCGCAGAGGTCAGGGGTTCGAGTCTCCTATTCTCCATTCACTGCGCTGTAAGCCTCTCACGGTTTACGCTTACTACGTTAACTCAGTAACAGTATTTTTATGCAAGTTTTATGCAAGCTTCAAACTGTATCTACCCAAGTCTGGAAATTGACTAAGTTAGAAACAGCGCTAACAGGCACTTGAAACTCTTTAGCTAAGTCACACTGCGTCTCTCCAAAGCAGTAGCGGCTGTGAATTGACTTCAAAAAGCTAAAGATTGAGTTAGATGTTGCTTTAGTTTGGGAATACTGCAAATAGCCGAGAGGGGGCTACCTGTGTATATCTAAACATAAGTGAGCAATGGTATGAAATTGTCTGAATCAGAGAACTGCCCAAACTGCAACTCTGTACTGCCTCTTCGCTTTGCAACAGGAAGAGTGGTTTGTAAAAAATGTGGATGGAGCGATCAGCCCAAAATTATCTCAGTTTCTAATGAGACAAAGGCGCAAGTATCAAACTCAGAAGTAATGTCAACATCAAGTAACCACCCACCTATTATAACTAGGGTACAAAGCGTAAAAAACCCTACACATGGCTTTGGTTGGTTCTTACTTGTCTTAGGCAGTGCAATGATGGGAATCGGACTGATTTACGATCCAACAGTACCATCAAGTGACTATGATCGTACTTACAATATTGGTGCGATTAGTGCCAAAAGCACTTACACCAATACAGGCGGATTTATTGCTGTTTGTGGTGCTATTTTTGCAGCACGTTCTACAAGTTGGAAAGATGAAGGTAAGAAGAGAAGTTTGGAAGACAAACAAAAATGAGTTTATTTATGGCATAAACACAAATCTTTAGGGAAAGGAGAGATACAAGTTGGAATGTCTGCTGTTGCACATACTTGAATAAAAGTAACTGAGAGGAATTGTTTAATCTATTTTGTTAAAAACTGCGTGAGTCTGGGAACACTCAATTAAAAGACTGTTTACAAACACATTAATTAGAGTGAAAATGAAAATTATACATATCAGTATTGTAAGCGCAGTATTTTTAGGAGCGATTACTGGAACTACTTTATTTATGAGAGGCACGCATACCACTAAGCAGCCATCTTCTTTAAGCTTAAATACTCCTGAACAGAGTTTGAGTAATGTAAAAACAAGCCCAAAACCTTCTTTTGAAAAGTCTGAAGATTCAAACCCTGAATTAGCTAAGTTAGAAAAGCGCAAAGAAAGATGGCAGAATGCAGACAAATGTTTACGGGCGCTTATCACAACTAACGGCAGAGTTGAGGAACTTTGTGCTTCTGTTAGAGATGTACATCTTCTAGCAAAAGAAGCAGGAGTTATTTATACATTTCCTATAGTTGAGACACATTTGCAAAGTCTCGACGCATACGAGAAGCAGTTAAAAGAGGGTATTATTAGCAGCTTGCCTCAAGATGAACCTATGACACTTAGCGCTTACAGTTCTCTCACGGATGTAGAGCTAGAGAATAGTAACTACCAAATTGATATGCGGACGACGAAATCAAAAACCTGTTTACTCCAGGCACAAATTGGCGAAGTCAACTACGAAGAGTGTAAAGCTCAGGTGGATGATGCTTATGAAACTTATAAACGGGATAGTGAATTGAGACATAATAATATAAAAAATGCTTTAGATAAATTTGAACAGGATTACAAAAAAGATTTGTAAGTTTGTCTAAACTTGCCTCTGTTTTAAAAGTTAGACACGGTGTACACAAGACGCTAGAAACATATAAGGTTTAATTTCCACGGTTTACCAAATTTGCGCTTCCTTTGTACCTTCGCTTTCAGCACCTTAACTATTTCTACAGAGGTTTCTGGGCGAACGCCACACAATCGTTTGAACGCTTCAGGTTTGAGAGCTTGAACTTGTTGGTAGGTCATTAGTATTACCTCGTTGACCTACTTTTGCTCATCTAAAAGACTTTTGCAAGAAGTCTATGGTTTATCATAGTCCTATGAGAAAACGGGATGTACAGTCAGGACAGTTTGTTACAGATTCGGAGCCAGTAGTTAGCAAGCCGATTAGCGTTCGGTTGCCACCGAGTCTTGAGGCTGAACTTAGAGCGGTTGCTGGCGATGCGATCGCCCCTTGGATTAGGGAAGCGATCACTGAAAAACTAAAAAGAGTAAAGCACTAGAAATATGCATAAACCCATGTCTACATAGTAGAGTTAGGTGACATTAATTCCAATTACTTGATGGCTAGGTTCATTGAACGCAAAAACAGCCGTATCCAGCTATGACTAACAGCAATGACAGACTCGATCGCATTGAGTCCTTCTTAGAGCGCTCTATTGTTGCCAGTGATGAACGGATGATACGGATTGAGCAGCGCTTGGAACAGTCAACCGCAGCCAGTGACGAACGTATGACACGGATTGAGCAGCGCTTGGAACAGTCAACCGCAGCCAGCGATCAGCGATTGACCCGCATCGAGCAAGGGCTAGAACGTTTAGAGCAGGTGGTTACTTCAAATAATCGTTTTCTAGAGTCTTTTAGCCAGGACTTGAAAACTTATAGTGACTCCATGAATAACTTTGCGACTCGGATTGATGGCGTGATTGCCACAAATAATCAAGATAGGCAGGAATCTAACTCTCGCCTAGCTGCAATTCAACGCCAAGTAAGTGCGATCGCCAGACATTTAGGAGTGATGTAACGACCGAAAGCCTACGGTACTACCACAGAGACTACTGGAACTCGCCAAATTTTAATAGTTTTATCTCTACTACCGTTAGCAAGCGTATTACCATTGGCACTAAAAGCAAGAGAAGTAACTCCATCTGTATTATCTAAAAGCGTGCGTACTAGCTTGCCATTGTCTGCACTCCACAGCTTGATCGTTCTATCTTCGCTACCGCTAGCGACAATTTGTCCATCCTCACTAAAAGCAATACCCGCAACTGCTTTTTTATGACTAGAAAGAGTACGGCGCAATTTACCACTTTGGGGATTCCAAAGCTTGACTTCGCCACTATTGCTACCACTAGCCAACATTTCCCCATCTGGGCTAAAGGCAACAGCATAAACTGGTCTTGAATGTCCTGAGAGCGTGTGGAGCAATTTACCATTATTAAGCTGCCAAACTTTGACAGTATTAAGATAGCTGCCACTAGCAAAAGTCTTACCATTAGGGTGGATAGCGATCGCTGTTACTCCCCCTGCCTCAGTAATGGTGCGTGCAACTTGCCCCGTTCTCAAATCCCATACTTTAATAGTCCTATCCCCACTACCACTAATTAGCGATCGCCCATCTGGACTAAAAGCAACTGCACTTACCCAATCTGCATGTCCAGACAAAGTACGAATCGACCGCCCAGTTTTCAAATTCCATAGCTTAATAGTCTTGTCGCCGCTACTGCTAGCTAACACGCGCCCATCTGGGCTAAAGGCAACTGTACTAATCCAATCTGCATGTCCCACCAACGTATGCATTAGCTTCCGCTGACTCAAACTCCAAACTTTAATCGTTTTGTCGCCGCTACCGCTAGCCAACAATTGACTATCTGGGCTAATAGCAACACAATAAACTGCTCTAGAATGACCACCGCTAATCGTGTCAACACTTAGCTTTCCTCGCCAAGAATTAATTGCTGTCTTGAATTGCCTGCTTTGCGCTGGCAAATCGCTGCTTGGCGGCGCTAACACCAACACAATTGGTAAAGAAATAGCTGTGACAAAAAATAAACTACCAAGGATAAATCCTGGAAATGCCATATCTATTAATGATGTTACTTATAGTGACGATCGCTTGCTTTAGGTTTGACCAACTTATCGACGCGAGTTAAATAAAAAAGTTGGCGCTTATTAGGCTGAGGCTAATACGACATTAGGCGATCGCTACCATTTCGCTTAGTATTGCTGCAATATTGTGGCAAAATTACTATTAATATATTTTAGGCGATCGCCATTATTTTGTTGACACTTACATTCACATAAACATATTCAACTATTTAGCTATCATATTGTCGTCAAGCATAATGCTTGTAAATATTAATTGTTAGCAAGTAGAAACTAATAAAGCCTAGCAATAAATCCTAATATTCGCGGCTAAAAAATATGATTCTATCTGTAGGCAGATATTAAAGGTAGAGGAAAATATTGTGTAGGTGTGTGTAAAATAATCTAAGTATTGCTGGAGAAATAGGCAATGATCGACAGGTTGCTAGGCGGGCGTTACCAAGTTATTGAAATTTTAGGTATTGGTGGCTTTAGTCAAACCTATGTTGCTGAAGATACCCATAGACCAGGAAAGCCCAAATGCGTAGTCAAGCACCTCCAGCCTGCTACTAGCAACTACACATTTCTTCAGAACGCCAGAAGGCTTTTTCAAGCGGAAGCTGAAACATTAGAAAAGCTAGGACACCACGAGCAGATTCCTAGACTACTAGCTTACTTTGAAGAAAATCAAGAATTTTATCTAGTCCAAGACTTCGTACCAGGACATCCACTTAGCGACAAGTTGCAACCAAACCAACGTTGGAGCGAAAGTCAAGTATGTCTATTTTTACAAGAAATTTTAGGCATTTTAGTATTTGTTCACGAGCAGGGATTCATCCACCGAGATATTAAACCTAGCAACATTATTCAACGCCAACAAGACAATAAATTAGTTTTAGTTGATTTTGGTTCTGTCAAGCAACCTTGGACGCAAATAGGATTAGCAGAACAAAACACCGCTGAACTTGATGTCCCAGCCACCGTAGGCATCGGTACGCCAGGTTATATGGCAATAGAACAAGCGCGAGGTAGACCGCGCCCTAACAGCGATTTATATGCTCTAGGCACGATCGCCATCCAAGCGCTGACAGGGTTGCATCCAGTGCAACTAGAGGAAGATGCTAAAACAGGCGAAATTATCTGGCAGCATCAAGCCCAAGTCAGCGACACGCTAGCGGCAATTTTGAATAAAATGGTACGCTACCACTTCAAAGACCGCTACGAAAGCGCAGCAGAAGCTCTAGCAGAAATTCAACAATTAGCGATCTTTTATCTGCCTACACAGCTAGTCTCCGCAGCAAGATCTCATCAGCAAAACACAATAGTAGCAGCGATTAGTAGTGTAATAACTGCGCCGCCGACCCTCCCAAGCAGTCAAAATACACAGCCAGTAGTAACTGTAGTATCGGCAACACCAGAAATAAATAAGACTACAATTGTCTATCCTGCCCCAGCCAATTTACAAGCAACAACCAATAACAGCGCACTCCAACCCACCGTTTTTTCACCGCTAAAACAGCAGCAAGTAGCAAATACAAATAGTTTAAAAGCAAAATATGCAGCGATCGCTTCTCCTCGCCCTCAATATTACTTGCGTATTGGCGCAACAATGGCTGCTGCTGCCATTAGTTTAGTTGCAAGTTACGCCATTTACTGGCAACCGCAGCAACAAATAGAGAAAACTTTTGAGCAAGTAGAAAACTTAAAAGCAGCAGGAAAATCAACAGAATGTATTACTAGCGCCGCCAAAATTCCTGAGACTTCGCGCCTGTACGCGCAAGCCCAAGATGCATTGTCAGCTTGCAAGCTAGCACAGGCAAAAAAACTCGCAAACTCAGGCGACTTCTCTAGAGCGATCGCCCAGCTAAGTTCTCTGCCTAAAAATAGCCCAGCGAACCTAGAAGCTCAACCATTAATTAAGCAGTGGTCGCAAAGCATTCTCGCTACAGCTAGTAGAAGCTACGAGTCAGGAAAATTAGCGCAAGCAATTACTTTAGCTGAAAATATCCCTAATATCAGTCCAGTTTACCCCCAAGCACAGATCTCAATCGACCAGTGGCGCAAAAGTTGGGCAAAAAATAATTTATCAGTGCAAGCAGCCAAAAGCGCTCTAGATCGAGGTAAATGGCAAGAAGCGATTGCCATAGCCAAGCAAGTTTCAGCCACACCTTATTGGCAAGAGCAGATCAAACCAGTCTTGCAAATAGCCATAGCAAAAACTGCTGTCACTACTACCCAAACAAAACGTTCTGTGGAAAGGCAGCCAACACCTGCAACCAAACCAGCGATCGCTACTACTAGACGCATAGTACCTGCAACTAGACAAGCTACACCCAGAAGACAACTGACGCAGACAAAGCGATCGTCTGTCCGTACTGCTGCCAAATACCTATCACCTAAAACTAGTCGTACTACAACCCTACCAACAACTAAAAAAATAGTACGAGTAAAAAGAGTATCTCCAGTGACCGCTAGGCGATTGACAAATCAAAGTACATTTGTCCGGCGTACCACCCCAAAGCTATTTTTGCGCCAGAACAAAACAGTTACAACTCGACAGAGAAAATCTAGACAGACTACCTGGATGAAAAAAAGAGTAGTAAATCGTTCCATATTTAAAAAACAAACTACAAGCAAACGAGTGTATCGCTCGTACAAGTGGACAACCAAAACTGTTCGTTAGCATAAATCCAAACCTAGTTACTTTTGACTTTTGATTTTTGACTTTTGACTTTTGTTGACTACTTCCTTGCCTTTAAAAAAGCACACAACTTGTTTAAGTGTGTTACCATCTGTAAAAAAGCTGACGATTTGCTGTTATCGATGGCAAAGGTTTTAGTTCTCAACGCTTCCTACGAGCCGCTCAACATCACAAGTTGGCGACGAGCCGCTGTCTTATTAATCAAAGGCAAAGCAGAGCAAATAGAGCATAATGGCAAGCTTATTTACTCAGATTTCAACTTGCCAACCGTGATTAGGCTGCGCCATTTCGTGCGCGTACCATACAAAGAGATTCCTTTAACTCGCCGTAACATCTTGCACCGAGACAGCCACAGGCGGTGGCGACACCTGGGAAAACATGGTTACAGCCTGCGTCCGCTGCAACGTCCGCAAAGGCAGCCGCACGCCGCAAGAAGCGCATATGTTATTGTTCCATCAACCGCGTAAACCATACAGTAGTTTGTATTTTGAAGTCAGCAAACACTTGAAAAGTGGACTGCATCAAGAGTGGCAAAAATACATTATTGGGCTGTAAGACGATTACTTTTGACATTTATGCCTGGAGGAATATCCAAAAATAACTGCCATATGGCGAATTTTTTGTAAAGATCGTAGTGTGTGGTTCAAATACGAAGGTTGTCAACGCGCCAGCAAATTTTGGAGAGTTTCTTCAGAGTTAGTGCGCCAGTTTTAGTCCTTATTTTATAGTTTCTCCTCCTCACACTCACGCAAAACCCCAACTCTATGCAGTTAAACTCCTTGAAAGTAATTGACAATCTGCCCACAACTGTAGAACCCATACCAAACGAGCATTCCCCAGACACAGAAATAGGTGAACATCCACCGCATAACTCACCTATAGCGCCAGCAAACGGTGAAACTGGCAATCATTTAGGACAGCGCTGCATTTTATTACCAAATCAAAAGATAGAAGCACTTAGAGCAACCTTTGAAAAACACCAACACGAGCGCCAATTAGTAATTCTCCAAGATTTTCCCGATCCAGATGCTTTGTCATCGGCGTGGACGTATCAGTTGATGGCAGAACAGTACGATATTCAGTGCGATATTATCTATGCTGGGACTTTGAGCCATCAGGAAAATATTGCTTTAGTCAAACTCACTGGTTTACCTGCCCACCGCTGGACTTTGCAAACTACTAGAAGCAAAGATCTATCGATTTACAAAGGTTGCGCCTTAATCGACAACCAAGGAACAACTAGCCAACTGATGCCATTAGTGCATGAAGCAGGTATTCCCGTAGTAGTAGTAGTCGATCATCACAGCCTGCAAGGAGAATTAAAAGCTGAGTTTAGCGATTTGCGTCCGTCAGTTAGAGCGACAGCGACAATTTTCACCCAATACTTGCAAGCAGGGATGCTGACGTTAGATAACAGCATCAACCATCACGTTAAATGCGCAACAGCTTTAATGCACGGTTTGCGCTCAGATACCAACAGATTGATGCAAGCGCAGGAAGAAGACTTTTTAGCAGCAGGCTACCTCAGTAGATATTACGACTCGCAATTGCTCAACGCCGTGCTGCAAGCCAATCGCTCTAAGCGGGTGATGGACGTAATCGAGCGATCGCTCAAAAATCGCATCGTTCAAAATAATTTCTCGATTGCAGGCGTTGGCTACCTGCGCTACGACGATCGCGACGCAATTCCCCAAGCAGCAGATTTTCTCGTTACTGAAGAAAACGTACATACAGCCGTAGTCTACGGCATCGTTCACGACGAAGACGAAGAACTAGAAGTAGTAATAGGTTCGCTTAGAACAACCAAACTAACTCTAGACCCCGATGAGTTTATCAAAGAAGCATTTGGACAAGATAGTCATGGGCGCTTTTTTGGTGGTGGACGTACAGGCGCAGGTGGCTTTGAAATTCCGATGGGCTTTTTATCAGGCTCTAACGAGAACTCTAGCTACGCCAAAATGAAATGGGAAGTCTACGACTCGCAAATTAAGCAGAAACTACTCCGCCTAGTCAATCCTAGAGACAACCCAATTCAAGCGGAGTAAAAACTTCCAACCTCCCTGACTTGCCAAACCTTTCCAAGCGACGTTTGGGCGCGACGTTTGCGGCGGGAGTATTCCCATAGCATCGCTCGCTTGGATAGAATATTCTATACCCAAAGTCCGCGCCCCTTTCCCTTTAACCTTTCCCCTTCCTCAAATGGAACTGTACCTAATTAGGCACGGCATAGCCCAAGAACAGACTAGCGATCGCCCAGATCAAGAGCGAAGTCTAACAGCAAAAGGGCGGGAAAAAACTCGGCAAGTGGCTAAAAAACTGTACTCGTTGGGTTTGCGCTTCGATTTGATTTTGACTAGCCCGTTAGTGCGATCGCGTCAAACAGCGGAAATTCTTTTACAATCGCAATTGAGCGATCGCTGCGAAGAATCTACGTATCTTGCTTTCGATGGCGAGCTTCTGGCTTGGCTAGCTTGGTTAGAGCAGCAGCACTATCCACAGAATACAAAGCTAGCACTAGTTGGTCATCAACCAAATTTAGGAGAGTGGGCATCAATTTTGATCGGCAGCCAAGCAGAAGGTGCAATAGTATTAAAAAAAGTCGGTATCATTGGTTTGACGCTACCAGAAACAGGTTCACCCCTAGCGCGCAGTCAGATGTTTTGGCTAACTCCACCCATATTTCTGATTTAATTAGCATTAAACTCCTGCCAAAAGTAGGTGAAAGCCCCCCAGGTAGGGAAATGGAATTGCATCAGTTCATCCCATTCTTCACCCTTGCCCTTTAACCTTTCCCCTTTCCCCTGCTGAAAAAGTGCAATAGTAACAGCAGTTTCTGGTAAGTTAGCCTGAGTATTATTTAATGTTAGTCGCCCCTGGTATAGCTATGTCTGTATGCGAATTTAAGCCTGGATTAGAAGGCGTACCTGCCGCCGAATCTAGTATCAGTTATGTCGATGGGCAAAAGGGGATACTTGAATATCGTGGCATCCGTATTGAAGAATTAGCGCAAAAAAGCACCTTCCTAGAAACAGCTTATCTACTGATTTGGGGAAAACTCCCAAATAAGGAAGAACTGACAGAGTTTGAGCATGAAGTGCGCTTCCATCGCCGGATCAAATATCGCATTCGAGATATGATGAAATCTTTTCCCGAAAGCGGACACCCAATGGATGCCCTGCAAGCTTCAGCAGCCGCTTTGGGCTTATTCTATTCGCGCCGCGATTTAGATAATCCCGTCTACATTATGGATGCGGTAGTGCGCCTCTTGGCAACTATTCCCACGATGGTAGCAGCGTTCCAACTTATGCGCAAAGGCAACGATCCGGTACGTCCGCGCGACGATCTTGACTATTCGGCAAACTTTCTTTATATGCTCAACGAACGGGAACCCGATCCCCTAGCTGCGCGGATTTTTGATGTTTGCTTGATGCTGCACGCCGAACATACCATGAATGCCTCTACTTTTAGTGCTAGGGTGACAGCTTCTACTTTGACTGACCCTTACGCTGTTGTTGCTTCTGCTGTTGGCACTTTAGGAGGTCCCCTACATGGTGGAGCAAATGAAGAAGTAATCGGGATGCTAGAAGAAATTGGTACAGTAGAAAATGTCCGTCCTTACTTGGAAGGACGACTAGAGAAAAAAGCAAAGATTATGGGCTTTGGTCATCGCGTCTATAAAGTCAAAGACCCCCGCGCAACTATTCTGCAAAACCTTGCCGAACAACTATTTGAAAAGTTCGGTCATGACAAATACTACGATATAGCTGTAGAAATGGAACGCTTAGTAGCAGAAAAATTGAGTCACAAAGGCATTTATCCAAATGTTGACTTTTATTCGGGCTTGGTGTACAGGAAGATGGGTATTCCAACTGACTTATTCACGCCAATTTTTGCGATCGCTCGCGTTGCTGGATGGCTAGCGCACTGGAAAGAACAACTTGTACAGAACCGAATATTTCGCCCCACCCAAGTATATAACGGTCTGCACGAAGAGCCTTACATTGCTATTGAGGAGCGCTAAGACTCCATAGAGACATTCTATGGAATGTCTCTATACAACCTATAAAGATAATTTCGCTGGATAATTTTTTGGTGCGCGAGCGGTAACGATATACTAAGCAGTGGCACGTAAAAAATCTTCACCAATCGGGCTGTTACTTCAAACAGCCAAAATATAGGTGGATTTGCGATCGTCAACGGTTTATATTCATCAGCCATGATATAAACAACCGAGATAAGAAGGACAAAGAGTGAGAGATGAAAAAAAGAGGTTTATATTAAGCTCATGCATTATTCAAGCCCTTGGATGTAAGCATGAAGTCTTAACTTCATCCTTCACACTTTACACTTCATCTTTCAGATGACTTTAAGAGCGTAAACATGAATCCAGGAATTGACCTCCAAGGAACCTTTATTGAATCCCTAATGGATCTAGGTTTGCCTGCTGGCACAGCCAAAGCCATTTGGATGCCACTGCCAATGATATTAATGATTATTGGCGCAACAGTGGGGGTACTCGTAACTACATGGCTAGAGCGCAAGATTTCCGCCGCCGCGCAGCAACGGATTGGTCCAGACTTTATGGGACCTTTTGGCTTGCTTGCGCCTGTAGCAGACGGCTTGAAGCTCGTTTTTAAGGAAGATGTAGTCCCAGCCAAAGCAGACTCTTTATTATTTACCCTCGGACCGATTATTGTTGTAATTCCCGTGTTTTTGTCTTACCTAATTGTGCCATTCGGACAGAATTTAGTAATTACTGATGTTGGAACTGGGGTATTTTTATGGATTGCTCTATCTAGCATTCAGCCGATTGGCTTGTTGATGGCAGGTTATGCATCTAACAACAAGTATTCCTTGCTGGGGGGACTAAGAGCAGCGGCGCAGTCGATTAGTTACGAAATTCCCTTAGCTTTAGCGGTACTTGCGATCGTCATGATGTCTAATAGTTTAAGTACTATCGATATAGTCGGTCAACAATCAGGTTATGGCATTTTAGGCTGGAACGTTTGGCGGCAACCTGTTGGTTTTATCATCTTTTGGATATCTGTTTTGGCTGAATGCGAACGCTTGCCTTTTGACTTGCCAGAAGCAGAAGAAGAATTAGTCGCAGGCTACCAAACCGAGTACGCTGGCATGAAATTTGGTTTATTTTACTTAGGTTCGTATGTCAACTTGGTACTTTCTTCCCTGTTAGTAGCAGTTTTATACTTAGGTGGTTGGGACTTTCCTATCCCCATTGACCTATTAGCCAATTGGTTTGGAGTCAGCGAAAGCAGTTCTTGGCTGCAATTAGTAGATGCCTCGTTGGGTATTACGATGACCGTACTCAAAGCTTATTTCCTCATCTTTCTGGCAATTTTGCTGCGCTGGACTGTACCCAGGGTGCGCATCGATCAATTGTTAGATTTAGGATGGAAGTTTTTACTTCCAGTAGGGCTTGCAAACCTCCTATTAACCGCAGCCTTGAAATTAGCTTTTCCCGTCGCCTTTGGCGGCTAAATGGGGACAAGGGGTACAAGGAGGACAAGGGAGATAGTAAGTCAATAAATCTCTCCCCTCTCCCCTATCTCGCCATCTCCTCACACCTTATCCTTAAAAAGAGAACACTACTTAATTATGTTGAAGTTCCTTAAGCAAGTTGGGGATTACGCTAAAGAAACGGTGCAAGCTGCCAAGTATATCGGTCAAGGGCTATCTGTAACCTTCGACCACATGCAGCGCCGCCCGATTACAGTGCAATACCCTTACGAAAAATTAATTCCTTCAGAGCGCTTTCGCGGACGAATTCACTTTGAATTTGATAAGTGTATTTCCTGCGAAGTCTGCGTCCGTGTCTGTCCGATTAATCTCCCTGTTGTTGATTGGGAATTTGATAAAGCTAGCAAAAAGAAAAAGCTCAAACATTACAGTATTGACTTCGGTGTTTGTATCTTCTGCGGCAACTGTGTAGAATATTGCCCAACCAATTGTTTATCAATGACAGAAGAGTACGACCTTTCTACCTACGATCGCCATGAGTTGAACTACGATAACGTAGCTTTGGGTCGTTTGCCGTATAAAGTTACAGAAGATCCGATGGTAACACCGCTGCGCGAACTAGTTTACCTACCTAAAGGCGTTCTAGAACCGCACGGATTGCCTGCAAATAGCCGTCGTGCTGGGATGCTGCCAGAAGAAATTGCCGAACAAGAAACTGAAAAGTAGTTTTGGGTTAGAAGAAT
>QQTW01001835.1_pt1 | contig 15184 bp, 8 predicted proteins | sample 1904831 | NCBI WGS metagenome assembly QQTW01 (sample SAMN09435610, study PRJNA476489) | Subsurface metagenome, whole genome shotgun sequencing project. | reverse complement strand
GCGAGACTAGATCGAAAATCAGCCACAGCCCTAAAAGAACTACTACCAGTCTAAAGGAGAGTTTCTTAAACACAGAATTTTTTAACACGCATTTATTTTAATCATCTTGACAGATACTTACGTAGGACAACGGATGACAACAGCAGTAGCAATCGAGCAAAGATGAAAATTCAAGCTGAGTTTATCTAGCTGCGTCTTTATTTCTTTATTTAAGAATAAACAATTTGCTTGGTAAGTAGATGATTCTACGCTCCCAGGCAAAACTTTTTAATTATATCGGTACTTGCCGAGTCCAATTTCCGCTTTTGGTAGCATTCAGGTTTTATTCGGAGGATGTTAGCAATCTATTTAGTTTGGGAATCATAAATTAGGCAATGTGAAGATCTCATAACAAGTAAGAGTATTTACCGATAGTCGCTATGCAATCAACTTTAAGCTTTTCCTTCCGAGCCTCAGAACTTACCGAGCAACTCAAGCGATCGTTTAATGAAACATTGACAGGATATTGGCAGATCGAGTTAGTTAAGGTGAATGGAGCTATCCAGGCAAATCAAGCTAGTAGTGGAAAGCTCTGGTATATTGCAGTTGTACAAGGACGAGTCATTTGCTCTGGCAGTGAGAAACTCTCCTGGGCATCTTTCTTGGAAACTCTAAAAAGTTATATATCTCGACTACAGACAACACAATCAAAACAGGCACTGGAGCTACTAAAACAAGAGTTATCGGCAAAAGAAACGCCGCTGCTGAGCAAGATAATTGTCGAAATGGCAAACATTAAGTTAGTCAGCCACGATGATGTGATGAAAGCTCTGCGGCTGAAAATATTATCAGATTTAGATTGGTATTTGTTTGATTATGCAGGTCAAGCTCAGTTTATCCCCGAACCGGAACTATTAATCAATGCTCCAATGCGGGGTTTTGAGTTGAGTGGTTTGTTAACTGAAGCAATGAGCCGACAGATGCAGTGGAGACAACTGCGTAGTTATGTGCCTTCTCTGGATAGCATTTTAATGCTGAAATCTGATGCAATCGAAGCTTCAGACTTGAGCGCAACCCAAAAACAGCAGTTGCAAAACCTAGTCAAGCAAGGCAGAACACTTGGGGCGATCGCCTATCATATGGGTCAAGATCCGCTATCAGTGGCTAAAACCTTTGCTAGCTTAATCGGCAAAGGCTTAGTGGAGGCGAAGAATCCTAAGAGTGAAACTGCTAAGACAGATTTGCAGCTTGAGATTTTTATTGTTGACGACTCACCAATTCTGGTGGAGCAATTCCGTCACTTAGTAACAAGCTGGGGATATCGAGTTCATTACTCAAACAATGCTTTAACTGCGGTGCAGACAATGCTGGAGTCTAAGCCTGTGGCGATATTCCTAGACGTGAATATGCCAGGAGCGTCTGGATTCGACTTAATTAAACAAATTCGCCGTCAACCACATCTGTCATCGCTACCCTTGGTTCTACTGACATCTGAGAAAACAGTTTCCAACCAGTGGCGCGCTCAGTGGGCAAGTTGCAAGTTTCTAGCTAAGCCCCGCACCTCTGCCGAGATTCCAGTATTTCGCACAGAACTACGTCAAATGCTGGAAGAAATCGTACCGATTGCAAACACTCAAAACTCAACCGTTAACAGTCAACCGATAGCAATTAACAGTTAAGTGCGATCGATATTAACTACTTCGAGGGAATCATAAAGATTGTAGATTTCACACCATTAAAAGGAGTAGACAATAATGCGATGCTTAATTGTTGATGATAGCGCCGTAGATCGGCACTTACTAACCTCGGTTTTGCAAGGGTTAGGTCATCAAGTAGATGCCAGCCCAACGCCTAAAGATGCATTAGAGCGGCTCTCGTCAGAAAGCTACTCAGCCGTGTTTCTAGATATTGTCATGCCGGAGCAGGATGGCTACAAATTTTTAAGGGCAGTACGTTCTAACCAGAAAATTGCTAAGCAGCACGTCATCTTCTGTTCCAGCAAGAAAACACCCATAGAGATAGATTACGGAATTAAGCGTGCTGGTGCCAATGATTACCTGGTTAAACCTGTGACAAAAGAAAGTGTGAATCAGGTCTTACAAAAGGTTGGGTAATGAACGCTGCTAAGAAGTCACCAGAAATTGAGATCCCAAGTCAGTCCGAGCAACCGACACAGCGCTTTATTCTGGCTGGGCTAGAGCGGTTGACCTTTGTATTTCCATCAACTATCGTTGCTGGAATTTCAATGATTGAGCGAGCGCAAATCCTAGCTTTGCCATTCTACAATCCGGCGATTTTAGGAGTTATCCATCAGCAAGGTCAAATTATGCCTCTGATTTCCCTGCGTCAGATTGTGGGTGTTACCGCAATGCTCTCAACCGAAAGCCTCACAGTCATACATCTCGGCGATGCAGCAGGCGATTTAGCAGGTATAGGTTTAGTCGTCGATCGAACCTTGGGAATGCGATCGCTAGATCAACTACCGCCCGATTTGTTCAGCACCGAGCGACTAGCAGACACAACAAATTCCGAGCAAAAGATGCGGTTGTTTCGACCTGAAATTTTCGAGAGTCGCTTGTGGCAACCTCACAGATGGCAGTCTTGAGCCGTAAGTAAGGGCGATCTTGAACTCTTTTACTTGGCAAACACAAATATGTTTAGTGAAGATCGCCCGGACAAGAATAGTAAAAATTTATCAAATACCACTGAAAAATAAACTATTTAAATAGGTTTACTATATGAAGGGTACATCAGGAGCTGCCAGGGAAGATAAGCAATTAAGTTTTGAGTGGGCGAGACTCACTCAGCAGTTGCAACCAAATAACTTTAGATTGCCTTTTGTGAAAAGCTTGGGCATTCGAGCAAAGGTAATCGCTCTGGCAACGATTTTTGGTGTGCTGCCCGTGCTGGTAATCGGAGGTGTCGCTTACCGCTTTGCAGATGATGCAATTACACGTCAAATCTCTAGAGAGAAAATTGCTGAAGCCGAACAGCTAGCTAACCAGTTAAGTCATTTTTTGCAAGATCAACTTGTCAATGTCCAATCACTAGCCAGAGTTAGTGGCGGCGTAATCGATCAAGACAAAACTCACTCCACTGAGGTTAGCCCTCAACAACAGCAAGCGACAACCAACAAAGAGTTAGAATCTCAACTGACCGCCTTTTTGCGAAATTACTCTGTCTACTCATACTTTGGTTTATACGATCTGCAAGGACATGAGATTGTCCGAGCGCGTGGTTCGCGCGGGGAATTGAATCAGAAAAACAAGCCTTACTTTCTGCAAGTACTGGATACAGGACTTCCCGCCATCAGCGAACCGATTAAAACCAATTCCGCTGGCTATGATGCCTTTGCTGTTTACATAGCGGCTCCTGTTAAGCAAATGTCAGGAAAAATTGTTGCCATAGTGGTTGCCAAAATCCCTGTAGAATTTGTCGGCAATGCAATTTTTGGCACAATTAGCTTGCACAAAGGCACAGCCTACCACATGGTTAATAGCTCTGGGCAAGTGTTTCAAAATTTCAACGAAACAGATAACAATCCGTTAGACTCTAAGATTGCCAATAAAGTCTCTCGTTTCCCCCAAGTGGATGCACAAAGACAGAGCGGGGCTTGGCTTGACAAAACAGATAAGGGCGAACAACTGCATTCTTATGCGCCGATGAAATACACTCCGATCAGGAAGGTAGGAGAGTTGAATTGGAGCGTAGTCACTTCAACTGATGCAGCGATCGCATTTGTACCCCAAAAGCAACTGCTGCAAACGATTAGTCTGGGAACTTTATTGACTGCTGCGATCGCAGCGGTACTGGCTGCAATTTTGGCACAAAGGGCCATCCGACCGCTCCTACAGGCAACAGCAGCTGTGAAAAAATTGAGTCAAGGTGAACTAAATACTCGCATAGCAACACAAGGCGATGATGAGCTAGCCGTTCTAGGAGCGAACATTAACCGGATGGCGGAGCGAACTCAGAACTTGTTGGAGCAGCAGATCCAAAACACAGAGCTACTGATTCACCAAAACAATATGTTGACAAATCTAGCTCGGTGTGATGGGTTGATCGAAGGAAACGCTAAAGCCGCTGCTAGAGCTTTCACGCAGGGAACTGCTGAAACATTGGCTGTGGAGCGAGTCAGCATTTGGCTATATAACTCAAATCGCGATCGCGTTGTTTGCCTTAACTTGTATGAATCCAATTTCCAGCAACACTCAGAAGGTACAGAACTCAAAGCTGTTGATTTTCCTGCCTATTTTGAAGCGCTGGAGTTAGATCGTCCGATTGTTGCAGATGACGCTCATACAAATCCAGCGACTTGGGAGTTTTCTGCATCTTACCTCATGCCTTTGGGGATTAATTCCATGTTGAATGCACCTATCCGCAGTGCTGGTAGAATTGCGGGAGTTATTTGCTGCGAACACATAGGAGAGACACGACAGTGGCAAGCGGGAGAAATTAGCTTTGTCAGTTCGGTTGCTAACCTCATGTCCCTAGCGTTGGAAGGCGATATCCTACAACAGGAAGTAGGACATTTGCTGGAAGTAGTTTCAACCGTAGAGGATGGAGATTTGACCACCCGTGCTGATGTGAGTGACAGAACAACGGGATTGGTAGCGGATACTTTCAATCGCTTGCTCGAACAGTTAGGTGAAGTTCTCTCCCAAGTACTATCAACAGCGCAATCGGTGTCTGCTGGCTCTACTGCTTTAGGAAAACTAGCTCAAACCGTCGCCACCAACGCTCAAGAGCAGGCGCAAGAGGTGACGCAGGTGCAAAAGCTCACAGAGCAGGTAGAACAATCGGCTCAAAGCTCCACTCTGGCGATCGATCTAGCTAATAAATCGTTATTAGAAGTTCGTTCAGTAGTTGAGCAAGGGCAAGATGCGATCGACACCATGACGCAAGGGATCGATGTCTTGCAGGGGGGGACAAACCGGATCGTGCAGCAGATGAAGGCTCTAGGGGAATTTGTCGGTCTGGCAGATCAGTTCGTGCAGGATCAAAGCCAGATTGCTTCTCTAACGCAAGTGCTAGCCTTGAACGCCACACTGGTAGCAGCACGAGCTTCAGAACAGCGCGATCCGCGCCAATTCTTGGTAGTAGCGCGAGAGTTTGAAGCAATCGCCTCTCAAGTCAGTAACCTGGCTCAGCAAACCAACGATGGGCTAGTTTCTCTCCAACAACGTACCGATCAAATTCACAGCGTAGTGTCCGCAGTCGATGCCGAAATACAAAATCTAGGTGGACTGGTGAGTGGGTTTACTACCAATGTGGAGCAATCCAATCGGGTGTTTGGTGATGTGAGAATGACTACTGGACAGGTAGTACAAGCAGGTGAAGCGGTAGCTCAGTCCAACCAGGAAATTTTGAATGCTGCCCAAGCGACGGCTTCGGCAATTCAAGACATTGCTGAGATGGCGACGCGAACGGCTCTGTTGACCGGGAAGGCTGAGCAACGCTCGGAAGGGATGGAAAATCTGTCAAGGAGCTTGCTGAGCAGTATTGAGTTTTTCCGTTTGCCTGTAGCTCTTCTAGATAAATGACCAACCGATCCATCCTCAACTGACGCACACAGCGAGCGCTCAGCAGAAGTCATTCAACTTTAGGTATGACCGAATGAATAGAACTCAATCAAATCCATCGCCAAATATCGACCCAATCGGAACTTCTGCTGCCCAAGAGCAAAGTGTCACCATCAGCCGCAGCCTACCGACATTGGCTAACAACTTTATCCGTTCCCATTTAGTAGAAACGATCGCATTCTGTATCATCCTCAGTCTAATTTTGATCGGAGAATCCACCTGGAATGTTTGGGCTATCTATCGCAACTTCACAACAGTAGTTACCAATCAATTTAAGCTCCAGAACTTGAGTGGTGATATCGTTCACCTTGATGAAGTCTTAACCATGTCAGCTCGTATGGCAGCCAGTACAGGGGATGTGAAGTGGGAAAAACGCTATCGTCAATTCGAGCCAGAGCTTGACTCTGCTATTAAGCAAACTACACAATTAGCACCACAAGTGCTAAAAGGTCAATCGGCTCAAACCGAGACTGCTAACGCCAAGCTGGTTGAGCTTGAGAATCGTGCTTTTGCTCTAGTACGCCAAGGCAAGCGAGAGCAAGCTTTCAAAATCTTGCTCGGTCAAGACTATGATGCTCAAAAGCGGATTTACGCTCAAGGCATTAATAATGTCATTACTAACATCAATACAGAAATTGAAACCCAACTTCAATCTTATAGACAGCGCCTATTATGGGCTATCGTATTTGCTGTTGTCACTTTCCCGATTTTGTTGCTGAGTTGGCTGTTGATTTTGTCCCAGGTTAGAACCTACATCCGCGAACGCAAGCTGGCTCAAGATGCCCTGCTTGATTCTCAGCAGTCCTTGCTGAAGCTCAATCAAGATCTGGAAGCAAAAGTTGAAGAAGTTAAAGAACGAACAAACCAGCTATCGCAACAGGAGCAGGCTACTAAACAGGAAAACGAAGTGTTGCAAACTGATGTGAGCCACATTCTGGATATAGTTTCGGCGGTGGAAGCAGGGGATTTGACCGTAGAGGCGCAAGTAAGCGATCGCGCAACCGGGTTAGTTGCAGATACTCTCAACCGTTTGATTGAAGAACTTGGTCAAACGCTGGCTCAAGTGTTTAAGGCAGCCCAAAATGTATCACAGGGAGCAACATCTTTAGAAGAATTGGCGAAAACCGTTGCCAGCAACGCTCAAGAGCAAGCGCAAGAGGCAGCCCAGGTACTTAACTTAACTCAGTATGTGGAAACTCAGGCTAACAGTTCTGGCCTTCAAGTTAAACAGGCAAATCAGTCATTGCTGAATATGCAAGCTTACATCAAGCAGGGGCAAACTGAGATTGACTCTATGAATCAAGGAATCGAGGTGTTGCAGCAGGGAACAGACCGAATGGTTCAACGCATGGAGGCTTTAGGGGATTTTGTTAGTCTGGCAGATCAATTTGTCCAAGAGCAGACTCAGATTGCTTCTCTGACACAAACCTTAGCTATGAGTGCAACCTTGTTATCAGCACGAGCGGCTGAACAAAAAGATCCCAGACAGTTCCTCGGATTGGCACGGGAATTTGGCACAATTGCCGAGCAAGTCAAAACCTTAGCAAACCAAACAAATGATAGCTTAGGCTCTTTACAAAAACGTACCCAAAGAGTTCAAGCAGTGGTGTACTTGATTAATGGCGACGTGAAGAATCTAGCTGGATTGGTGAGTGAGTTTACTACCAATGTCGAGCAGTCGAATCAGGTGTTTAGTAACGTGCGTGCAGCAACTGGACAAGTAGTGCAAGTCGGTGAGGCAGTAGCTCAGTCCAACCAGGAAATTATGAATGCTGCCCAATCAACGGCTTCGGCAATGCATGACATCACTGCTCTGGCAATCCGAACGGCCCAGTTGACAGGGCAAACTCAACGACAAACAGAAAGCATGGAAATTATGTCCGGTCGCTTGCTCAATAGCATTAGCTTCTTCCAGTTCCCGGAACAGATCCTCAATCGGCTACAAAGCACCGACCCAGAGCTTAACTTTGCTCTGCTTGGTACTGTCGATGACACTAATAGCTCAAATGCGAATTTTCCGGCTGGAGAACATAGTAGCATCTTGAGATCTCGACGCTCTACTAAGTACTAGCCATTCTTTGATTGTTAGTCCAGTCAAATTCAACTTCCAAGATAAAAGCCGATTATCCACTGTCGATTCTCTTGCCATCTGAAATTCTATGACTACGATTGGGCCAAGTTCCTCAACCGCACCTGAAAGTCGAGGAAGCTCCAAAATCAAACCAGCACCGAGAGCTAAGCGACTACTCCGTTTTAATTCAATTGGAACAAGACTGTTTCTCTCAGTCATAGGTGGAGCTTTGGTTGGTTTGGGTGGCACGGCTTACTTCTTCTACAACACCTTGCAGCAGCAAGTAGAAACAGAGTTAAGCAAGACTTTAAATTCACAAGTTGCCTCGATTGATGGTCAACTGCGGACGATAGAACAAACAGGCTTAAATGTGTCTACAGCCGTCGCATTTCTACACAATAGTGGAATCAAATCCCCCCAAGCCTACAAAGACTTGCAATTTAGCTTCTTTAAATTGCGACTGCCCATTCTCAAAGCGATCGGCTTTGGTCAAACTCCCTACCAACTCGTGCCAGATCGGCAATGGTTTTGGCCATACTTCTTTGTCGATCCTGGTTTGACAGGAGCGCCGCCGCCGGGTCAGCGACTGCCTGCACCTTACAACGATATTCTTTATTCAGACGCTGTAGAAGATAACTATTCCACAAAGGAATACTATACCATTAGTGCGACAACAGGTAAAACGTTCTGGATGGAACCCTACCTGAACTATGGCTCAGTCATCACTACGTTTTCAACTCCTATTTACAACAACCAACGTAAGTTAATCGGTGTTACCAACATCGACGTTAACTTGACAACCTTAACTGGGCAGTTGAAGGCTTCGGTGCTGAGCAATGCTGGCCACTTTGCAATTGTGAGTGACAAGGGGACGCTGTTGGCATATCCGCCAAACCCAGAAAAAGTCAAGAATCAGCAAAGCTATGCCACAATTCCTGAGTTGAAGGCAGTTTGGTCGCAACTACAGCAGGGTAAGGAAGGACTAGTGTATGCAAAAGGCAACTTTTGGGCATATCAGCGCCTACCCAGCACCAACTGGTTGATGTTGGCAGCAGTGCCAGAGTCGGTGGTTTTAACTCCGGTGTTGACGATAACGATCGCTGGTACTGTAGGAGCTGGTGTAGTACTGGCGGTAGTAGTGTTGTTGTTTGTGTATAGTCTTAATCGTCGGTTAAAACCAATTTTGGATGAGTGTAACAAGCTGGCTCAAACAGATGTGACGGCAGAAGCTCAACTCCAAAATTTGGATGAAATCGGGCGATTATCAACTTCGTTTTATAATTTGCTCAAGCAGGTAGCTGCGAATGAACAGCAAATTCGCCAAGAAGTAGCCCGCTCGGTACAAACTCAGGAACATCTCAAGCAAGCTGCCCAAGAACAGCAGGAGAGTGAAGCTCTGCTTGCAGAAGTCAATCACATTCTAGATGTGGTGTCGGCAGTAGAGACGGGAGATTTAACTGTACAGGCCCAGGTAAGCGATCGCACTACAGGATTGGTGGCAGATACTCTCAACCGTTTGATTGAAGAATTAGCCCGGATCATGGCAGCTGTGTTGTCCACTGCTCAACAAGTCAACTCTGGCGCAGCGGAACTAGAGCATCTAGCAGTTTCAGCAGCCCAGCAGACACAGCAGCAAGCTTTGTCTGTAAATGAAGTACAAGCCTTAATCCTCAATTTCAACGAGCTTTCTCAGGAAACTGCTCAGCAAGCTGTAGTGTCTGATGAAGCCGTGCAGCAAGCACAGTCAGCGGTAACGCAAGGTCAGGGAGAAATGGCAACTATGACTCAGGAGATTAGCTTTCTTCAGCAAGGAACAGAGCAGATTGTTCAACGCACTCAATTGCTGAGCAATTTCGTTGCTTCGGCAAGTCAGTTTGCTAAAGACCAAAAGCAAGTGGCGTTGCTGACTCGCGTTCTAGCTTTGAATGCTTCTATGATTGCTGCCCGTGCTTCTGAACAAGAAGATCCGGAACAGTTTGCTAGTGTTGCGCGTGAATTTGAAACTGTTGCTACCCAGGTGAACGATCTAGCGATTCAGACCAATCAGAGCTTGCTCCTGCTGCAACAGCGTACAGATCAGATTCAAACAGTGGTATCTGGAATTAGTCAGGATGTTCAAGAAATTAGTAGCTCGGTAAACTCCTTTATACAGAGTGTGGATCGATCCAGCCAGGTGTTAAACAACATCAAAACAGTGACAAATCGAGTGGCACAAGTAGGACAGCAGGTAACACAATCGAGTCAAGCGATCGCCACAACGGCTTCTTCTACACTGCGATCGATTCAGGACATCGCCACTGTAGCCTCTCAGGCGGAACAACACTCGCGTTTCACCCGCGAACAAGCCGGATTAATGGATCGACTCACCCGTACCCTGCTCGAACGGGTGCAGTTCTTTCGCTTGTCGGCTGCGGCGAACGACTCTATACCCACCTCCCAAGTACTACCGAGCGCGATCGCTAGGGAAAACCTTAGTGAGTAGCGATCGCCTTTATAATTCGTAATTCGTAATTATCTAGCCACTCGCCACAACATCTGCGCGCCTTCGGCAACGCTAAACGCTACGCTACACGCACGTGTTCGCGTACATCCTTCACACTTCATACTTCACACTTCACACTTCATACTTTTCTCACCCCTACCCCCTACAAGCTTTCCATGTCTGAAGTTGACTTTCGCTCCAGCCCTTTAGCTGATAATGCACTCAGCCTGATGGACGCAGCTGAACTTCAGCTGCAACAAGAACTGCGCAGTATGTTTGCAGTTGATACTCAAGCATATCTGCAAACATACATCAGTCTTGCGCAAAGGCTCCAGCCCGAATCCTGGACAGCAGATATTCAGGAACTGTATCGCTGTATCCATACGATTAAAGGTGGAGCAGTTACAGTTGGAGCTGATGGTATTTTATACGTATCAACAGCACTAGAAGATCTGCTTTCAGACCTGCGCTATTTACAGACAGCCCCCCCTCTAGCCGACGGACAGTTGGCACAGATGCTATTAGAGGCGGGAGAACTACTGACGGGCAGTTTGCAGGTAGAGGGGGTAGGCGAAGCAGCGCTCTATGCTGTGCAACCGACTGTTGAGCGGCTGTTAACTTTACGTCAGGAAATTCAGCAAGTTTACCTACCCGAATCGAATGAACGCACTCAGTTATTTCATGAGTTTGCCGAGCAAGGGTTTGATTTAGTAGTACTCGACTTGGAAATGGCACTAGAGGAATTACCTCCCCAAGGCAAGGTGCCAACAGCTACTTTGAAAGTTGCCAAGCAAACGCTACAGCAATTGTTGCAAATTGGGAAAGATTTGGAGTTTGAACAGGGATGGATAGAACTGCTGCGGCGCAGTAAACCTTTACTAACCGGTCTTGAAAATGATTTTTGGCAGGCACAGTGGCCCAATTATCTGCGTTTGCTGAAAGATTGTGCAAGGGCGGGCGGGAAAATGAGCAGGGGACAGAAGAGAGCAGGGGGAGCAGAGGATGCAGGGGGAGAAAAGCCATTAGCCACTAATCCATTGCAGATCGCCCCTCAAGAGAACGTTCAGATCCCCGTACCTTTGGAACGGTTGGATCGATCTTCTCAACATTTGGTAGAAACTCTGTTAGCTGCCCGTGCTTCTCAAGGTTTTTACAAAAATTTGCAGTCGCAGCTAGTACAATTGCTAACTTTGGCGCAAGATAATGTAAAATATATAACTCGATTGCGGCAAGTCCAGGATGAATATGCACTCTTGGACAATGTACAAGGTAAAAGCTCCAACTTCAGGGCAAGTCCTACACTGGAACGCTATCGGCAAGGATATAATATCATCAACCGTCTGCTGGAAATTAGCCTGCGTCTTTCGGAATTAGGAGCAGAGACAGCAACAAGTGCGCGTCAGACTGAAGATAGCTTGCAGGTTTTGGATCGGAATGTACTCAGCTTACAACAGACAGTGGAAGAGAGTCGGCTGATTCCCTTCAAAATGTTGGGCTTTCGTGCCAAAGGTATTTTACGGGATTTGACCAACCGTTATGGCAAACCCGCTCGTCTTGTGGTGCAGGGTGAGAACATCGAATTGGATGCTAGTACGGTGCAAAACTTGGAGCCAGCACTGTTGCATTTGTTAAGAAACGCCTACGATCATGGATTAGAGTCCCCACAGGAGCGTGTCGCAGCAGGCAAGCCAGAACAGGGAACGATCGCTCTGTCGCTGCGCCGCCAAGGAAAATCTTACTTGCTGAACCTGCAAGATGATGGTGGCGGAATTGATGCCAAAGTCATTGAGAAAATAGCTCAAGACAAGAAACTACCCCTCACCCGTACTGATACAGATGCGGATCTCCTAGCTGTTCTCTGTCAGCCTGGTTTTAGTTCCAAAAGCCAAGTGAGTGACGTTTCTGGACGAGGTGTAGGGATGGATGTGGTAAAGGCCCAAGTAGCTAATCTAGGCGGACGGTTGAGTTTGGATACCTCTGTGGGATCTGGGACAACTTTTCATTTACAAATCCCTGTGCCTCAACTGCTGGTGCGCTGTGTATTGGTGCAGGCAGGCGATCGCATCTTTGCCATTCCCGCTGAGGAAATCGTTACTACTACTCTGTGGAGCAACTTATCAGCCACTTTAGCGCGTGAACCCTGTCTCAGCACGGCTACGATGCCACGCGCCTACTCGTGGTTGATTCAACAGGATGGAATTTCTGTACCTGGTCTAGATTTGCTGGAGTACTGGCAAAAACAAACTATCCCTCGGACGCTATCAGATACAGCAGTTTGTATGCGCATTCGCTCCTTGTCTGCCACATCCTCAACTACACAGCAAGATGTTTGGTTGCTAGCTGACGACTTGCTGGAACAGTCAGATTTGTTAATTAGCCGATTGCCCCATCCTTTAATCGCACCCGTAGGAATGATGGGGGTGAGTCTACAAAATAATGGCAAGTTAATTCCGGTACTCGAACCTACAATTATAGCAGAACTACTCTGGACAAAACCAACCCAGGAGAGTCAATACAACGACTCTGTATCGGCTGCTTCAGAACTCACTGACTATCCTCATCAACCACAACAGACAGTACAAGATCTCTTACCTTCAACTCGGACAATCTTAGTAGTAGATGATGCGGCTCTCGTCAGACGGCGGATTGAAGCGAGTTTGACCGCTTATGGCTACGTCGTTCATACCTGTCGTGATGGATTGGAGGCATGGAACTGGCTCTCTAGTCATCCTGCTCCGGCTTTGATAATTACCGATATCGAGATGCCAAACATGGATGGATTCACCCTGATCGATCGCTGTAGACAAAAGGGTATGAATCTCCCAATTGTGGTGGTTTCTTCGCGCTTATCCGAAGAATGGGGCAAGGAAGCACGACGGCTAGGAGCTACAGATTATCTCACAAAAGGATTTACCACCCCTGAGTTGATCGACAAAGTTAATAGTTACGTGGCTAAATAACTCTTCTCTCAAATCACTGCATAAAACCCCAATCTTAACAATACAAAAAACCTCAACCAAAGTTTATGCTCTGTGGTTAAGGTTTATTGTACAAAAAGTTACCCCACCAAAGATGATGGGGTTTTGCCAACTACCTATGAAACTAGGGGAATTGTCAAGCTCCGTTGATCTGAGCTTTATATTTTTAACAAGTTATGGCAACACAACCATAATACTTTTGTTCAACATCGCCATAATACTGCTGCACGGCTTCAATCACTCGGTCGATCTCTTGTTCGCTCAGTTCGGGATACATGGGTAAACACAACAGCTGCTCGACTGCTTCTTTAGATACATACAAGTCTTCAATTCGATGAGGTAGACCGTCTGTGTATGCTGGTTGGTCGGGAACTAAAGTGGGATAAATGCGTTCAGTCTCAATTCCCTTTTCTATTAAATGTCGTTGCAACTTCTCTCGCTCTAATGCTGAGGGCATCCTCATGGTGTATTTGTAATAAACGTGAGTGCGCCCTGAAGCGACGGTGGGAAGTTTAATCGGCAAGTCTGCAAAGGCTGCATTATAACAGGCAGCAATTTCACACCGCCGTTGGTTCCAATCTTCTAAGTACTTCATTTGCTCAAGAATAACTGCTGCTGTGAACTCGCCCATCCTTGCCCGCAGACCCCACTCTTGATGTAGATAACGCTCTGTGGTTCGACCTAAATCCCGCAAACGACGAATTCTCTGTTCTACCGTAGAATCACGAAACGTTACTAGGCCAGCGTCCTCTAGTCCGCCAATATTTTTGCCCGCATAGAAAGAAAAGCAACCAAAGTCGCCGACGCTACCAGCATATTTGCCCTGATAGGTTGCTCCATGAGCCTGGGCGCAGTCCTCAATAATCGTGAGGTTGTGCTTGGTAGCTAGTTCCATTAGTTGTTGCATATCAGCCATCTGACCGTGTAGATGCACGGGAATCATGGCGGCGGTGTTGTCTCTGATAGCAGCACGAGCAGCTTGCGGATCTAGGGTCAGGGTGTACGGGTCAACATCAACAAACACGGGTGTTGCACCTACCGCTTGCACGGCAAAAGCCGTAGAGGCAAAGGTCAACGCTGGCACAATCACTTCATCGCCCTCTTTGACGTTAGCAGCCATGAGTGCGATTTGTAAGGAAGCAGTCCCTGAATTGGTGGCTAGGGCTGAAGCACCCCAAGATTTGCCGATGGTTTTCTCTAAGGTATCCACACGGGGGCCAAGTAAATACTTTCCAGAAGCAATGACTTCACTGATCGAGTTGATGATTTGTGGTTCAAGAGTACGCAGACGGCGATCGGTTCCTTCGATACGTATTAAGTCAGTCATGGTAGTAATTCCTTAGATGTGAGAAACGAAATGTATGAAACAGGCGCTAAGTTATGCCAATCAAAGTTTTTTGCTAGCGATCGCTACTCTTGAGCAAAATGCTGTTTTCATTCATCTGAAAATTTGCTTTATTTTGTAAATAGAACTGATCGTTCGAGCAAATGCTGACTGCTTATGTTCTTCTGTTGATCTTGTTTAAAGATTTAGATTGCAGACATCCTAAGCCAGCGCGAATGTGCAGATCGCTGGCGATGCGATCGCATCACCAGGATTGAGACTCACAAGCATCCTGAGTGTCCTGTCAAGCATAGCGACGAAGCGGATTAGATTATGTCGTTACGCTCGGCATGACCGATTTAAAAGTTGCTTAGTCTCAAGCAAAACTTGTCAGAGTTAAGGCTCTTACAAGTATACCTATGACCTTTAACTCTAAATGAAACAGCCAATAAAATTAGGGATAAGCCCCTTTATATTCAGATGGCTTTCTTCTTTTTATAGAAAAAATGTAGGTTAGTTCGCAGTACATTTAATCGCATTATTTTAATTAGGTGTTACAAATCAAGATCCTGGCTGGACTGTTTAAAACTCATCATAAAATGCAATAAACCACAAAAATCAATTCTAGACTTAACTTAAAAACTTTCCGTCCAGATTTAGACACAGGAAGTAAGGCAAACTCACATTTATGCTTTAATCCTTCTAAGGCACTGGAAAGAGTCTTATTTCTGAATTCATTTCATAGAGTTTTTAGTTTGTTATGAAACG
>QQTW01001834.1_pt1 | contig 15191 bp, 17 predicted proteins | sample 1904831 | NCBI WGS metagenome assembly QQTW01 (sample SAMN09435610, study PRJNA476489) | Subsurface metagenome, whole genome shotgun sequencing project. | reverse complement strand
GTTCCGCATCCGCAGTTGTCTAGCTATTTCTGTCGCCGCTTCGCAGTTTGTCCATAGTACGGTTTCTCTAGCGGTAGCCGAGCGCGTAAACGAGCCAGAATTGACATCAACCACCGTCAAAGCTTCGGTAGGTTCAATAATTACATAACCCCCCGAAGGCAAGTCTACTCGTGGCTTGAGGGCTTCTTTAATTGCGGCAGTGATGCGGAAGTATTCTAATACCGATGTGCGATCGCGGTGATGATCGATTAGCACCCCCTGGGGAACACTTCCACCACTCCAATTAACTAAAGCCTGCTTAACTCTTTTTAAGCCTAGATTGGAATCTACTACAATCCGGTTGACATCTGCGCCATACATATCCCTTAGCACGCGCTGAATAAAATCATCGTCACGTTTTAGTAGGGCTGGCGCTCGTGTCGATTGTGCTTCTTGTTGAATTGTCTCCCATTGCTTGAGCAATATTTCTAAGTCTTCAATAATTGCTTCTTCTGGCTTTCCCTCTGCTTCGGTACGCACTAACATACCCATTCCCGATGGTTTGATGAGGATTGCTAAAGCTCTTAAACGGTTGCGTTCGTTTTCAGTTCTAATTCTCCTGGAAAGGTTTACACCGCGATTAAAGGGCATTAATACGACATAGCGACCAGGCAGAGTAATATTTCCGGTCAGCCTTGGGCCTTTATTACCCGTTGGCTCTTTCATTACTTGAACTAATACTTTTTGCTGGGGAACTAATAGTTCTGTGATGGCTCCTGCTGTACGCTTGAGCCGCAATGGCCCTAAATCAGTTACATGAATAAATCCATTGCGCTCCGAGTCTCCAATATTAACAAAAGCCGCATCTATCCCCGGCAATACATTTTCTACTACTCCTAAATAAACGTCACTAATTTGATGATGACCAGTAGCTACGACAAGTTCTTGAATTTGATCTTCGCTAAAAACCGCAGCTATGTGGTGCTGTTCGGCGATAATAATTTGTTTTGGCATTCAATTTCCTCAAATTTAGCAGCGATGTTTCATAGCCGTGAAGATTGTCTCGCTTTCACAAGCCTGAATATTGATGCTGCTGATAATTGCAATTGGAATTTAACTAGGGGTTTAGTTCAAAGACAAATAGCGCATCAGTGCTAACTACCTTTGAAGTGGAGGCTTGTTGCACAATAGTTGCTTACCATAGTAAACAACGGGCATTGAGCATCTGTAATTAATCTTTATGCAGTATCCTGGCTTTTAGAAGTCAGCAATACTTTCTTCAAGACCTTTATCAAAGTCAACGGCACTCAATAGCGATCACCAAGCTACTCAAAAGCAATAAATAACAGAGAATTTTCAGTTCGCCTTAACTTCTATGCAAAAGAGTTGTTGGAACTGTTCTGCAATTATTTTTGCTTCCGCCCCGATCACTCCCAATGAGCTACAGCAGACAATTGAGCGCTAAAAATTGCTATAGATACAATTTTAGCCTAAGCAGGGCAAAAATCAATTAACAAAGTAGCACAAAGGATATTTTTCTCTAATCTTCTATCAAAAGGCGATCGCGGTGGATGTGCAGTAAAGACAATTCTTGCTTTGCTACTTGCTCTAGCATAAACATTACGTGTTCTGGTTTTAGTTGTGTACCGTCATTTTGACAAACTCCTGTATACCTTAAAATTATGTCGGGAGTCGTGGAAATGAGAGATAAATCGATTAAGCGACTGCGTAAATTAATTGTTTGAGGTTTTCCAGACTTTGTTGTATGTTCCAACAAGATAGAATCGGTGGCTTTAATTGCTTCTATCCATTGCTGCCATTGACTTTCGTTTTTAGTGGCTACAGTTAATAGATACTCCGCTTGAGTTAACAGTTTTGCTGAAGATGGCGCTTTTAAATCGACTTCGGCTATTTGATAAATTGGTAAATTCGCTGGTAACTGTTGGCTGATTTTTTGTTTAAACTCTTCTAAATCCACACTTTGAGTTAGTTCAAAGTCGATAACTTCGCCACTGCTAGTTACTCCCAATGGTAACGCCATAGCGATCGCCATGCGGGGGCTGGGGTGAAAGCCGCCACTAAAAGAAATTGGTAGCGATGCGCGGCGCAGTACGCGATCAAATAAGCGCAGCAAATCTAAGTGACTAATTAAAGCTAAATCTCCCAACTTGCCAAACCATACTCGCACTCGTTGCAATCTATCGGTATTTGGGACGAAATCCCCGGCAAATTCGGGAATAGGTAGAGCATCTACAACTACATTGTGACCAAAATCTATGCTACAAACGCCACAATGAGAGCATTCATCAAAAGAGCAATCGGGTACGATAGCGGCGGCTAATGCTTTTTCTAAGTCTGCTTTTAACCACTCCTTACTAATTCCGGTATTAATATGATCCCAAGGTAAGCGCCGATCTAGATTAGTTTGAGGTGTCGCCGCATCTTCTTCTTTTTGACGATATTTCCATCCTAAACCCGATTCGGCGATCGCACTTTCCCACGCCCCAAAAGCCTTATCGACGCTTTCAAACCATGAATCCATCCCCGCTCCCAATTCCCAAGCACGACGAATTACGGGTGCAAGACGGCGATCGCCTCTGCCAACAAAATCCTCCATCGCCGATATTCGCACATCGGTAAAATTTGCCTTCAAATTTCTGATTGAGCGAAATTCACACCTTAACAGCCATTTTTTATGTTCAAACTCCGCATCTGTCACGCAATGCCATTGAAACGGCGTATGGGGTTTAGGCGTAAAGTTAGAAATTGTCAAATTAAAGCTTAAAGCCTTTCTACCGCCCCCGGAGCGGCGCTGCGATGATGATTTATCATCCCCTTCTACTTCTTTTCTTTCTATATTTCGACATTCCCGTTGCAACCACCGCACCGTCTCCGCAATGCCCAATACATCCTCATCAGTTTCGCCAGGTAAGCCGATCATAAAATATAGCTTAATTTTGTCCCAGCCTTGCTCTACAGCCGTTTTTACACCCCGGAGCAATTCTTCGTTAGTTAAGCCTTTGTTGACAACATCCCGCAGCCTTTGAGTACCAGCTTCGGGGGCAAAAGTCAGTCCACCTTTCCTAGTACCGCCTAAAATATTGGCAATATTTTCATCAAATCTGTCTACTCTTTGACTAGGTAAAGATAAAGATATATTTTCATCTTTGAGGCGATTTTTTATTTCTACCCCAACGGCGGGTAAAGCTAAGTAATCTGAGCAACTGAGCGATAGCAAGGAAAATTCGTTATATCCCGTAGCCCGCATTCCTTCTTCAATTGCTTCTATTACTTGCTCTGGTTCTACATCTCGTGCCGGACGGGTGAGCATTCCTGGCTGACAGAAACGACAACCGCGAGTACAACCGCGTCTAATTTCTACAGTAAGGCGATCGTGTACTGTTTCGATGTAAGGTACTAAACCAATCGAATAAGCAGGCATAGGAGTTGCTACACGCCGCAAAATTCTTTCAGGGACATTAGGGCGGAGGGGATGCACCGAGCCATCTTCAGCCATTTTATAAAACTGCGGCACGTACACGCCTGGTACTTGTGCTAATTCAAGCAGTAATTCAACTCTACTTAAATTTGTTAACTTACCTTGCTCTAAAACCAAGCCAATTTCTGGTAATAATTCTTCCCCATCACCCAAGGCAATAAAGTCAAAAAAATCTGCGTAGGGTTCAGGGTTTGAAGTTGCGGTTTGTCCACCTGCAAAGATTAATGGATAAGAGCTTTGCTGTCTTTCTTGCCACGTTAGGGGAATGCCCGCCAAATCCAACATTTCTAGAATGTTGGTTGCGCCTAGTTCGTAGCTCAGACTAAAACCTAAAATGTCAAACTTTGTTAGATATTCCTTAGACTCTACCGCAAATAAAGGCGTACCAGTTTCCCTTAACTTCGCTGATAAATCGGGCGCGGGTAAATAAGCGCGATCGCACAATTGACGCGGTTGAGCATTTAAAATGCTGTATAAGATGATATGTCCAAGATTGGAAGCGCCAACTTCGTACACTTCTGGATACGTCAGCACCCAACGCACTACAGCTTGACCCCAATCTTTATGTACTGATCCCAACTCGTTACCCAAATAACGAGCGGGTTTGAGAATCCCATCGGTTAATAATTCTTCAACTGCAACCACTTTGGCTAATTTCAGCTATTTAGCTTTACCTTAGCATTAGTTAATTTAGGAACAAGCTTTTTCAAAGGCAGTAGTATTTTCAAATATTTCAAATATCCTATCCAACTGGGTTAGTTCAAAAATAATCCGAATAGCTGGCGATACACCACACAAGCTAAAACGCGAACCTAAAGACTGAGCTAACTTAAGACTTGAAACCAATGCCATTAAACCCGCACTATCTAATGATTCTACTTGCTCTAAGTTCACCAGTACGCTAGAACCATTATCTTGCAATACTGCTTGGGTCATTTCTTGCTGAAAATTTCCAGCATTCGACGCATTTACAGCACCATGAGGGCAAATAACTGTAATTTCTGGATAGGCGATTGTTGTTGACATTGTTCTTTATTTAAGGTGCTACTACTTGATTGAATGAGTTCTATTTCAACAAAAGCGTTCAAATCTTGTATTGACCACTTGGAAGTTTTTGTTTTTAACTTTCTGTTGTATTTTAGCAGTATTTACAAAAATTAAAAGTGTAGAATTATACAAAATTTCTTAATATGTCTAAAGATGAATAAAAACTTGCAAACACTAGATATCGGGAGCTTTGAAGGCTTAAGCTTCCCAGTTTAATCTATCTTTAGGGGTAAACTGGCGCTCATTTTTTGTTCTACAAAATACCCAGTAGTTGATAAAGAGTTTTTAATTGTAGAAAGTACAAGTAATTGTTGAGCTTTAATCATTTAGGTTTTATTTCTCCTATCTAAGATGAAATCGCAGGGTTAATTTTTAGATTCTACAACTCCAGTAAAACTAGTGATTTTGAGAGAAGCAATTTTTTTAATTGCAGTTTAGTAGATTATTTAAAATTCCTCAACCTCTTTTGTGTTTAATTACATCTCTAAAATTAAGCTGGACTAATTTATTTTAGCCATTCATTTAGGTAAACAAAGTAATGTTAACAGGTCATTGACAAAAGATACATGATATGAGGGAAAAGTAAGTCTACCTTTAGATAGATGTATAAACATCTTTTAGTTCTACTGTGCCTAATATAAGTAATCGCCAATAAACCAAAACGCTGCACGAGCAAGGCGTAAATTGTGGTATTGTGGCTTCCACTGGTTAGTAGCTGTCAGCTATAACCCGTCAGCCTTTGAAGAAACAAAGTAAGCCAAAATTGACGCTTACTTATACCAAAAGCTCGTAGTTTTTATAGTAATTTGTTGCTAAATCGCCATGCAGTTCGCTAAACGCTTAGAAAAAATACCTCCGTATCTATTTGCTGAAATAGACCGCAAACGCGATGAAATGGTTTCCAAAGGAGTAGATATTATTAATATGGGAGTAGGAGATCCAGATAAACCTACTCCACAACCCCTTGTCCAAGCGATGCACGAGGCAATTGATGACTCTAGTACGCACAACTACCCTCCCTACCAAGGAACAAAAGAGTTTAGAGAAGCGGTAGTACAATGGATGGAACGGCGGTTTGGGGTTGAAGGATTAAACCCACTTACTGAAGTTGTTTCTTCTATTGGTTCTAAAGAAGCAATTCACAATACATTTTTAGCTTTTGTAGAACCTGGAGACTATACGTTAATTCCCGATCCTGGCTATCCGGTGTATCGCACTTCAACAATTTTTGCTGGCGGCGATTTTTATCGAATGCCATTATTACCATCCGCCAAGTTTTTACCAGATTTAGCCGCAATTCCTGAAGAAATAGCCCGTAAAGCTAAGTTGTTATGGATAAATTACCCTAATAATCCTACGGGGGGGATTGGCTACACTAGAATTTTTTGAACAGTTAGTAGCTTATTGCAAAAAATACGACATATTGCTATGTCACGATCACGCCTACTCAGAGATGGCTTACGATGGCTACAAACCGCCTAGTGTCTTACAAGTACCTGGGGCAAAGGATATAGCAATTGAGTTTCATAGCTTGTCTAAATCCTATAATATGACAGGCTGGCGAGTGGGGTTTGTCGTGGGTTCTAGTCACGGGATTAAAGGTTTAGGACAAGTAAAGACAAATGTAGACTCTGGTGTATTTAAGGCTGTACAAAAAGCCGCGATCGCAGCTTACTCTACTACAGAAGCCGAATTGCAGGCGGTGATGTCAGTTTACCAAAAGCGGCGCGACATTATTATCCAAGGGTTGCAGAGTTTGGGCTGGGATATTGAAGCGCCTAAAGCTACGTTGTATGTATGGGCTAAAGTTCCACAAGGGTATACTTCTACAGATTTTGTAACTTTGTTATTGGACAAGTGCGGGATTATTGTCCCCCCTGGTAATGGCTACGGCGAGTCAGGAGAGGGCTTTTTTCGCATTGCCCTTACTGTACCCGATGAGCGGATGCATGAGGCGATTAAGCGCATGAAAGATGCAGGGATTCGTTACTCGTAACAGGTAGTTTAGAATAGAGATCCCCCTTTTTTAGGGGGAAATATCTAGAAATTTTCTTTAAGATTTGTCAACGGAAGATAATTTACTAGCTTGAGATTCGTTCTTTTGTGCTTGCCAAAGCTGTTGTACAAAACAGTTAAACTGTTGGCGGGCATGAGCGCTTGACTGTAGTGGCGGTGCAGAGGCAAATATACTCATTAAAAAGGGTAAAATTTCTGTGTCTAAGGCAGGGCGAAAAGAAGCTAAAGACCAAAGCAAGTCGATTGTTGAACGCAAATCTATAACTAATGGCTCCTCAGTGGAGTATTGTACCAGAAGCAAAGGACGTACCCAGCATACTTGGTGCGATTCTACAACTTGGATAACTTCGGCATACAAACAAGTAGCAAGATGTTCTAAACAAACAATTTGTAGTGGTTGAAAATTAATTTTAGAGTTCATCTTTAATTCTTCCTTGCAGTGACAGGCTCAGGTCACTTGCTTTATTGTAGATTTTTCTGCCTTTATTTACGGTGCGATCGCCCTTTGCCATTGATACGTTATAAAATAAGTTAGTAAGTGTTGAGCCACAGCTTGACAACTGTTTAGTTGTAATTAAGTAACAAAAGAGTAGAAACCTGTGTCTGTTGAAACCATACTAAAGCCTTCAACTGTCCGTAAAATAGCGCCTCGGTATCGCGTTTTATTGCATAACGACGACTTTAATAGCATGGAATTCGTGGTAAAAGTCTTAATGGAAACTGTAAGCAGTATTACTCAGCCTCAAGCAGTCAGTATTATGATGGAAGCTCATAGTAATGGCATTGCTTTGGTTATTACTTGCGCTCAAGAACACGCGGAGTTTTACTGTGAAACTATGAATAATCACGGTTTACAAAGCACCATTGAGCCAGACGAGTAAGGTTGAAGGAGTTTAACTTTATTGTGATCGCATCTTACCCAGCCCCGCTAAGGTTGGGTATATTTGTGCTAGGGCTACTGCTGTTGTGGTCGCCCTTTGCTTTACCTATCTACGCTTATGTAGGCGATCGCAATTTAGCTAGTATCTTGACAATTGTGCTATTGTATGCGTACTTTGTTTTGCTGCTAAAACTGTGGGCAAAGTACATTTATCAACAACCTCAATTATGGCGTTATTACGGGTTAGTCGGTAGTAGGGCTAATGGTAGAGAATTATTAGTAGGGCTGGGAATTGGCTTAACAACAGTTTTGAGCTTATTTAGTTTAGAAGGATTGTTAGGTTGGTTGTATTGGCAGCAAGGGATACAAGTAAAAATAGTTTTAGAAGGATTGTTAGTTGCGATCGCAACTGGTTTTGCAGAAGAATTATTATTTCGCGGTTGGTTGCTCGATGAATTACAGCGCGATTATGCAAAATTGGCAATTTGGGTAAATGCTTTAATATTTTCCTCCTTGCACTTTATTAAGCCACTGTCAGAGATGCTACGGACAGCGCCGCAATTTCCCGGTTTATTGTTATTGGGATTAACGCTAGTTTTGGCAAAACGCCGTTGTCAAAACCGCCTTGGTTTATCGATTGGCATTCATGGCGGTTTAATTTGGGGCTACTATATTATCAACGTCGGTCAATTGATTAAGTATTCTGGGCAAGTTCCCGACTGGGTTACAGGCGTTAATCAAAATCCCTTAGCTGGATTAGTGGGGATAGGCTTTTTAAGCGTTATGACTTGGGTGATGAGTAAAGTTCCGCCTAGGGTTAAATATGAACAATAATTTTTCAAGCTTGGTACTAGCTGCTACTTCTATGAGATTTTGCTTAAGAAACTGCAAATTCTGTAATTTGCCGACGCTGCAACGATTTGAAACCTAAAACAATACGATCTTTGGGAACACCGAGCGCCACAAGCTCTGTAGCAATTCCTTCTTCTGTACCGTCTTGTTGAATCCAAATTTTGCCGTTGATGATGTCAAGGTGTAGCAATGTACCATAGATTCTGCGACCATTTTCCCAACCAGTTTCAATGAGGATATAGCGATCGCGCGACTTATCAAAAACTAGCTCTATTTGTACGTTTTCATCGTCTCCCAAAAAATCGGCATAGTCAGCGATTACTTTTTCAATAATTTCTTGATAGTTATTACTTAAAGAATCCATCTAACTATTTCCTCTTGTAGCGGGTCGAAAGTTACTACTTGGATAATGCCATCTTCAATCAAAACTTGACCAGCTTCTTCTTCAAAGACGCTTGTACCTATTTCCTCTGTGACTGCTAGATAAAGTTTTCGTTCTGGCGCGTACCTTTTTAATAGTTGATTGTAAAGTACGAATTGACCAAGAGCTTCTTCTAAATCCTTCATATCTGATGATCTTCTAAAGCTTTTAATTTCTATCGCAATTTTTTCAACTCCCCGCTCGGCGGCTATCAAACGCTCGGCTCCTAAATCTACAAATAGGTTTTTGCCTCTAGCTAAACGAATACGAAAAGGATCGTGGGTAATTGTCCAGCCATCTTTAAGCATGGCATTTTTTACAGCTTGGTGATAAATATCTTTGGCTGGCATAGCTTATTCCTAAAAAGCTTTCGAGGCGACTAAGACAACTCCAAAGGCTTCAATTGAGCTTTCAAAAGAGGTTGACAAACTTAAGCTACCGTACCCACTAAACAAGCGCCTGTAAAATTGACTCCAGCTAAATTAGTGCCTTCCAATTCCGCACACAACAAATTTGCTCCGGTTAAATTTGCCCCGGATAAATTAGCGTTGCGTAAATCAGTTTCTTCTAAATTGGCTTCCTGGAGTAACGCCCCTTGCAAATCTGCCCCACTGAGATTTGCTCCATGTAAGTTTGCTCCACTAAAGTTAACTCCGCGCAAATCTGCCCCCCGCAAGTCTACGCCTTGCAAGTTGACACTCATTAAGTTTGCGCCACTTAAAAAAGCTCCCGCAAACGATGCTTGCGATAATTTCGCTCCCATCAAATTCGCACCTCTTAAGTTGCTACCGCGCAAATCTGCACCACTCAAATCTGCTTGCATCAAATTTGCGCCTAACAAATTTGCCCTCAAGTCGGCTCCTAAAAGCTGACTTCCCAGTAAATTTGCTCCGTCTAAACGCGCTCTTTCTAGTTTTGAGCCAGAAAAATTGACTCCAACTAAATTTGCCCCAGCGAAGTTTATCCCTGTTAGATCCAAATTAGAGAAATCTTCGTCCTCTAAATTAGCTCCTGGCAAATGTACAACTTTTCCTTTACGGATGGCTTCAATATCCACTGCTTTTTACTCTCTTATCATTGAAATTTGGCACATCCGTACCTTGAGCATCAATTAACCACATCCCAGCGCTGATTTTTGGTAAAACGACGGGTAAATTCATTCCTTGTTGCAGTCCCATTACTAACAGTTCTAAAGTATCTACAAGCTTTGGCTCCCAATGTTGTCCTTGCTTGACTCTAAACTCTGCTAATACCTGCATTAGTACCGAGTCGCCGCTATGGTGCGCTGCTTGTAAGTCGGTGACGCGCTTTTGAAAGGCGGTAACTAAACCTAAAATCCTTGATTCTAAAGGAATTTCCTCGCCTGCGTAGCCGCCTGGTTGTCCTGTCCCGTTCCACAATTCATTTTGATGGGTGATGATACGAGCGATCGCACTCATCCGGGGCATTGTCCGCAATATTTGCGCGGCGGGCATTAAAGGGCAACTAGGCGCTTCTCCATACTCAATGCTCACTGTACAAGGTGCCACCCTATGCAACAATCCAGCAAGACGCAAGCGTTTTAGCTGCCAAGCTGGTAAATCCATCATTTGCCCGACAGTCTCAGCTAAAGCAGCTACTTCGGCGGCGGTCATTTGGTTATTAGTATCAGCAGTATCTATTAGTTGCGCTAAACGTAAAAATGCCTGAAGTTCGTTAGAAACTAAGTTGTTATCTAGGGCTTGTTGGTGCTTTCCTACAGTATCAGCTTCACTGGTCTGTAAATAATCAACGACGCAGGAAACAATCGAGCCTAAGTCCTCTTGTTGGGTATTTGGCGCGGCGGCGACTATTTCTTTTACTTGGTTAGTTAGTTTTTGAGCAAGTTCGGGGTTGTAAGTTTGCATATGCGCGATCGTAATTTCCACCGTTTCTTGCACCAATACAGGCTCAAATGTCCAAAAACCATAGAATTTTCGTTCTAAATCTGTAGCTGGTTTTCCGGCTGTACCGTAATCCGCCTCAGATAATTCTTGACACAGTACCATTGCTGTATAGCTAGAACCCAAAATCATTAAGTGCCATTCTTGCGCTACAGGGTCGCTTGGGTCTAATCCTAATACATCTACATTTGCTAACTGGCTTGTAGGATGTTCAGTAAATCCCGCATCGGGAGCCGCCATTATTGCTACTTGCCGGGATTTTTGGGCTAATTCGTTGTATCTATCTGCTTCTTGGAGATACCATTTGCCCCGTTGAAAAGCTGTAATTACTAAGGGAGGCTCACTACAGCTTAAAATACAATCCTCTAAAGCGTGACACAGAGCAACTAAAGTGTTTTTGTAGTAAACCCCAAAATTAAGGGGTCTTTTTTCAGCATGGGCTGCTGCTAACTTTTGTAAAATTGAACCTTGTAACATATTGGGAATTTATTAAACGAACCGCCGAGAACAGAGAACTATTTATGAGGCTGTAACTAGCTGTTTATCATTAGCTATCGGAGCGCTAAGAGCTTCTTCTAGGTCGGATTTGCCTAGTTTAGCTTCTAGTATATTCATAACTTCGCGTCCGAAGTCATTGGGGTTTTGCCTCCATGCTTGCAAGCAAACTTCACCAAAAAACGATCCTAATGGTTCGGGATTCCACAAGAGTTTTTTGGCTGTCCAAGGCATTAAGCTCATTGGATCGTAACCTGGTTCAAGTACACCTTTTTTGAGGGCGTAGTCTTCTAAATGAGTATGGGGTTGAAGTCCAATAAAGAATATTGCTGGCTCTACTTTATCCGCACCAAAGATTTTTTCTAATTCTCGGTGATAAGCTATGGTTTGGCGGATGGTTTCGCTCCGTTCGTCAATAACGTTAAAAGAGTAGTTGACGGATACTAAATCGTTGAAACCTGCGGTTTTAAGATCGCGGCAGTTTTCTAAGACTGTCCGTAGATTGTAGCCCATCCGCATTTTACGGACTAACTCTTGAGAACCGCTAGTAATGCCGATTTCAAAGTAATTCATCCCGGTTTTAGCCATCAATTCGCATAGCTGGGGGGTTAAGTTGTCGGCGCGAATGTAAGCCGCCCAGTGAATATCATTCATGCCAGAATCGACAATTTTTTGCAGCAATTCTACCGCATCGTCTATATAACGTCGGGCGGGGATAAATTGCGCGTCTGTAAACCAAAAATTGCGAATACCGCGATCATATAATTGCCGCATCTCGGCAACAACTTCATCGGCGGGATTAATGCGTACTTGTTTGCCTTCAACTACGGTATAAACGCAGTAACAACAGTTGTGAGGACATCCGCGCTTGGTTTGTACGCCAATATAAAAGTCTGACGATTGCAAGTAGTATTGAAATTCTGTCCAGATACTTTCTATATAGTCGTAATTGCAGGCAGTCTTCTCTATAGGGGTGGGTTGTTCGTGAATTAGGCGATCGCGTGGTTTGTCTTCTCCTACTACATAGCACCTTTCGCTTTTTAAGTCTTCCCCTTTAATCAGCTTTTCTAACAGCGTTTCCCCTTCACCTACCGATACAATTGTTCCTTTGGGCAATTTGTTACCCAACTGTTCGTAAAATACGCTAACTGCACCGCCACCAACTACCGCACGAGCTTCTTTATGATACTTTCGAGCGCGTTTTAATCCTCTAGAAATTAAGCCTTGATTGCGCCACAGTTCTGTATAGTAAGAAGCGGCTAGTCTTAATCCGCCAAAAGCTCCTCGTAATTTAATTAAAGGATTGCTGGCATAATAAAATTCAAAGGCGTTTTGCAACGGATTTCCGCCTCGCCCCCCCACTGGTGCGTAAATTTGAATATCTCGCCAAGAAAATACTAATAACGTTGGCTGAAACTCATCTACACACTCATCTAGAGCCGTATTAAAATCTAAAGGCGGCACAACCCCCAAGTCAAAGATACGCTGCTGGACTTCAGGGAATTGCTTATGTACGCCATCGGCTAAATAAACAACCCCAATCGGAAAGATAGGATTGCACGGAAGGCGAACGTAGAGAATGCGGTTTTCCATTGTGGTTTTTTAACTTCTATCTAGTCCTAGTTTCCATTTTTTGCCAGCAGGACACTTTTTTTTAGACAGATTGCCTTTTTGCCAAATGTTTCTCTGCTGGTTTACAGATTTAATTTATACTTTCACTTCTGTAAGCTAATGAAACATCACTTACTTACAGGTTTTCTGAATTTTATTCATATAACTTTACGATAACATCTACTTTACTCAGGCGAGAGGGAATTTTGTTTAAATTTTTCTAAGAATTTGCCAGAAAACAAACTTTTTCTTCACCGCTTAACACCGATACTATAATTCGTCAATTACCTATAGATAAGTTTGCGGAATCTTAATATAGTATTTATATTCTGTCTCTCTACCTTAAGAGATAGATTGCCAAATCTGAGGCAGTTGGTAGTAGAGGTTACAGTCGATGGGGATCGCTAGTGTTAGCTTAAAAAGGTAATTTTAAGAAGCAGCGTACAAGCTAGTTAGCAGTTATGGCTCAAATAATCGATCCCATACCATCGGATGAATCAAGTCGGATTGTCTGCTGCTACGTGAATGCTACAAGCAAGATCCAAATAGCTCGTAGTTCTAATACAGGAAATTGGTATTTTGAGCGGGTAGTTTTTCCTGGACAACGGTTAGTATTTGAAGCGCCATCCCAAGCAGTATTAGAGATTCATACAGGCATGATGGCAAGTTCGATTTTATCAGATAATATTCCGTGCGATCGCTTGGCGATGGACGAAGAAAACAGCAGCGCTTTTATCCAACAATTAAATGGGCAAGCTACAGAAGCCGCAAATGAAGGGTTGGCTACTGCAAAACATGAGAATTTAACTGCCGTTTCTTAAAAATTGCCTAAAATGAGAAACTTTACTCCATTACTTGCGGGTTGCTAGAGTTAGCTGCCCGTTTGTTAAATTTAAAAACTGCTTTTAGATAATTTACAAAATTGAAAAGTGAGGTAACGTAGCTAATAGAATACATTACGCTTAAGTTTTAATTGGGTTACTAGGGTTGAATCTACCTTCGTTTATTTGGTTGTGGAAAATAGCCGCTTGGTCAATGGGTTTTTCTGTCTTGGCTTATTTGCTACTAGCGGCGACAGGGATTTGGATGTTTGGGACTAGAACTAAGTCTATAGCTCAACCTAGTTGGTTGAAGTTTTTGCACTATATACTTGGTGCTAGTTTAGTGGGTTTAGTTTTACTACTCTTGGCGATTGGAATTGTTGGGACTTTAGGGCATTTTGGTTCTCTAGGTCATTCGTCTCACTATATAGCGGGGTTAGTCGTTGTGGCGCTAGTGTTGCTATCTGGAGCAAGTGCGACTTTAATTCATGTCAAACCTTGGGCGTGGAGTTTGCACATTGGCACAAATATTACTTTATTTGCTGGGCTAGTTTGGGTATCGGTAACGGGTTGGAGTGTAGTACAGAAATATTTGCCTTAGAAAAAACTAATCTAAAATTCCTGTCAACTCTAGCACAAATCCCGGTAATATATCCTCTCCTGATAAACTTAAGGGCGACTTTAACACCTCTACATTTTGCTCTAACCGATAAATTTCTACTTGCTGATTTTGCGGATCGATAAGCCAACCCAAACGCACACCACAATCAAGATATTCTTGCATTTTTCGTTGTGTCGCCCGTAATCCATCGGTTGCAGAGCGCAACTCTACAGCAAAATCGGGAGCCATTGGCATAAATCTCGTTGGATCTGGGTTTAACGCTTCTAATCGCTCTCGGCTAATCCAGGAAGCATCAGGAGAACGGTTTGCACCATTAGGAAGCTTGTAGCCTGTAGAAGAATCAAAAGCTACTCCCGCTCCATTAGAGTCCGTCCAATTGCCTAAACGCTGCGTTAGTCTAGCATTCCGGCTTCCGCTTCCCCATCCTGTCGGTGGCATAATAATTAGTTCTCCCTGTGCTGTGCGCTCAATTCGCAAATCTTGATTGTGCTGACACAGTTGGAAAAACTGCTCGTCGGTTAGCTCAATTGTCGGACTTAAGTTGAGGATAAGGGCAGTCATATTATAGTGAAGTGCGATCGCATTAATCGTAAGATAGCACCAAAGTTTGCTTTGCTAGGGCGCATATCCACAAAATTTCAAGCAGCACAAAAATAATTTACGAGTGTAGTAATTAGTTGTTTCTAAATGGGAATACTAAAATCAAACCTTGTTGGAAGCCGCCTTAATAATGAGTACGACAACTACCAGTCTTTGCTCTGCTTTGCAAAGTCTGCCTGATCAAGCCCAAGAATCCATTGTTAATGAGCTTTTTGTACCGACTTTGCTAAAGGAGTTAGGGTTTCAATTTAATGAGATTAACCCCCAATATAATACAGGTAAAGGATTTGTCGATAAAGCTGCCAGGAAAACTATTGGCGACGATATTTTTCTACATACTAAATCTAATCCCTAAGTACAGGACAAAAATTGTAGAATATTCAAGAAATCATCTGTTTTTTGCTCCAGATTGAGAACAATGTTTCG
>QQTW01001833.1_pt1 | contig 15193 bp, 16 predicted proteins | sample 1904831 | NCBI WGS metagenome assembly QQTW01 (sample SAMN09435610, study PRJNA476489) | Subsurface metagenome, whole genome shotgun sequencing project. | reverse complement strand
TTTTACTCAATATGCAGGTTAGAGCTGGTAAATGGTTGGTTCTTTATCCAATGGTAAGCCGCTGGTACTTGCTCAAAAAACTCAACTTCGAAAGGCAGAACCGGAACATCCACCTTTTGCAAAAATGCTTCGGCCATTTCTTGAAAAACATTGGTGGGTAAAACTAAAGCCATTTTCTGGATGGATAAAGTGAGCACCTCCGGAAACCAATTATCCAGTAACCAGGTGGCATCTTCCGGCTCCATCACTATTAATTGCTGTACATTGGCAATTCCGAACTTTACATCTTTCTGCCGGGCCAGGTTTAAAATTAAATCTAAACTTTCGCGGTATTTATCGATTCCCGGATAATAATGCCATTCCAGATAAAGAATATCGTACTCTTCGTCCCAATCGATATGCAAAAAGTTTTCTGACAAACACCGCATGTTCGGAGCATTTTATTGAATTACTGCTTTCATTTTGTATTATTTATATCCGATTGCTTTAGTACCTTCTGGCTAGATTTTTCCTAAACTGCAAACATTAGCCCGTATAATACTCTGGTTAACTGCATTTTGCTACTAATTGTTTTAATTTCTTGCGGGCTAAAATCTACTGCCAGCATTTGACTGTTTTGCCAAAAAAAATGCCCGGACAGATATACCTGAACCGGGTATTTTTTTAAATTTTTTATTTCTTTACTCGATCAAGAAACTAACATCAATGGTAGCGGAAACGATAATCTGACCCACCGAAATCGTTGGCCCGCCGGCCGCATCAAATGCCGCCGATTCCATCATTTTATTGGCCCGGCCGTAGGCAATTGGGCCCGGATAATTACCGCCAGCTTCGGTAATGGAGTATACCCGACCTACTTTGGCCCCTAATTCGCCGGTTAAGGCCGTAGCTTTCTGGCGGGCGGCTTGCATGGCTAGTTTACGGGCTTGTTCGCGGTGCTTTTGCAAATCCGAAGTTCTAAAATCAATACCATCTACGCGGTTGGCACCGGCTTTATAAATGCCCGCCATTAATTCATCAAAAGAATCTATTTTTTTAACCAGCACATTTATGGTTTTAGTGGCGGTATATACATCCGGCGTAGCCTGGCCAAAATTACCAGAATAAATGGGTTGCACGCTCATGTAGGTAGTTTGCACGTTTTTAGAATCTACCCCGCTTTTTTTAAGATAAGCCAATATGGCCGCCACGTTTTTATCATTTTGTCTTTTAGCCTCGTCCAACGATTTATCCCGGGTTTCAACGGCTACCTGCAGGCTTATTTCATCGGGTTGTACTTTTACTTCGGCGTAACCCGATACATTTACCAAAGGCGGCAATACGGCCGTGGGCTGGGCTTGTCCGAAACTAAATTGATGCATAAATAATAAAATAAAGAGCGAAAAAATAAGGTTTTTCATAAGTTTTAAAAAGTATAGATTGATTATAAGATTACGGATAAATAAGACAAGTTCCGTGCCTACTTCCGGGTTCGCCAAAGCCCGAAATACCTGTTCCGGGCAGGTGTAAAACGCTAAAGATAGTCGGAAGCTTTCGTAATAAAGCTTTGTTCAGGTAATATTTGAGCATTCTTAACAGTGGGTGAATTCAGTATAACTGCCGGAGAGATAAGTGGCCTTCCAGTTTTTGATTTTGTACCTTTGCACCCAAGCTTTGTTTTATCATGACGGATCTCACCCTTTATAATCCTTTCCAACAACTATCCTATATTCATAATAATTGTTTTCTGTGCGGGCAACCCGTAAGCCCAACGGATGTTATTCCCATTTTTCCGGAATGGTTAATGACCCGCTATAATTTAACTAATCAGGAGTTATTATTACTGGATAAAAGCATTCTTACTTACGCCGAGTTAACCTTGCCGTGCTGCTCTAATTGCCAACACCACCACTTAACTCCGCTGGAGCACAAAGTACAAGCCGCCGCTACTGAAGGTTTACACGGCTGGCAACAACTCGATGCGAATACAACTTTTCAGTGGTTAGGAAAAATATTTTATGGCTTGCTGCTACGCGAAATAAAAGCCGAACAAGACCCACTCTTAAAACCCCAGTTTATACTCACCGAAGATATTTACATGCTCGATAAAATGCAGTCGTTTTTTAAAATTTTGCAATCTATCCGGGTTCCCATGGTATTTTCTGATTTTGTGCCTTGTTCCATTTTTGTGGTAAAACTCCAACCAGATAGCGGTAGCCCGGCTTTTGAATTCCGCGACGATTTACATACCATGATGATTAGTTTAAAACTAGGTGACACCTTACTGGTTTGCTGTTTGCTGGACAATGGAATTTTGAAAGAAGCGCTGGAACGTTTATGGCGACCGCTTACCGGCAAAGCATTATACCCAAAACAAACCGCCGAATTTTTAACGCAGGTTTATTACGCGGCTTATTTACTAAATGTAATTCCGGAGTATTTTGTGCGACCGGTAAAACCCGGCGATCAAACCTTGGTACTAGATACTTTAATCGACGATATAACGGCTTCGGTTTTTAACCCTTGGCAACTCAGCGGCTATACCCACATGTTCGAAGAAATGCTGAAGCGTTGGGGTACTACGGCTACCGAAATTTTACAAGATCCGCACCAGCCACTTAGCTTTTTATTTGACGCAGCGGGTAATTTTAAGGAAAAAGAAGAATATTAATTTAAAACTAAAAGCATTTGTAAAAAGTACAGAAGCGTAAGTTATAATTTCAATAAACAGCTTGTTTCATTTACTTTTTTTTAAATTTTTACACTATTAGCCATAAAGCTTATAAAAAAATTAGAAAATTATTTTTGATCTTAAAAATTATTTTCTATCTTTTGTTAACTTAAGTACTAGTAACCAGGCTGAATAACGTGAACCGAGTAACCTAAGCAGTCCGGAACATTTAGGCATTTATAATAGTTTTAGCTTTATGGTAAATTTAAACATTCCTCCCAAATACGTGGCCTTATATGCCCACTGCATCGATGATTCTTTACCTAGCTTCGAACCGGACGAGTGGATTGAAGCGGGCCGGATTTATGCTGTTAAATGTTTTACGGAGCCTTTAAATGTTTCGGAAGGGGTAGCTGTTACGATTTTAAACCGCGACGGCCAGGAAATACACCCATCGGCTTCGCACTGGAGCTTTGCCTCTAATCGATTTGAGTTGTTTTCTATTTATCTGAATTAAAGCAGATAATTAGCTATAAATTAAAAAAGCTGCCCGCAAGGCAGCTTTTTTAATTTATAGCTTTAACTAGTTAAGCTTATTAATCATTTTAATTATCGTTTTCATCCAGTTCTTCTTCTACCTTTTTAGCTACAAAAATAACTCCTACAGCCAAAACCGCGACCGCTAATACTAACTGGGTGGTAGATAATTTCCGGCTGGCTTTCATTAATAAATTACCGGCATCTTGTAATAAATCCGGTAAACGCTCCGTGTTACCTTGCTGAAAAACGTGCATCACGTTTTCGAAAGTTTTAGATAAATCTTCCGGCTGTATTTTCAAATGCTCTAATTGTTGATCTTTCATGAGTTTTATGCGTTAATGTTTGTGTTTTTTGTCAATAATTACTTTACTTAACCGGACCAAGGTCCGTCATTAGCAAACTTTATACGCAAACCTCTTTATTTGGTGTCCATTCCGGGCATACTTTCTAAAATAAAAATCCGGCGCTAATTAATGGTAACCGGTTTTCGTCGGAAACCATGTAACCCGCGGTAATTACAATTAAGTTTACCGGGGCAAACCAAAACCCGCCGCCATAGCCGCGGTGCCATTTACTTGATTGCTCGTTGTCGTTCCAAACGCGGCCACTATCATGAAAAGCCATGATGCCAGCTGCTCCCGGAAATAAATACGTTTGAAACTTAAATAATGGAATGCGGGCTTCGAGGTTATTGTAAAAACTAGATCGGCCGGAGTAGCGCGATCGCCGGTTGCCCCGCACATTGTACAATCCATCCAGGGTATTAGCCTGAAAAAACTCAAAGTCGCCCAGGGTAGTACCGCCTCCCACCCGGGCGGCCAGCACCACTTTAAAAGGCAGGTGTACTGTCTGGAAAAAAGATACCTGCGAATTAACTCGGGAATAATCTGTTGAAAAATTATTGGTGCCCAAGTAACCGCTAGCTTCTGTTTGGAAGTAAACGCCGCGGTTGGGTAAAGTTTTATTATCGCGGCTATCCAGCTCGTAAGACACCAGCAAGCCGGTGTAACTTTTAGAAGCAAACGGATCGTTCGGGCTCAGCTCGGCCGGGCTAAATTGTTCTAAATAACGGTTTACAGGCTCCTGTACCTGCACAAACTGGTAGGCCGGCCCAAATAGCAAACGCTGGTACTTGCCCCAGCGGCGGCCCAGTAAAACATTAAAAGAATAACGCTCCGAACGATACCGGTAAAAATCAATATCGAACTCCTGGTTATAAACCGATTCATTGGACAAGCCAAAAAAGTTATCGGCAAAATTCCGGGTTTTTACGTCCAGGTTTAAGCCCACATCAAAAACACCCAAAGTTTGCGTAAAATAACCCGCGTAGTTAAATAAAAACGAACGGGTAGCCAAAGCGTAATTGGCAATGAACCGGTGCGACGAAGCGAAAGGGTCTTTCCGGAAGCCTTGTTGAGTAGCCAAAAAGCCACCACCCAGGTAAAAACCATCGTCTTTGTTGTATTCAATGGAAGCTAAAGGACCGAGATAATTATACCGAAATGATTTGCGGTCGTACGCATTTACTTCTTCGTTGCGGTCAGAGGTTAGGTTCTTAGTTTCCGAGGCAATTTGCAATTGGTTGCCCGTTGCAGTGTCGTAGATAATTGTTTTCCGCCGGCCTTTTTGCACGCGCGAGCTGTCCGTAATTTTATCATCCCCTTCGCCCCCGATAATCCGGATTAGAATGCCTCTTTTTACACTGCCAGTTACCGTAAAGATGTCATCGCCGCCTAAACCGTACAAGCGAACTTCGCGGGTTTCCGAAATTTTAAAAATCCGGTTGTAAACAGATTGCTCTACTTGATTATTCTTACTTATTTTAAACACTTCTACTTGCGTGTTTTCGTCGGTCAGGCGGGTTACTTTAAAAAACTCACTTTTATCGGAGCCTACTACATCTACTTCCCGCGCCAAGAATTGGTAATAATCGGTAGCATCTTTTATTAACCGGCCGCGGCGAGCCTTTAATGTATCAGTGGTAGCAGCTCCCCGAATCCGGTAAATGGGGGCCGGTAATTTTCTCATGGCCACCTCAATCGCTTCATCGGTCAGGCTTTTTTGTAATTCTGTGGCAGTCTTCACCCAATCTTCTAAAGAAAGCGCATTTAAAAAAGTACGGTCGAAATAACGGGCGTTAAAGTTAAAAGTAGTTATGTCGCGAATCGCCTCATCAAAGCCCTGGAATTTTGGCATGAGCCATTGGCGGCTGGCAATTTTTGGAATAACGCCTTGGTTCACAAAAAAAGTCATATCCCGGTCGCGGGGAATGGGTTGGTACGTTTTTCCTTTGCCGCTTTCATTATCAAAGCTAGCCCAGCGCCATTGGTCTTCGTGGCGATCCCAGTCACCAATAAAGAAATCAAATAACCGGGCCCGCACTACCGCTTGCTGATCTACCTGATCATCGTTGTCTTCGTGAATTTTTTCCAGCACTTTATCGGTACTGTACACTTTTTTAGAATTACCAAAGTGCGGCGCTTGCGATTCATCGTCATCGGGTCGCTCTTCAAATAAGCCTATGGTATTAGCCAAACCTGTTCTAAAGCTACCTAAACGAGGATCGTCGGGGATAAAAACGTATTTTGGGTTAGTATGGTACACGCCGGCAGCTTGAGCCAAAGGGGCTACTACCAGTGGGGCGTAGGGGTGCGAGGCCGAAATCTGATCTTTTACAATATCGGCGGCCACCGTGCGCCGCAAAGCCCTTGGGATGGCTTCAATAGGGTATTTTTCCACGGAACGAACAACAAATTCTTTTCCTTGAGCATCCACCAGGCGTAACGACCGCGTTTGAAAACCGCCGCCGCGTTGCACCACCTTTAAGCCACCTTTTTCTTTACCTACATCAAAAACCGGCAATGGTATAGGAGTAGCCCACTCCTGGCGATAGTTTTCGCCGAGCAGCCAACGTTTAAAAGAATTAACCTGGTACAGTTCGCTGGCATTTACCGTTACGGTACTATCGGCGTAATTTACTGCCCGCGATGGTTTAATCTGAGCATTTAACTGGCCCAGAGTGGCCTTTTTCATGAGTAACCGCCGGTAAGCCATTTTCGCCGTTGGCTTGTTACCCAAGGGAGTGCTCCAGAATTCAAGCCAGGCTTCGCCGTTGGTGTAAAAAATTACTTTAGCAAACCCTGGTTCAGGTTGAGTAAATACTGGCGCTAATTTTTGCTTTAACTTTCTATCCTGCGAACGCCAGCCCGTGCGGATGTAATTAATGCTATCCTGCCACGCGTATTCCAGGGCCGAGCTGTGATCTTCCACGTGAATCAAACCCGGATGTTGGGAATAAATTTCGGAGTAGGCCTTTTGCATGCTCCGGTAATAGTAAGGTTTAATATCCTGGGCCACGTGCGTTGCCACAATAACTTGCTTTTGCGGGTTACTTTTTAACGCATCGTCTACTTCGGCCAAAACGGCCGCGGCACTGGTAGCGGTACAGCCCGCCTCTTCGCTGACTTTCGGACTGCCGGGCAAAAACCATTTGGTATCGAGCAGCAACAGCAGGATGTTTTCGTTAATTTCTATTTGGGACGGGCCCGGACAGCCATTCTCCGGCATAAAGACGTTTTCGTTCTGCAGGTAATCCCGGATAAACTGTTCTTGCTGTTGAGCTCGCCGGGAAGCATTATTTTTATCTTTTTTTAAATGGTAATCGCCCGGAATAATATGAACCTGTCCTTCGTAATTTTTTAAAATCGCCAACTGCGCCTTTAATACTTGTTCGGCATTGGCCCGCTGCGGACTGGTAGCAGGCGGTAACAGGCGGGGGTAAAAAGGATTGCCGATAAACACCAGGTTACTGGCTTTGCCCGAAGCGAGCAGTTGCTCTTGCAGGAAATAGAGTTTAGCGCCGGCACTGGTATCTGCAGGAGCGCCAGTATTACCCACCAGAAACACCGTATGCATTACCTCTCCTTGTAAAGTTCCGGCTGTTCCGACCGGGGCACGCGTTTGCGCTACTCCCCCAAAAGAATAAAGTAAATCGATAAAAATAGAAAAAATTAAAAAAAGCACCGAAGATACAGGCCTCATAGTAGCACTAATTTGCACAGAGATATTGATTAATGGAATAGATCAGGAGAAAATCTATTCTTACCGCGAAGGAAGAAAAAAATTTACAGAAACACTGTTTTAAATGCTATGCAATAAGTTTAATGTACGGCGTAAAATACCGGCTGTTTTTGAAATAAGGAAGCTTTCCGTAAAACAAAAAGGCTTCCTTGCTAATTTATTAAAATTAGTAAGAAAGCCTTTATTACTTATTGTAATATTAAGCTATTTTGGTGCCGCCGGCCCCTTGTACTGCTTCCGAAATCATGCCGATAATTTTATCGGGACTAAACATCATACTGGCGGGGAAACTTACATTTACATCGTTAATATTTAAAGTTTGCGTAGCCGGATCAAAAGCATATTGCGCCGAGACCCCTTTCTGGGATACTTTACCGGAGTTGCCTTCTAAATCAATCCCGAAACCAGATAACTTTTGTTTTAAGTTGTTGTAAACCGATTCGTTTATCCCGGTATATTGTGCATTATTAGCCATAGGTGACAGTTTTTTAAATTTTTATAAATCTAATAACAAATAAGTATACGAAATTTTTTAAATTTTACCTCTATTTAGTTTAATAGGATGTATAAACTATACTACTCCTCTTTATTCATGTAAAAACAGGCTCTTGCGTAATTTCTCATCTAGTTCGGTGTAATTAACCAACTTTACGTACTGCTTCCGTTATATAGATCTCCGGCTTAGGGCACACATGACTAAAAAAATACGGCTCGTTTTTGTATTACTGGTATTTGTACTAGTAAGTTACTGGCTGCTATCCCAAAAACCGGCCTCATCCTTTACTCCGGATCCAATTATTGCCCGCACGGCTGCTGGTTTGCCCGATAGTGTACTGGTAAGCGCCGGATCAGAATATCACCGCTCGGCAATCGGAACCTTGTTTTTGGGTAAACACAACCGAAAAATCTGGACGACCCCCGTAAAAGCAAAAGTATTGGACTTACATCAAACTTTTGGGGGTTTAAAAATTACCTCCCTGGGTGGTGGCATGCAAACTTTAAGTTTTACCTTACTCGACTCGGCCGGGCGCACGTATGCGCTACGATCAGTAGATAAAGATCCTATTTCGGTTCTGTCGCCTTTTTGGCAAAAAACCTGGTTAGGTAACTTTGTGCGCGACCAAACCTCAGGGGCTAATCCGTACGGGGCCTTAATGGTACCTGTATTAGCCCAAGCGGCCGGAATCCATCATGCGCACCCGCAACTGCGTTACGTGCGCCCCCATGACCCTTTATTTAGACCTTTTGCGGCCCGGGCAGAAGGCAAGCTATTTCTACTGGAAGAAAAACATCAGAACACTCCCCGGTTTTATCCGGGACTAGAATCGGCAACTGCAATTGTAAATACCGAAACTTTTTTAAAAAATAGCTTAAGCTCTCCGGCGCATCGCGCCGATGTAAATGAATATATTAAATGCCGGTTGTTTGATTTTTTAATCGGCGATTGGGACCGGCACGATGGTCAATGGATGTGGGCCGTTTACCCGCGGGGTTCCGATACCTGGTACGTGCCTATTCCGAAAGACCGCGACCAGGCTTTTTGCAACTACCGCGATGGCTTGCTGCCCTGGCTCACTACCCGGAAATGGGCCATGCCGAAATTCGGGCAATTTTCTGACACCCTAAATAATATTTACGGTTTAATGGTAAATGCAGCTTACCTGGATTCTACGGTTTTAGAGAACGTAACCTTAAAAAATTTTAAAAAAAATGGCGCATCAACTCCAGCAATCGCTACCCGATACCAGTATTAACCGGGCAGTTAAGCAGTTACCGGCCGGTGTATACGAGTTAGTGGGCGAAGAAATAAATAAAAATTTAAAAAAACGACGCGATCAGTTACCCCAGGCAGCCCAACAATTTTACCAACTACTACATCGCCGCAAAACAAAATCAAGCTAAGCTGTAAAAGCAAAAGGCTTTAAAAACCTGCCGGAAAGCAAATTTTTAAAGCCTGGTAAATGCTGGTAAAAACAGCGGAAACTAATATTATTTATTCTTTCGGACGGTTGTGGAGTTATTATCGGAAGGCCGCAAGTACGCATTGTATTTAGGCGTGTCGCTCAACAGCGTAATAGCCGCCATAATATCCTGGTCGTCGTCGAAAGTAGATTCGATCATGCCTTTCTGGAAGAAGTAACGCGACGCAATTTCCTGTTCCAGCAACTCGCTGATTTCGGGTTTAAAGCGCGTTAAATCGTTGGCTTTATTTGTAGAAACTTTCTTTTTAATTACCTCAATCTCTGCTTTAATATCTTCAAAATGTTTATCGTCTTTTGATTTTTTTACTAATTCATCCATGGCTTTTTCTACACTGGTAGAATACGTAATGTCTTTATTCGCTAAAAAAGAAACAAACTTTTGGTATTCAGCATCGGTCAGATGAAAATCTTTAGCACTGGCAATAGTGGGGTGCTCCGCCCGGTACTTGGTAGCGTAATCAAAGAAATAACCTTTATTAGCCGAGGTTTTCGCAATTTGCGAGTACTCTTTTTCGGTTATTTCTACATCGGGGCTTACGCCGCCGCCGTCGTACACTACTCTTCCGCTGGTAGTTTTAAAGGCCACCCGCAGAGAATCCGGAATTTTACCTAAACTGCCATCGTCTTTGCGATGCGAGTAATCAATGGCCTGAATACAGCGCCCACTCGGAATGTAATATTTGGCGGTAGTTACTTTAAGTTGCGCATTGTACGTTAATGGCCTGGTAGATTGTACCAAACCTTTCCCAAAAGTACGCTCCCCTACTAATACGGCCCGGTCGTAATCCTGCAACACACCCGATACAATTTCGGAAGCCGAAGCACTGCGGGAACTGGTTAAAACGGCCAGCGGAATTTGGGTATCCAGGGGTTCGTCCAAGGCTTTGTACATTTTGTTAAACTCTACTACTTTGCCTTTGGTGCTCACAATATCGCGGCCGCGCTCCACAAACAGGTTAGATATATTAATAGCTTCGTTTAACAAACCGCCCGGATTATCGCGCAAATCAATAATTAATTTTTTGGCACCCTGTTCTTTTAATTTAACCACGGCGTTCCGCACTTCCCGGCTGGCGTCCATCGTAAAGCCGGCCAGTTGCAAGTAACCAATATCGTTACTCACCATACCAAAATAAGGCACATTATCAATCTGGATTTTAGCCCGGGTTATTTTTAAATTAAGAGGTTTATCTACCCCAAATCGTTTTACTTCTAAATCTACCAGGGAGTTAGCCTGGCCTTTTAAAAGCTTATTTACATCCGTAGAGTTTTTCTTTTCGATGTTTATGCCGTCAATTTTTAAAATTTCATCACCCGCTAACAAACCCGCTTTTTGCGCCGGATATCCTTCGTAAGGTAATTGCACAATAGTTTTGCCTTCGCGTTTTCCTACAGTGGCCCCAATGCCCCCGTACTGGCCGGTAGTCATGGTCCGGAAATCTTCAATATCGTCCTCGGGAATGTAATTGGTGTAAGGGTCCAGCGACTTGAGCATGGCATCAATGCCGGTCTTTACCATTTTGGTAGGTGTTACCTCATCTACATAATAGGTATTTACCTCTTTAAAAAGAGTAGCAAATATGTCAAGGTTTTTCGCTATTTCGAAATATCGTCCGTTATCATCGGGTTTAAACGAAACCAGTAAACCAATGCTGGCGCAAACCAGCAGACCGGCAGTAAATTTCTTAACCATAGTATTTCAGATTTGCAATAAAAAGAAGCGCTTACTCCATAGAGGAACGTTCTAAACCTGAAATTAGTTTTTTTTGAATAATTTTAAAAGGCTTTTTTTCTTTGGCAATATACAGGATGCCAAGCAATTGAACAGAGCTCTGCCTGTTGGGGAACAGAATGGTTTTATTTTGGCGATACGCTTCGCGAATCTGGCGTTTTAGCCGGTTACGATCGACCGCTTTTTTAAAATTTCGCTTCGAAACCGAGATAAGTACTTGCGGAATAATCGCCGCCGGAGGCGATTGTTTTATATAAATAAACCGCAAGGGGTATAAATTAAAAGAAGAACCCTCGCGAAAAAGCTGTTCGATCAGCTTTTTACTGCACAAGCGTTCTTCTTTCGTAAAACTACTAGTAATGTTTTTGTTGCTGGCGGGAATCTCAGACGCGGCATTCATGCCCGTATGCCCTTATCAGGACAAATAATGTCCTGCAAAAAATTAAGCTTTGTGTCTTCTTTCGTCAGAAACGGTCAGTTTTTTACGACCTTTTGCTCTTCTGCTGGCAAGCACTCTTCTACCGTTTGCCGTTTCCATTCTGGACCGGAAACCGTGCTTGTTTCTTCTTTTTCTTTGAGAAGGTTGGAATGTTCTTTTCATTTTAAACCAAAGCTTTTTATATGGCCTGCAAAATTAGGACTCTTTTCTGAAAATACAAACAAAGCACGTAAATAATTGCAAGTTGCAGGTTAAAAGGTTGAAAGAATATGGGTAGACACTGGTAAGGGCATGCGCCGCAGTTTGTGTCTTCACAAACTGCTTTTTCCGTAAGTGCTGTTGTTCTAAACGGATTACTTACTACTTGTACCTAAATTTCCCAAAACACTTTGCTTCTCCTGCTTAATCATATAAGCAAATAATACGTAATTTTCGGCATGATCCGGTACTACATATCATATTCTAACCCGCTTACTTCTTTCATTCAAATCCGGATGGTTTTTCCGGTACAGAATGCCGCCATCGTAAAACTACAATTACCCGCGTGGCGTCCGGGGCGTTACGAACTCCAAAACTTTGCGCAAAAAATTCAGCATTTACGGGTAGTTGATGCGCAGGACCAGCCTCTAAAATTTAAAAAAATAACCAAAGATAGCTGGCAAATTACTGTAACAGCACAAACGGAAGTTGCGGTACTTTATAACTTTTACGCGCACCAAATGGATGCCGGTGGCTCCTGGCTCGACGAAACACAACTTTACCTGAATCCGGTAAATTGTTTCATGAGCGTTGTCGGCCGGGAAAATGCCGCTTGCCAATTACAACTAGCTATACCTGCCAACTGGCAAATTGCTTCCGGCCTGAAGCAATTTGATCAAAATATTTTGGAAGCGGCTAATTACGACGAATTAGTAGATTCGCCACTTATTGCGAGTACCAACCTGAAGCACCAAGTATACCGGGTTCAGAATATCTCTTTTCACGTGTGGTTTCAGGGCGATTGTGCGCCAGATTGGGAAGTAATACTATCCGATTTTCAAAAGTTTACGCAAGAACAACTAAATCTATTCGGCGATTTTCCGGTAACGGACTATCACTTTTTGAACCAGATTTTACCTTATCGTTTTTACCACGGCGTGGAGCATTGTAATTCTACGGTAATCGCACTGGGCCCTGGTGAGTTGTTAATGACTCGCGACATTTATAAAGAACTTTTGGGTGTAAGCTGCCATGAGTTATTTCATACCTGGAATATCAAACAAATCCGACCCGTTGAAATGATGCCTTATGATTATACCGGCGAAAATTATTTTAATACCGGATACGTAGCCGAAGGCATTACTACCTACTACGGTGATTATTTATTGGCCCGCTGCGGCGTATTTTCTACGGAACAGTATTTCACCGAATTAAACGAAGTACTGCGCAAGCATTTCGATGATCATGGACAATACCATTTATCGGTAGCCGATTCGTCGTTTGATTTATGGCTGGATGGTTATAAGCCGGGTATTCCGGACCGCAAAGTATCTATTTACCACAAAGGCTGTATTGCCGCACTTATTCTGGATCTGGAAATCCGCAAAATTACCGCTAATAAAAAATCCCTGGACGATGTGCTGCGTGGTTTGTGGCAGCAGTTTGGCAAAACCCAAACCGGCTACACCGAACAAGATTACCAGCAACTAGCCGAGCAAGTAGCCGGACAATCTTTACAAACTTATTTCGACGAAGTTATTAACGGCACGGTTCCCGTACAGACGTGGTTAAACAAAGGTTTAGGCTATGTAGGTTGCACGCTGCAACCAGAAGTTAACCCCGGAATTACGGAATCGCGGTTTGGTTTTAAGACTAGTTTTAGTGGCGGCAGTTTACTGGTAAGTTATATAGAGCCCCAAAGTCCGGCGGCACAGGTACTCGCTACGGAAGACGAATTAATTGCCATTAATGGCCGAAAGATAGAAGTCAACCTGGCTGGTTTAGTACAGCAAAAATCAATGTTAGAACTTACTATTTTCCGGAATAAAACTTTACGTACCGTAACGCTCGTGGCTGATGGCCAGCCCCATTTAACGAAATACTTGATCCGTCAACTTCCGGATGCTAGTCCGGAGCAAAAAGAAAATTTTAAAATTTGGCTTAATCAGGAGTTTTAGACGCTAGATGTTAGACACTAGATTTTAGATATTAGCCTTAGGACAGGAATCATCTAAATTTATAGCATAAAAAAACGGAGCCGTTCCATCAGCTCCGTTCTATGCTTAATACTATAATCTAGTATCTAACGTCTAATATCTAGTTTCTCGAATTATCTGCCTTGGTTGTCGCTGGGATTACTCCGCGGACGGTTTAACCGGTTATGATGATCGTCATTGTCGCCATTCACGTGATCGCGGTTTTTATTTCCTTCGCGCGATACCTGATTCCGGTCGGCATTCATCACTTGCGTGTCGCCGTTAGATAATGCGCTTTTTTTGGCCATGTCTTCATTATCATCAATAATTTCGCCGCTGTTATTCAGCACCTGCTTATTAGGATCGTCAAAAACATTATCTGGAATATTCGTTAATTTTGGTTTGCCTTTCATGGTATCCTCCTTTTTAAACTTTGAGTAATTACTAAGAATAAGGATATACGAAACCTAGACTATAAAGTATAAATTTGATTTATTAAAATCGGTTTTTTATGATTTTGGAAATTGCTTTACTGGATGTTATACCTGCCCAAACCACTGCCTTTGAAATTGCATTTTCTCAAGCGCAGCGTATCATTAGCCAGATGCCCGGTTACGTAACGCATGATCTCCAACGCTGTTTAGAAAAAGAAAACCGGTACGCTTTATTAATTACGTGGCAAACGCTGGAAGATCATACCATTGGCTTTCGGCAATCGCCGGAGTACCAAGAGTGGAAAAAATTACTGCACCACTTTTACGATCCGTTTCCGGTGGTGGAACATTTTAAAAAAATAGAGTTGCTATGATAAAAAGCATTGCCCATGCCGAGCATTACATCTGGGACGACAACTGCGAAGGCTGGCACTTGGTAAAAACACCCGTGCTAAGTATTATTCAGGAACGAATGCAAGCTAATACTTACGAAAAGCAACACTATCACGAGTTGGCGCAGCAATTTATTTATTTTGGCGGGTACGGCTACTTTTATAGTAAACGGAGCCGCCATTGTGGTTTCGGTGCCACAGGGGCTGCATATTCTTCTGGGGCCGGTTCACCAAATTTTAAATCAGATCGCTGCAGACTTACTCTTTACCGTTTCATCGCAACCTACCAACCGGGGCGATCGCATCGAAATAAATTAAAATTATAGAAGCTAATCTACTCTTTCTAACAATCCTTAGCTTTGCGCTTGTTACTTAACCACGCCGTATGCCGAAAGAGTTTTACTACTTTATTGCCTTTATTGCCGGTAGCGGCATTGCCGTTCAATCGGGCGCTAACGCCCAATTACGCCTCCTGATCAACAACCCCTTAATTACGGCTTTATTTTCTTTTCTGGTCGGCACCTTTACTTTAGTTATTTTGGTATTAACTACAGCGCACAAGGAGTTACCCTCGGCGCAAATATTAACTCATATTACGTGGTGGAAATGGCTGGGGGGTATTATGGGCGCTTTTTATATTTGTTCGGTAGTTATTACGGCGCCTAAAATTGGGGCAGCTAATACGCTAGGCTTTGTAATGGCCGGCCAGTTATTATTTGCCGTATTATTTGATCATTTTGGTTGGCTGGGTTTTCAAAGGCAGTGGTTTG
>QQTW01001832.1_pt1 | contig 15202 bp, 17 predicted proteins | sample 1904831 | NCBI WGS metagenome assembly QQTW01 (sample SAMN09435610, study PRJNA476489) | Subsurface metagenome, whole genome shotgun sequencing project. | reverse complement strand
TTATCTATTGAATTAGTCGTCGAATCTTACTGTCGGCAATATATTATCTGCCAGAAACGACAGCGATACGAAAGGCAAACTACAATCGTAGTAGCTAAAATTCTTATGCAGTTCCATGTTTCTCCACTACCAGAAGCAGATTTTGGGCAGTTTAACTATACGTAGGCTAGTAGGACTTAGCCTAACATCCCTATCGTTTATAGCGATCGCAGGTGTCTTTCTTCCTCAAGTAGCAAGCGCTCAAGAGCGTCAAGTAGCGGCAATATCTAAAGAACTACCAATCGTGCGTTCAGCAGCCTTAGATACAGGTATTGATGTTCCCTGGTCGCAACCTGTGAGGGTCGTAGATCCATTTGAAGGAGAGTATATAGGGATTTTTGACAAAAACTACTTCTATCAGCGCCTATTGAACGCTAACGTTAGAGTGCAGGTAGTTAGCCTATGGCGACCTGACTCAGTGCGGTTTCTACTAGCTTACAACGAGCGCGATTGCCAATGGGGACACGGTTTCTCTAGTGGACTAGGAAGAAACTGCTTAAGCGATAATGCGGCACTACAATTAAATAATCTTCTAATTAAAATAGGCGATCGCGTCTTTCGCTTAGAGGGAAAAAGCAGTAGGTTTCAAGTCAACCGAGAATTAGCGACTGCTCTAAAGAATGCGCCTACTCAAAATATTAGTATTCGACTAATAACCGCAAGTGGGGAAACAATAGATAGTCAAATCGGTAAAGGTACTGTGCAAGCTTGGAAATCGATTTACTAATAAATAAGAGTAGTTAGTTTGCTAAAAACTAGAGATTAGTTGCAGGACTTGCAGGCGATCCTTGGGGTAAGTGGCGATCGCCTAATGCTACATAATAAGTTTTACCATCTAGTTCTACTGCTTCTAACTCGGCTTCGGTACACAACAACGCGAAAATAGTTGCAGCCTGTTCTGAATATCCTAATGATAGGAAAAGTCCCTTGACTCGCTTGTAGGAAATAGAGGGAAAAAAGTCTTTGAGATCAAAGTTAATAACTATATCAGCGCCGACATGAAGTTGAGCGTTGCTGACAATCGAGCGATCGCCTCGAAATCCATGCGCTGCTTCATGTAATTCTATTTTCTCTAATATATTGACAAGTATCCAATGTTGTGCGTTTTTTAGCCTTGGCATTGGCGCGGAAATTAGTCTTTCTCCACCTGTCTTTTCAGCAATTTTGAAGCGGATATAATGGCATATTGGAGAAGTTTTACGGGAAAAAGCTAGAAAGCGTAGCTGTCCCACACTAATGCCCATTGCAACAGCAATTTGGGCAGCATTTGCTAGTATTGTTAGTCCGTAGCTGCTTAAACGTTCCTCATTGCAATCTGTGTAGTTGAGTCCGCCAGAAACACCTTCACCCAAATAGATTATTTCTTGCTGTTTGCTTTGTTGCCAAGCTTGGGCGCGTTCTTGTCTTTCCCTTTCTCTTCTTTCCTTAGTTTCTCGCTGCTTCTGCTTTAATTGGGCTAGTCTTTGTTTGAGTAATTCTTGGCGTAATTTCTTTTCATTAAAAAGCCGCGCGTTTTCCTGCCGCAATTGTTCGAGTTCGGGTCTTATTTCACCCTGGCGGCGAATTTCATCGGTTGGATCTTCAGGTATTTGCCCCTCAGCTTGCCAAAAACCCAACCGGATCATTTCTTCCAGGATAAATTATTGTTTGGAAGTTTGGCGGATGCGATCGTATAGTTCTTGGCGGGTACGCGGCTGATCGGACATAACAAAGTAGAAGTTTTGGCAATATTGCAGCAATTATAGTACAAATGTACTTAACTACTGATGTTCGCAACAATACCTTAACTTATGAAATTATGAATGTCAGTATTATGAGCTTGTTATTATGATCGTTCCCTCATTAAACTTCTGGCAAAAGTCTCAAATACATAAATTGATTCTATTTAAAAATTCCCGCCAGTCCGCGCAGGCGGACTTTGTATGTGTAGCCGCGAATTCTATTCGCTCCATACTTTTGCAAGAAGTCTATTTTTATCTAGTCCTATCGCCTCTAGTCCGCAAACTGCACCTTACACAACTCAAACAATTCTCCCGATCGCCGCGAGACTATTTTGCCATTAGCAGCTTTAACTACTTTTTCCCAAGCAGAGATTGGTTCTAAAAATACCTCAGTACCTAAATAGGTTTCTAAAATTGCCCAATCTTCTACTAACGGCTGTTCTGGATTTAAAATGTCGAAAACAAACTGACCGCCTGGTTTTAGCACTCGCTTAACTTCAGCTAAAATGAGACTCCAGTAATCCAAGGGGTAATAGCAACTCCACCCAGTTGCGATCGCCAAGTCAAACTGTGCGGCTGCGTATTGCAAGCGGTGGGCGGGTGCTAACTGTACACCCTTAAACAACTTTGAGTTTAACTGAGGACCCCGACTATTTAGCGCATCACTGGCTACAGTGCTGATTTCCTGCCCATAAAAAAATGCATCCCACTCTCTCCAGGGGTAAATTAGAAAGCTGACCCCGCAGCCAATATCTAGACAGCGTTGATTCTTTTGGGGTTTAGCAATTTCCCAAAAAGCGGAATTGACCCTAGCCCAGAGCGTACCTGCCGTCCATTCCAGAAAAATTGGCATCGCCTCGACTTCTGGAGGTAGTTCAAAGCCTTCCCCTCGATACTGTTTATCAAAGCGCTTGGCTACTTGAGCGATCGCCGCCTGGGCATTGTCTGAGGCATCAGGGCGACTAAGTGAGAAAAAACCACCATCTTCAAACAGTAAATCCCGCTTTTTGGTCATGTAGCTGCTCTGCAAAGTGTGTCTGTTTTCCAGCGTACACCTTATGCTGTTTTGCTCGATCCATGAGTCAAAATAAAGAATTACGCGCTAGTTAGTTTCGCTGGTATTTAGGTAAGCTTGGAGTGCCGTTTTAAATGCTTCTGCTGTGCTAGTTTGAGCTAAATCACTTAATTGCGCGGGTAATTGAGCGATTTTTTGCGATCGCATTTCCGCTTGTTTCTGTTCATCTGATAGCTTATACAAGGCTTCCCAATCAATCCGACGGACAAATTCAGCTTTAGAGGAATCTTGAATAAAATAAGAATTTAAGAGTTTTCGTTATACCTTGATCGCTGTCTAACTAGGTAATCTCTATTTGTTATGCATAAACGCCAAGCGGTTGATTATCAGACATCGCAGCTAGATAGCTTGTTAGCGGAAGTTATGATTGATGCTGCTAATGATGCCGCTTGCTATTTTCCGTTAGACAATGGGCGTTATGAAGTTAAACCTGGATTAATGCCTTTTGGTTCTGATTTGGGTAACGAGCGCGCTGACAAGCAAGTATTCCAAATTGATAGCAACTTCGAGCAATACCGTCAAGCCAAACTTGTAGCCCGCAGCGAAAGATTGAGCAAATATTACCAAACTTATAATTATTGTGGGGTAGCAGGTGCGATCGCTCGTTTGATTATTTCCCGCCTCACTCAAGAACATCCGCAATACTTTCACCTGGAAAAGTTAGTTACAGGCAATTTAGTCCTGCACTGCTATTTAACCGCAGAGACTCTGCAATTAGATGCCAATTGGCAGTTGCAGCAAGCCCAAAGCCAAGTTATCCCCGCTTACGCTTCTACTCTCGACGCTTTAGCTAGCCAAGTGCAAGAAGATTTAGCTGTTGTCTGTCGTACTAGTAATGGTGCAAATTGGTTGAGTGCGATTCATCTTTGCTATCCTAACCACTGGGCAGCAGAAGACAAGATAGGCAAGGATTTTGGGGCAGTACACGCACCTGTAGCAGGCATGGAAAAAATCAATCAGCGATCGCGCGCGATCGTCAATACAATGATTGTCCAAGAGCCGATGGTGCGCTTTGCTTGGGGTTTAAGTACCGACACGCGCCTCAACCACCACCCCGAAACGCCTCTAGATATTCAAATTGAACAATGGCAAGGTAGAGAGTTCGATCTAAATAATCCTCGACTATACTTGCGAATTGAGCGTCAAGCTATTTGGGGGTTGCCAAAATACGAAGCAGCACTATTTACCATCCGCACTTACTTTCGAGATTGCAGCGCAATTAAACAAAATTCTATTCTGCGCTCTAAATTAGTAGCTGCGCTTGATTCTATGACAGGTGATTCGCTAGTTTATAAAAGTTTAGTCAATAGTAAAGATAGTATTATTGGATGGCTAAACAATGCAAGTTTTGCTTAAAATAGCAAGATTAGTTTTGAAAATAACTAAATAACTTTGCATTACTGATGAAGATTTTAAGAGCATAATAATCACACAATGCATCCGAATGGGAGCAAGATATTTTATGTAATTTAAAATTTATTATTTTGGTATTAAGACTGTTTTAGGAAACTCATAAGGTAATATTGTAGTATCAAGATGCTTGACAATTTGTTGAGGATTGCCGATTACCACTACACTTTCTGGCACTTCTTGCCGAACGATTGTGCCTAGTCCAATCACAGAATTTTTGCCAACAGTTACACCTTTCAAAATCGCGCTCTTACTACCAATCCAAACATTTTCGCAAATATAAATTGGTTTTATTTTTACTTTTGCTGTTGGGTTCCAACGATCTATTTCTATACTATGAGCGTCTGTATCCATAAGTAAAGCGTCGCTTACCATACATAGGTTTTCTATTTTAATAGAACTTTCAGATACTATTCTTGCTCCATTTAAGTAACACTGATTGCCAATATTAATTAAGCCAGAGTTGCCCATTGATATGATATTGTTTGGTACATCGCAATAATTTTCAAAGTGACAATCATTGCCGATCTTTATTGTTCCTTTTTTCTCTACTACTATGTTTGACCCAGATATTTTACAATGATTACCAATTGATACAGATGCTGATATATCTTGAACAATAATTTTATTGGGAAATTGTTTAGTACCTACAAAATAAGTGTAATTACCAATTACTACTTTTCCTTTGCCTTTTATAGAGAATGCGCCTCGAATTTTAACTCCTTTGCCAAATTCCACTTGAGGATACTGTAGGCGATATTTAAGTAAAATAAATTTAGAAATAAGTATTTTTGTTAACTTAAATACAGATTTATTTTTAGCTCTTTGGATTAAGTTATAAATTATTGAATTAGTCGGAAAAGCAGCGCTAGAATTTGCCATAATTAGATTAACAAAAAATTAAACACACTTAATGTACATCAATTGAGTTAATGTAAGTAAACATTTTTATCGGTAAATTTTACATATTTACTGTAATTCAATAAAACTACGGAATAATTATTTCGGCAATAGCTGGCGATCGCTTGAATCCCTGACAACAATAAAAAGAGAATTATGAGATTAAGCAATGAAAGTGTTGCTAGAGACAGCAAGATTGATTTTGCGCCAATTTACATTAGCAGATGTAGATAACTTATTTGCTTTAGATAGCGATCGCGCTGTCATGCGATTTATCAATGGCGGAATACCGAGCGATCACCAAGTCATCCAAAAACAATTATCTAAATGGTTGACATACTACGAAAAGTATGAAACTTACGGACTTTGGGCAAGTATCGAAAAATCAACTCAAGATTTTATCGGCTGGTTTCATTTCTATCCAGCTATAGAAAACACTTTTGCCGTTGAACTAAATTTGGTGAGTGATAACGAGATTGCCTTGGGTTATCGGCTTTGTCAATCTAGTTGGGGCAAAGGCTATGCTACTGAAGCTTCTCAAGCTTTATTAACTAAAGGTTTTGATGAATGGGGCGTGCAAAAAGTGTCTTCTTGGGCGTTGACAGCTAATAAAGCCTCTATTCGAGTGATGGAAAAAGTTGGCTTACAGTTTGAAAAAGAGTTTGTATTTACAGCCAATCAACTGCCTAATATATCAGCAGAGGAACGTCAAGCTGTAAAGTATGCATTGCATCGCGCAGATTTTCAACACTTAATATACTCCAAGTCATAATCGAGGTGTATCTTTTAATTGGAGATAGGACGATGGTAGATACTTCAGCAACTAAAGTGTCATCCAATCAAAGCATACGTATCCCTCCTTTAGAAAGTGGCGATCGCCTTTCAAGGTATGAATTTGAGCGTCGCTATCAAGCTATGCCAGAGGTGAAAGCTGAATTAATTGAAGGAGTAGTTTACGTGGCATCCCCTTTAAGGTTTAGAAGTCATGCTCAACCGCATGGCAATATTATGGGCTGGCTTTGGACTTACAGTATTGCAACGCCAAAAGTAGAGTTAGGGGATAATCCTACTGTGCGCTTGGATTTGGATAATGAGGTTCAACCTGATGCTGTGTTATTAATCGCTGACGGGCGATCGCACGAGAGCGAAGATGATTATATTGAAGGCGCACCGGAATTAGTAGTAGAAGTAGCCGCAAGTAGCGCCGCCAATGACTTGCACGACAAAAAGAAAGTCTATCGCCGTACTGGAGTGCAAGAGTATATAGTCTGGCAAACTTTTGAGAACAAGTTAGATTGGTTTAGTTTGCAGCAAGGCGAGTACGTACTTCTAGCAGCAGATACAGAGGGAGTTGTGCAAAGTCAGGTATTTCCTGGCTTGTGGCTGGCGGTTTCAGCATTATTAGCAGGGGATATGACTAGAGTTTTAGCAGTTTTGCAGATGGGTTTGAATTTTAGTCAGCACAAGGCATTTGTAGAGACATTGTCCGCGTAGCGCGATCGCTTTTCCTGCTGCTACAAATCTAAAAAGTAGTAAGGAGCGCTTGTTTAGCTTACCCCTCACAAGTGCTGAAGTCTTAATTTTTAATATTTTGATAAATAATCTGTAAACCCTGTTTCTTAGAGGCGTAAATTGGGTTTCCTAATTCTATAGGAGTAACTAAATTATCAAAATATTTATGAGATATAAATTATTAGGTAAAAGTGGGCTGAGGGTTTCAGAGATTTGTTTGGGTACTATGAGCTTTGGTGAAGATTTTGGCTGGGGAATTTCCCAAGAAGAGAGCCGGAAAATCTTTGATGCTTTTATGGAAGCTGGGGGAAACTTTATTGATACTGCTAATGAAGTTTATAACGGCGGTAGTAGCGAAAAGTTTTTAGGAGAATTTATTGCCGCCGATAGAGAGCGCGTTGTTCTCTCAACAAAATACACCGATAGCTTGCCTACTAACGATCCTAACCGCGCTGGCAATCAACGCAAAAATATGGTGCAGTCGCTGGAACGCAGTCTTAAGCGGTTAAATACAGATTACATCGATTTGTTTTGGCTGCATTCTTGGGATTTTGTCACGCCTATAGAAGAGATTATGCGGGCGTTTGATGACTTGGTGCGATCGGGTAAGGTTCTTTATATTGGAATTTCTGATGCCCCAGCTTGGATTATCTCGCGGGCAAATACTATAGCCGAATTGCGCGGCTGGACTCCATTTGTAGCGGCGCAGATAGAATACAGCTTAGTTGAGCGTACCCCCGAACGCGAACTTATCCCAATGGCTGAAGAACTGGGGATTGGTGTTATGGCTTGGTCAGTTTTAGCTAGTGGTATTCTTCTGAAGGGGAAATCTGCTGAGTTAGAAAATGGAGAGCAACCACCCCCAGAAACCGTACAGTTACAGAAAGCAGGATTTGGGGAGATGAATAACTGTGAGTTTGAAATTGCTAATGTCGTTCAGCAGATAGCGCGGCAAAATGGTTGTACTCCCGCACAAGTAGCAATCAATTGGGTACGCAGCAAAGGAATTATCCCAATTTTGGGTGCAAATAAAATATCGCAACTGCAAGCAGATTTAGCTTGTCTTGATTATCAGCTATCTCCAGAGCAATTGCGATCGCTAGATGATGCAAGTAATATTGAGCTTGGTTTTCCCCACGATTTTTTAGCCATTACTAAGGAATCTACTTTTGGGGGAATGTTTGAGTTGATAGACTCTCGCCGCAGTAATTAATTGCCACAGCTTAGAGACGTGTAGAAACGTCTCTAATTCTGGTTTTTTAATTATGCACTAAGGTGTTCTGCTAGCGCTTCAGAGTCGCCGATCAAATTACCATTAATAAATACTTGAGGTACAGTTAACGCACCTGTGACGGCTCTTAAGGAACGAGTTGTAATATCTTTGCCTAAAACTATTTCCTCGTATTCCAGCCCATGCTCTTCCAGCATTGATTTAGAACGCGCGCAGAAGGGACAACCTACTTTTGTAAATAGAGATACTAGTTTTGGTTTGACTGCTTCAGGATTAATATATCTGAGCATTGTTTCTGCATCAGAGACTTCAAACGGATCGCCTGGTACATCTGGCTCAATAAACATTTTGTCTACTACGCCGTCTTTTACTAGCATAGAATACCGCCACGAACGCTTGCCAAAACCTAAGTCAGTTTTATCGACTAGCATTCCCATCCCTTCGGTAAATTCACCATTACCATCAGGAATTACAGTTATATTGTTCGCCCGTTGCTCTTTTGCCCACTCATTCATGACAAAGGTATCGTTGACGGAAACGCAGATAATGTCATCTACGCCATTTTCTTTAAAAACTGGCGCTAGTTCGTTGTAACCAGGAAGATGGGTTGAAGAACAAGTTGGCGTAAAAGCACCAGGCAGCGAAAATACAATTACCGTCTTACCACCAAATAGCTCGTCAGTTGTTACATCCATCCACTCGTTGTGTTTACGAGTGGGGAAGGTAACGTGAGGAATTTTTTGTCCTTCTCGGTTTTGCATTTGTTTAGCTCTTTAAATAACATTGAAGTTATGTAAAGCGTACTCGTTATGAATATAGTTTGTCAATGGCTTGTAGCACTTACTTTCGTGGCACTACCCATCCTCTTAATTGATACTTATACCGCTTACATTGTTGGTTGGGGCGTAGTTGCAAGGTTATCTATCGAATGCGATTGCTCTTAGCGGGACTTAAACAAAAGTAGAAGGCAAAAAAAGGTATAATGCTTAACCAAACTAGCTTTCACATTATAAAAGCCAGAGGAAAGAAACGACCCCCGCCGCCATGCCTCCATGCTTTGAAAGATGGTGCCAAAGGTTTGACGATGTGTTCACGCATAAAGCGCAAAAAAGGGAATTTAGGGATTATGTAGGAGGATTATTAGGAGAAAGTGAAAGAAAAAACCTATTTCAAATGGCAGAGAATGCTGTAGGTGTGACTTACCATCGTTTACACCACTTTTTAACCGAAGCGCCCTGGTCTAGTAGCGTTGTTAACGAACGTCGGTTAGAGGTCATGAACAAGTGTAGCCAGACCAGAATTAGCAAAGGATTTAGCTTGATAATAGATGATTCAGGTCATAAAAAAAGTGGTAATTTTACGGATGGTGTAGGAAGACAATACATCGGAGAAATTGGTAAGACTGAGAATGGAATAGTAGTGGTAACAACTCATTTAGATGATGGGAGAAAAAGCTTACCATTAGATATAGAGTTATATCAGCACGCCTCTTCTCTACCCCAAGGTAAACAAGAAGTGCGAATTTGAGCAGAAAACAGAATTAGCACTCAAGTTGGTAGACAGAACTTTAACAAGAAAGTATCAACCAGGGATTGTAATTGTAGATGCAGGATATGGCAACAATACATCCTTATTATTAGAGTTAGAGAAACGGAAATTAAAGTATTTGGGAGGGCTAGCCAAAAATCGAAAAGTGACAGTCACTCATGAAGATAATATTCACCAAACAATTAGATTAGATGAATTAGCACAAAGCTTACCCGAAAGGGTTTTTAGGAAAATTCAACTAAACTTAGAACAAGCCAAAACCCTATAGGTGGTAACTCTATAAGTAGAGATATCATCCTTAAGTGGAAAGCGCAATATTGCTATCGTCATGAATGCTGCGACTTTCACAGATGCTACTGATATAGACTATTATATTACCAATGTTGACTCATCAATTGTGATAAGACAATGGATAGTTGACACATACTCCTAAAGAAATTGGGTTGAAGTTTTCTACCCTTGAAGCCAAAGGATGGCTAGGACTTAAAGAATATCAAGTCCGAGATAAAACAAGCCTACTTCGACATTTTATTTTAGTTTTTTGTGCCTACACTTTTATTCTTTGGCATCAACTCACTGGTGGCTTAAGACGCAGGTGGGCTAACAAACCTTTGAACACTTTTACTGAAGCTTTGGAGGCTTTGAGAACAGCTATGTCTTTCAGATTTTTTGATTGGTTGACTCTTAATCGTGACCTGTTTGCTGCTTATAAAGCCAGTTTAGGCTATATTTGGGCTTGATTTTTGTTTAAGTCCCAATAAATCAATTTCCTGTTGCTCTTACCGTGCTGATACTGTCAATAAATGCAGGCAGGATAGGATTACTGGCTTCAACTTGCCAAGCAAGCGCGACCTGAATTTGTGGTGTTGGTTCTATCAAGGGACGGCAAACGACACCAGGTTGAGAAATACCTTGAGCGGAAGCATGAATAAGGGTAATGCCGATGCCAATTCTCACTAATCCAACAATCGTCTCTTGAGGTAGTGCCTCTTGCACAACGTTAGGACTAAATCCTGCTTGCCGACAGAAGCTAATAATGTCGTCATACAAACTCATCCAGACATGGCGAGGGAATAGAATAAAGGGTTCATTTGCTAATTGCGAGATTGAGAGCGGCTCTAGGGGTTCACTTGCTAACGGATGGGTATTTGGCAACATGACCACGAGGCTTTCTTGGTGAACAATTTGCAGCAGTAGGGTGTCATCATCGAGCGGGGCATGAAGCAAGCCGATGTCGATGTTACCAGATTTCAAGGCATTGACCTGCTCATTGGGTAGCATCCTTTGCAACGTTAGCTGTATATGAGGATATTGAGTTCTAAATTGGCGCACAGCTTGAGGCAAAACTGTATTGAGTGCAGGTCCAGTAAATCCAACAGTGAGATGCCCTCTGTCGCCGCGACTCACCTGCTGAACTAGCTGTACAGCCTGTTCTGTTTGTCTAAGAATCTTTCTTGCTTCAACTAAAAAAAGTTGACCTAGCTCTGTTAATCGCACCGTTCGTTTGGTGCGGTGGAGAAGCTGTACGCCTAATTCCTGCTCTAAAGACTGGATTTGGCGACTGAGCGGTTGTTGAGCAATATGGAGACGTTGAGCCGCTCGACCAAAATGCAACTCTTCTGCAACCATCACAAAGTAGCGCAAATGTCGGAGTTCCATTTGAACCTTTAAGGTGTTAATTCGAGGCAAACAAGTGTTGGACAGCTATATATACCCTGATTATATTGGCAAATAAAGCAGCAACTCTTTTGTAAAGCAGAGAAATCGATCTTTATGAGTAAGACGCAGCCAATAACAAGACGAAAAGCAAATGCCTTTCAAAATCTCATGTCGATTCATTGGCTAATGGCATTTTGCTTTCTAATTCTCTTTACAGTCGGTATTCCAATGGTGCGTTTACCTGAGGATATTGCACTTCGGGAGTTTGCTTATGCGACTCACAAATCAGTGGGTGTTTTAATTCTTGGTCTGTTGGTTGCGAGAATTTTTCTTTTGCTGCGGGTTAGTTGGAAGAAATATTCAAAACGCTTACCAAAAATGACTTTTGCTTGGGCTAAGGTTTTTGCCCTGCATAGCGCCCTATACATATTCATGCTGGCGCTTCCCCTGAGTGGTCTTTTTCTCTCGAATTCTTATCAAAGTGGTGGCGTTCCCTTCTTCTGGATGACCGCGCCCGATGTGTTTCCAGAAAACGCCGCCGTCGTCGAACTAGCAAGAAGTTTACATTTTTGGTTAGCTTACATGTTTGCAGCTTTTATAGTGCTACATATTTGGCAACAGAAAAGAGTGGTTAGAGCATATTGGCGACGCACCAGAGCATTCTTAGAAAAGCTACTTGATAAAGGATAAAGCGATCGCTCGTACATCCAAAGCGATCGCTTTCCCAATCAAAATTGCCAATAATACAGTCTTTATCCCTCTTCTGTCACTTTCAGGAGAGTTAAATCTAGATCTTGCTTTAGATCAGGATTTTGCCAAAATGACTTTTGATTAAGTCTGATATTAGAAAATAAAGCGTAAAAGTTATACATTACAAGCTTTTTCAAGTTTCAGTTCGTTTTTTACTTACTCAGAGTGACAGAAGAGGGTTATGCTTGAATGCCTACCGGACAGCTAACATTAGTTCCACCTAAACCGCAATAACCGTTCGGATTTTTGGCTAAATACTGTTGGTGGTAGCCTTCAGCAAAGTAAAACTCAGGAGCATCGATTATTTCTGTAGTGATTTTGCCGTATCCAGCTTTACTTAGTGCTTGCTGATAAGCCTCTTTTGAGTCTTCGGCAAGTTGCTTTTGACTAGGTGAGTATGCATATATGCCTGAACGATACTGAGTGCCAGAGTCATTTCCTTGGCGCATTCCTTGAGTAGGATTGTGGCTTTCCCAAAAAACTTTTAGTAGAGTTTCGTAACTGATAACTTTGGGATCAAAAACAACGCGGACTACTTCATTATGCCCAGTCATACCCGAACAAACTTCTTCGTAGGTAGGATTTGGGGTAGATCCAGCTGCATAGCCTACAGAGGTGCTATAAACGCCCTCTAATTGCCAAAATTTGCGCTCTGCTCCCCAAAAACAGCCCAAACCAAACATGGCTATTTCCATTCCTTCTGGATAAGGAGGCTGGAGTGGGTTGCCATTAACATAATGGCGATTGGGTACTTGCATCGGCTGCGATCGCCCTGGCAATGCTTCTTCGGGAGTGGGGATAGTTTGCTTTTTGCCAAATCCAAATAGCACCATAGTTTTTGTCTCTAACTTTTGGTATATGCATACATTCTAAAATTGAAAAATTAAGTTGCCTAGATCGTATTACCCTATACTGGCGATCGCAATTGCACTACCTACTACTATTAGCAGCTTAAGATCGTAAATAGTTTATATAGTTGGTACAACTTCCATAGAGCAACCGTGACAGAAAAAAAAGATTTCCTCCGAGATATTTGGTACTATGCCTTGCCAGGCAGCTTGCTTAAGCCTGGAGCAATGATGGCAAAAACTTTGCTAGGCGAACCCGTGCTGTTTGCGCGCAAGCATAATGGTGAAGTTTTTGCGCTGCGCGATATTTGTCCCCATCGGGCAGTACCTTTATCTTGTGGGCGGTTTGACGGACAAGAGGTAGAGTGCTGCTATCATGGCTGGCGGTTTGAGCAAACTGGACGCTGTACGGCAATTCCTTCTTTGGTTGAAGACGATGCTTTGGATTTAAACCGCTTTCGCGTGAAGCATTACCCAGTGCGCGAAGTTCAGGGCAATATTTGGATATATATGGCAACTAAGGATAATAATCAGGAGCCATCAGACAGTGACATTCCTTTAGTGCCTTATTTTGGCGATTGCTCTTATCAGATGATGGTAACTCTACGCTTTCCCTGCTTTGTAGATCATGCTGTAATTGGATTGATGGACCCTGCTCATTCTTCATACGTGCATCGTGCTTGGTGGTGGAAATCTGGGCGATCGCTGTTTGAGGAAGTAAAAACATTCGATCCATCGCCTTACGGGTTTACGATGCGGCGACATGAAATTCCCAATCTAGCTTTGGGATACAAGCTAATTGGTGGCGCACCACAGACAGAAATATCGTTTCGCTTACCTGGGGTAAGAATTGAACACGTCAATACCCCGCGCCACAATGTCTGCAACCTCACTGCTGTTACGCCAATTTCGGAGACAGAAACTGATGTAACGACTATTCTCTACTGGACGATGCCTTGGATTACAGCCCTAAAGCCAATCATCAAACCTTTTGTGCGCAGGTTTCTCGATCAAGATCGGCAAGTTGTCACCAAGCAGCAGATAGGGTTGCAATCCGATCCGACGTTGCTGTTAATTAGAGATGCTGATACGCAAGCGCGTTGGTATTACCAGTTGAAAGCAGAATTTGTCCGAGCAAAATCTGAAGGGAGAGATTTTGTTAATCCTGTTAAAGAGCAGGTGTTGCGCTGGCGCAGTTGAGGGCATTTTTTTTAGCTATTGGTATTTTACAGCCTTCAGGTACAATAGCTGTGCTGCGATCGCAGTATATCTGCTATTTACGATTGGATGCAGGTTATAGATGCGATCGCTAAACTCTATCCTATACTGCCCAGAATAATGCCTTTAAATGTTGAGCTTTTAAACCGCAGTTTCGCTCAGGTGAAAGATCGTGGCTCTGAGTTCACTGCCAAGTTTTATGGCAACTTGTTTAGCGACTATCCAGAAGTAGAACCACTATTTGCTAGTACTCAGATGGAGAAACAGAAAAAAAAGCTATTTGATTCTCTAGTGCTAGTAGTTGATAACCTCCAAGAACCAGATATTTTATCTACAGCTCTTAAAGGACTAGGAACAAAGCACGTCCGGTATGGAGTTTTAGCTTTGCACTATCCGATGGTGGGAGGAAGTTTGTTGAAAACCTTTGATGCTTTTTTAGGTAGTGATTGGACACCAGAAGTCAAGCAAGCATGGGTGGAGGCTTATACAGCAGTTGCACAATTGATGTTAGAAGGAGCAGATTATCCGCCAGGAGTTTTAAGCTTGAAGAATTAAGTTGATAAATACTTAATGCCTTCGGGAATGTTGAATTTAGCGATCGCGCTTTGTAGTCATTTGGCACAAATCCAGACTAGCTAAAGCTTCTTTTGATAATGCGATCGCCTGTAATGCCAATCCAGATTTTCAATCATGACTGGCGGTCAGTGCGATCGCGCTTTAGCTCTCACCGAAATGATCTCCATGTTGGCAGAATAGCAAGGGAGCTACAGAAAAATTCCGTAGCATACCTCTTACAGGATGGATATACGGAAAGATTCTGTTCAATATTCAAATATAGATGGTTATACGGAATATTTCTGCATATTATGCCTAAAAATGACCAGGATGCTTGTAAATTGTGATTTCGTAAAAGATTATATGGAAACTTTCAGTGCAATAATATAGTTGTGCTGCACCCAAAACCAGATCTCGACCTCTATTAGAAGAACTATGCGTGACTCGTTGAAAACCAAGCTCGTTGAGGTCTGTGATAAGAAGATCAAATCTAAAGGTTCCGACGTAGGCATCTCGTTTTATGCATTCTTTGCGAACAAGAATGATGATCCTGAGCTTCTGATGGAAGCCGCTACCTGGTGGATTCAAACCCACAAGCTAGACCATTTTGAGAAAGCAACAAAGGTTAAGAAATTAGTACAGTTGAGAAATTAGCTGTGGGTGCAGCCTAACAATTCACTAGAATCAAAATATTCAGGTAATGGTGGAGACGGTACTGTATGATGTGTCTTCATTG
>QQTW01001831.1_pt1 | contig 15204 bp, 13 predicted proteins | sample 1904831 | NCBI WGS metagenome assembly QQTW01 (sample SAMN09435610, study PRJNA476489) | Subsurface metagenome, whole genome shotgun sequencing project. | reverse complement strand
CATCAATGCTACTTAGACGCAATAAAATTATTCTTCCATAAGGCGGATAATTTAGCGCCGCTCTTTCGGCTAACTCTGTAGCAATAAATGGCTCGTATTCATGCCTTTGTACAGCTTCAACTACCGCATGATTGGGGGTATAAGTTTGAATAATTACCCGCCCTGGATCGTCTCCTCTACCTGCTCTCCCAGCTACTTGAGTAAGGGTTTGAAAAGCTCTTTCACTAGCCCTATAATCTGCTAAATTCAGCAATCCATCCGCCGCCATTACCCCAACTAAAGTTACTTGCGGTAAATCTAGCCCTTTAGTTAGCATTTGCGTACCTACTAATAAATCGGCTTCTTTGTTGGCAAACTGCGTTAATAAAGTGCGGTGAGCGCCTTTTATGCGCGTAGTATCGCTATCAAAACGAATAAAACGCAAATTGGGGAATTGCTGGGTTAATTCTTGCGCTACTCGCTGCGTACCGCTTCCAAAAAACTTTAAGTACGGCGAACTGCAATCGGGACAATTGCGGGGATGCGATCGCACGTAATTACAATAATGACACTGCAATAATTTACTCGCCTCGGCTTCGGTTTGGTGGTAAGCCAAGGAAACATCGCAGTTGGGACACTCCATAACATAACCACAACTGCGACACGAGACAAAGGTACTATGTCCGCGTCGATGAATAAATAATATCCCCTGTTGACTTCGCTCTTTCATGTCGTTAAGCGCCTCTTGCAACGAGCGGCTAAATATGGAACGATTGCCTAGTTGCAATTCTTGGCGCATATCCACTACTTCTACTGGTGGTAATGGGCGCGATTGGATGCGTTCTGGTAAAGACAAGTAGTAGCTACGATCGTTTTTAGTTTTACTTACCCAACTTTCTAGCGCTGGAGTAGCTGAACCCAAAATTAACGGGCAATTTTCTAACTCGGCTTTCCATTTAGCGACATTTCGAGCGTGGTAGGTAGGAACGGGACTATCTTGTTTAAAGCTATTGTCGTGTTCCTCATCTAAAATTATTAATCCTAAGTTCGGTAAGGGCGAAAATACCGCCGAACGAGTCCCAATTACTACTTGGGGTTCTCCTGATAGCATTTGTCGCCAAGTGTCGTAACGTTCGCCATCAGATAAAGCACTGTGATAGACGCAAACTTTTTCGCCAAAACGAGCGCGGAAACGGTCGGTTAGTTGCGGTGTTAGCCCAATTTCGGGAACTAAAACTAAGGCGGATTTGCCTAGTGCTAGTAAGGGTGCGATCGCTTGTAAATATACTTCGGTTTTGCCCGATCCTGTAACTCCGTGCAACAATACTTCGGCATAGCCATCTAAACTATTAATTGTTGCCAAAGCCTCCGATTGAGCGTTAGTTAAGGTTTTGGGACGATCTTGAGCTTGTAAGGGCGACGAGCTTTCTTGGCGCAAAACTTCGCGCGGTTCAATTACGAGATAACCTCTAGCTGCTAAGGTTTTTAGGGTGGGTAAAGTGGTTTTGCATAGTACGAGAAATTCGTTTAGCCACAATTCACCGCCGCGATCGCGCAATACTTGTAAAATCTCTTGTTGACGCTTATTGAGTTCCCCAGACAATATATTACCAACGAGGGTTACTGCCTGTTTTGTTTGAGGTTTGGAATATCGCGGTAATTCTAAATAACTTTCTACCCAACCGCGTTTGAGGAGTTGCTCTATTCCCCATCTTGCTCCTTTAATCTGACGATTGAGGTACTTAACGCTGTAGTCGCCGCTACTTTGCGCTTGGAGTAATTGCCATACCTGACGCGCAGTAGTAGGTAAAAACGCTTCTCCACCAGTGGGAATATTTGCAAGTTTTAATCGGATACGACGTTGACTTTTCCCTAATAAGCCTGGTGGTAATGCTACTCTAATGACCTGCATCAAGGACGTATAGTAGTAAGCGGCTACTTTCTGGAGCAATTCCCAGTAATTTGCACTAAAAAAACCTGTACTAATAACATCTTCCACCTCGCGGATTTTCTCAATCGGGATCTCAGCACTTGGTTTTGCTAATAACCGAATTGCGATCGCTCCTACTTGCTGCGTACCAAAGGGAACACTTAGTATACTGCCTAGTTGTACAGATAACATACTATCTGGTAATTTATACGTATATATTCCTGTCGCTCCCGGACAGTCTACCAATACCTCAATCCAGCGCTTAAAATTGCTGGCATCCTCTCTATAAATGGTTGTAGGCTCTGATACTACACAACTCGATCCGTTTACTTCAGGAATATACATAACAATTAGACATCCATTAATAATATTTTATTTTATACGAGTAGCTGTTTATACTAGCTTGCGCCGTTAATTTTAAGTTTGCGCCAATAAATGTAAATGTAGCAATTTAAAAGTTGTGACTAATTTAAGATAACTACTTAATTTAAAAACTAATATTTTCTCCCCATCGGTAGAGAGTAAAGATTTGAGATGTATGAGATCCTATTTTTGAGGTCAATTAATCAGTAATGTTTAGGTATAAATGTCTAATCCTGTCCTAGAGACTACTTAAAATAAAATTGCTTTAGCATAATAATCTAAAATTGCCATCGGTCATATTAATTATTTGCTTACTAAAGTAGTTGTTACGGCAAAAAAGTTGCAAAAGTAGTTAATAATTTTTGATATTTCGCCTGTAATATCACTTAATTTTACTTATAAATTGCTTAAAATTAATTATAAGCAACTGTTGGCAGCGAAATAAATTTAAAGTTAAGCATTTTTTAAAATAACTTGACTTAGCTGCTTATTAAAAATCGCCAATAATTTCATCCATAGCAGCGACACAAACATTTATTTTTGAATTAACGCTAGGATAAAAACAAAATTGTCCAAATACCTGAAAGTAAAAGGAGCAAATTAAATAATGACATAAAGTTAATAGATTTTACCTATTCAAACTGTTATTTAGTTAAAGACTAATAGGTTACAATACCTTGCCTTCAATTATCTATGTAAAAATTGCATCGCCTGTAAAGTAAATTACTCACTTCTCACCTGAACGTAAATATGAATATTACTGAATTAGACTCAATTGATGTTTTGTTACCAATAGAAGAAACAAGTAATTCTCATGCTGACGATTTAGAAGAACCATCTTTAGAAAACATAGAAGCAGCCGTAGAAGAAATAGGAGATGTAGAGAATACAGGCTCAGACGATAGAGATGGAGACAATTTAGCCGCAGCTAGACCATCAGGATACCGTAAAACCGATACGGATGACGCAGTAGGAGCATTTTTTAAAGAAATGGCGCGTTATCCGTTACTAAAAGCCGAAGAAGAAGTAGAGTTAGCCAAGCGAGTACAGTTTTTAGTCGAAGTAGACGAATTACAAAAGCGCCTAAGTAGCGAACTAAATCGCAACGCCACCCAAGCAGAAACCGCCGCCGCTCTGAATTTAACCGAACGCCAGTTAGAACAAAAGCTGTATCAAGGGAGAGTAGCAAAGCGGAAAATGATTCGCTCGAATTTACGTTTAGTCGTATCAATTGCCAAAAGATATTTGAATCGAGGGGTGCAATTTTTAGATTTGATTCAAGAAGGCGCAATGGGATTAAATCGAGCGACAGAAAAGTTCGATCCAGATAAAGGGTACAAATTTTCTACTTACGCTTATTGGTGGATTAGACAAGCAATTACTAGAGCGATCGCCAATGATGCTAGAACTATTAGATTACCAATTCATATAGTCGAAAAACTCAATAAACTCAAAAAAGCCCAGCGAGAAATCAAGCAAAAATTGCATCGCAACGCTACAGAAAACGAACTAGCTGAAGCTTTAGACACAACTCCCGAACAACTGCGCCAATTGCAACAACTAAGGCGTAAATCTTTATCGCTAAATCATCGCGTTGGTAAAGAAGAAGATACCGAACTTGTAGATTTGCTGGAAGATGAAGACGGACAATCTCCCGAACAGCAAATGAATGAAACCATGATGCGTCAAGAAATTTGGGACGTATTAGCCGATGTGCTAACTCCAAGAGAAAAAGACGTTATTTCCTTGCGTTATGGTTTGACGACTAGCGAACCTTGTACTTTGGAAGAAGTAGGCTGTTTGTTCAATCTTTCTCGCGAACGAGTGCGCCAGATTCAAAGTAAAGCGATGCGAAAACTACGCCGCCCGCAAATAGCTAAACGATTGAAAGGTTGGCTAATTTAAAATTCCTTGTATACTACGGCTGGACTATTAGTAAAATCTCAAAGCCGCCGTAGATGTATGGATATAAATTTAAAATTGCGTCAAGCCCAACCCCAAGACGTACCAACTTTGTTTAGCTTAATCAAAGCATTAGCGGAGTACGAAAAATTAGCTCATGCCGTTACGGGTAGTGTAGAAACATTGCAGGAACATTTATTTGGTTCTCATCCTTACATTGAGGCAATACTTGCCGAGTATGAAGGAGAAACTGCTGGATTTGCGCTATTTTTTACTAATTACTCAACCTTTCTCACGCAGCCAGGAATTTATTTAGAAGACTTATTTGTTTTACCCAAGTATCGCCGTAAAGGAATAGGCAAAGAGCTTTTAGGCTATTTAGCCAACCTTGCAGTCAAGCGCAGGTATGGACGATTGGAATGGAGCGTTTTAGATTGGAATAGCGATGCGATCGCATTTTACGAACAGATGGGCGCGCAAGTATTACCAGACTGGCGAATTTGTCGAGTTACAGGCGAATCGCTAAATAAATTATCAACCAAGGTGAGGGACAAACAGTGATTATTTGGGTAAACGAACAAATAGACCCATCCGGGATGATTCATGCTTGCATTGCTTGTTGCGACGAAGCCCAAGCACAAGATTGCCACGACGCTTTTACAAATAACTTAACCGATAGCCAAAAATCCGCCGGATGGGTAGCAAAGATGCGGACAGTAGCTTCTTGGGACGAAGTACCAGTTAATGCTTTGAAATTAGACTAATGAGCATTGCTAAATTTAGATATTGTCCCCTTGTCCCCCATCCCCCCATCTCATAATTAATCCACCATCCCCAACTAATTATTCCCCTGCTTAGGCGGACGCGGAACTCGATAGCGAATGGGTCCTAAGATTTGATTAATTTGCCGCAACTGTTCCGCCGTACCCATGCAAATGAGCAAGTCCCCCGCCATCAAAACAGTTTCCGCCGTCGGCCCGCCGATTAAATTTCCATCAACGCGCCGAATCGCTAGTACCAAAGCCCCGGTTTGACTCCGCAATCTGGCTTCTTTTAAACTTTGACCAATACAAGGACAAACCGCCGGATCGAGCCGATATTCTTCCATATACAATTCCCGGTCTGCACCCGTGAGGATACCATCAACAAAATCCATTACCTGGGGTCTGAGCGCCGCCGCAGCCATCCTTTTGCCGCCAGTGATATAGGGGGAGACAACCGCATCCGCCCCCGCCCTTTGGAGCTTCTGCAAAGCTTCTCTGTTACTTGCCCGTGCGATCGCCCGGATATTGGGATTCAAAGTTTTTGCCGATAGTACGGTATACAAATTTTCCGCATCCGAAGGCAAAGCCGCCACTAAACCTTCTGCCCTTTCAATGCCTACTTTAATTAATGTCTCATCCAAAGTAGCATCGCCTTGCACCGCGATATGACCCAACTGCTGCGCCGCTTGAATTGAAGCAATATTTAAGTCAACAGTAACAAACAACACCCCCTCGGCGGCAAATTCTAAAGCAACTTGCTGCCCGATACGTCCGCAACCACAGATAATATAATGTCCTGTTAGTGATTCCATTGCCCGCCGTTGTTGTCTAAGTCGGATTCCTTCTTGAAAGTAACCTCCGATGAGAGCTTCTGTAAAACGATTAACAATGTAACCAATCGTAATCACCCCCATTAAAATCAGGGAGATAGTAAATAAGCGCCCCCGATTGCCCAAAGGATTAATTTCTCCAAAACCAACCGTCGCTAGAGTAATTACGGTCATGTATGCCGCATCTTCCCACGTCCAGCCTTCTACTAGCCAATACCATAAAGTGCCAATAAGAAACACGCCCCCCAGGGCGATCGCACCAGCAAATAACTCTTTTTGAATGCGGCGATATTTTTGCTCGAAGGTTGAATACACAGATGTTTGCCGATCGCAGTTAGCTTGTTGGATTATATAAGAATGCTTTATTTAAGCGGCAACGCGAGCTATCGTAGCATCAGCCCTAATTTGAGTTTCACCCGATAGCTACAAGCGCGGGGTTTTAGTCCTAGGCGGAGAAGTATTTCCCACCCAATAATTGCTAGTTGAATCAAATCGGACAAAAATTTTTGCTGACAGCTATTAAACTTGATGAAAATAAATAACGTTTTAAGGAGCGATTAATGAGTATAGATTTAGCTGCAAATCCTTCGCTACCCGCCGAATCTGCGCCTGTCTTAGGCAGTCCCTACGATCCAACTAGCTTTAATGAATCGGTAATGACAACTTACGGGCGCTTTCCTTTGGCTTTGGAAAAAGGCGCAGGCTGTAAGGTTTGGGATACCCAAGGGCGGGAATATTTGGATTTTGTAGCGGGAATTGCTACTTGCACTTTAGGACACGCTCATAGCGCTCTAGTCGAAACGGTAACGCGGCAAATTCAAACCCTGCATCATGTTTCAAATTTATATTACATTCCCGTTCAAGGTCAGTTAGCAAAAAAGCTGATCGATACATCCTGCGCGGAGCGAGTGTTTTTTTGTAATTCTGGCGCAGAAGCAAACGAAGGAGCAATTAAACTCGCCCGCAAATACGCCCATACAGTAAAACAAATTGACGAACCCATCATCCTAACTGCTAATGCCAGCTTTCACGGGCGCACTTTAGCAACTATTACCGCCACAGGACAGCCAAAGTATCAAAAAGATTTTAGTCCTTTAGTTCCAGGTTTTCATTACGTGCCTTATAACGATGTTAAGGCTGTAGAAACGGCAATTACTGAACTAGATTCGGGCGATCGCGGTGTGGCGGCAATTCTTTTAGAACCTTTACAGGGAGAGGGCGGCGTACGTCCTGGAAACCGTGCTTATTTCCAGCGTCTGCGCGATATTTGCGATGAAACGGGCATTTTATTAATGCTTGATGAAGTCCAAGTGGGGGTTGGTAGAACGGGAACGCTATGGGGTTACGAAAACTTAGGCATTGAACCTGATATCTTTACCAGTGCTAAAGGTTTGGGCGGCGGTATCCCTATCGGGGCTGTGATGTGTAAGTCTTTTTGCGATGTTTTTGAACCTGGCGATCATGCTAGTACCTTTGGTGGCAATCCTTTCGCTTGTGCGGCGGCGCTATGCGTCCTAGAAACGTTAGAACGCGACTTTTTGCTGCAAAACGTCCTCGAACGCGGCGAACAACTACGAACGGGCTTAAAAGCTTTAGCAGCAAAGTACTCGAATTTAATTACTGAGGTGCGCGGTTGGGGTTTAATTAATGGGATGGAACTCGCGCAAGACATACCCTTAACTTCTAGCGATGTTGTCAAAGCTGCTATGGATGAAGGCTTGTTACTTGTACCCGCAGGCCCTAAAGTTGTCCGTTTTGTCCCACCGTTAATCGTTTCATCTTTTGAAGTAGACGAGGCTTTACAAGCATTAGAGCGGGCGATGACAGTAGTTAAACCTTAAATAACTAACGTGCATCTATTGATTTCTAGCTGCATTAAAGCCATTTTTTAACGATGGCTAAAATAATTAGGAAGGGATTGAAACAACAAAAACCTTCCTAGTTATTTTTTTTGCAGTCATCAAAAGTTTATAAATAGGTCTTATATGCAAATAGTTGATGAAGCCTTAAGCTTTCTAGTTATCGCCATCTATAAAGTCTAAAATATGAAATACAATTTTTACAATAAACCTTAGATAACTTAGCAAATTATTCTATGATAGTTACTTCCCATTCATATATCTTTTAATATGTCTTGTCTAGTTATTCAAGAATATACTTGTTTTCAGTTAAATAATTTTTATTTAGTTATTGAATCCCATTTAGGTAAATTTGCTGATATAGATTACTATAAAGTTAAGATTCAAGAAGTTACTATAGATAATTTTAATGCTGACCTAATTCCCAGTAAGTTAGGTTTATTACGTATTGGTAATGTAAACGGTGGACTCAGCCGGGAGTTGCAATTACGTCATGTTATCAGCGAAAGCAATTTGCTATCAGAACTTCTAACTTTTGCGGTAGAAGAAGTAGAGTCTTTGATAAATACTGCCAGCGAACCTTGCTTTAAAAGTAGTATTAGTTGTTCGCTCGATGCCAATCTAATTACTCCAACCAACTTCACAGTTAAGAGCGCAAATAATAGTAACTATAATATTGAAGCGGACTTACAACAAACAATTAACAACGCCAAGGAGTTATTAATTAATAATTACTTTGATGAAGAAACTGAGCTTACTGAAGACTACGAATATTTAGAAGATGAACAGTCAGAGGGTATAAATGCTTTACCAAATTCAAAGTTACTTTTGCTAAGTTATCTACCAACGGAAAGAGAAACTTTAGATGTTTGGTTGTCCAAAAAACCAAGCTACGAAGTATCGTTAGAACTTACCTATCAAATTTGCCAGTTATTTCAGCAAGTCTATCAGCAAGGATGGTGCTTTTTTCAAATCATTCCTAAATTTATTCAAGTAGACTCTACAATTAAATTTTTTGATTTAACTAATGTCTGTCTAATTGGTGAAAGAGGAATATCTAGTAGGGAAACAGAATATTGCGCTCCTGAACTTGCGTTTGATTGTCCTATGAGTGAAGGTATGAGTACTTACATTGTAGGGACTTTACTTTACCAAGCTATTTATCAGCAATTACCCGATACAAAGCTTAATTGTAGTTTTTTAGATACTCAACCTATCCCAGGTATCCACCAAATTATTAGCCTTTGTCTTTCTCCTATTGTAGAAGAAAGAATTAATTTAAATCGCTTATTAAAAGCTCTAACTAACATTAAACAAACCTTTAATAATTGTAAAGTGCAGTGGGATGTAGCAAGTCATTCGACAATTGGGCTATCTTTACAACGATTGCATAACGAAGATAATTATGGCATCCAGCAGTATTCTAGCAGCTATCAAGACGGAATCGTTGCAGTTTTAGCTGATGGAATGGGGGGATTAGCGCAAGGAGAACTTGCTAGTCAACTAGCTATAAAAACAGTTATAGAAACACCTATTGATTGCAATATTAACAGCGAACATAAATGCAATGAGTGGCTATTGTCTGTAGTTAAAAAAGCAAATAAGTGTGTAATCGAGAATGTTTATAAGGGTGGGACAACTTTAAGCATTGTTTGGGCAGATTCTCGCTCTTTAAGAATTGCCCACGTAGGGGATAGTCGCATTTATTTGATTCGGAAAAAAATGATTTGCCAACTTAGTGAAGATCATTCATTAGTAGCAATGCTCCTGGCGGATGGAGATATTACTTATGAAGAAAGTTACAAGCATCCACAACGAAATATTTTAACCAAGTGCATTGGTTCAAAAGAAACTTTAAACTCTAGTTACATACAAACATTACAATCTTTTGATTCAGACTTATCAATACTTCTAGAAGAAGACGACATCATTATACTTTGCTCGGACGGTGTCTGGGATTTAGTCCCGCAAACCGAGTTAGCAGAAATTTTTATAGAAAATCGCAGTTTAAAAATAGCCGTTAACAATACGATTAACTTAGTTTTAACACGAGGAGCGCGCGATAATGCAACAATTGTAGCGATGAAATGTAATTTATCAAATCAATATTAAAGTTATAACTGAAAAGATGCTGTTAGCGCTACAGCTAAAGCATCGGACGCATCATCAGGGTGCGGAATATAATCTAACTCTAATTCTCGCGCTACAGCAGACTGTACTTCTTGCTTATCTGCATTACCCCAACCTGTAAGCGCTTGTTTAATTTGAGCAGGTGTAAACTCTACAAATGGAACATTATGTTGAGCTAATACTAACATCATTACCCCCCTGGCTTGAGCTACTGTAATCGTGTTAGCCATCCGGTAAAAAAACAATTTTTCAACGGCGACAAGATCGGGTTTCCACTGTCCCATTAGTGTATTTAAGTCTTCGTAAATAATACAAAGGCGCTTGCCCATTTCTACATTAGCATTCGTTTTAATTACGCCAAAATCTAGCAAACTTACCGATTTATTTACTACTTTAGCAGCCAGAGTATAAGAGCTAGGTAAATCGACCGAAGACAACTTTTCTTCTTGATAGCAAATTGTTCCAAAACCTAAAATAGCTAACCCTGGATCTAAACCTAAAATACGCTTTTCCATTTGAAAAAATTTAAAATTAAATATATATAAATATTAGTGCTGACTGTCACTCAAGTTAAATTATCTAACGTTTTTTAAAGAAAACAACCAAATAAATTTTTAACTATTCACTTAAATATAAAGCGATCTTTCTTTCAAACTAACAATTGACGATCGCTAGTTATGCAGAAAACCGAAAATGACGCAAGGAAATTATGTATGTAGATAGTTGTATAGAGCCTTAATTGTATAAGATATGTGTTGTTATCTATAAACCGTTATTGCCACCAAAAACCAAGCCTCCACGTCCTCAAAGCTAGTAAAGTAGAGAACGCAGCACGCCTAAATTACCTGTCAACAGTTAAAAACCCACAGTAGTATCTCCTAGATTCAAAACTGCGTACTAGCTATCTTGTGTGTCCTCCAATGGTCAAATTAGCCTATGTCAATCAGTTATTTCAAACAAGCTATAAACTTATTTAGGCAAGAGTCGCGCAATCGAACTCAGTATCGAGTCAGCCAGTGGTTTAAATGGCTTTCACCGGGGTTATCAGTCAAACGCTGGTTGTTAATCAGCGCCGGTGGTGTTGTCTTTGCAGCTTTGGGTTTAGCAATATGGGTGAAGCTGACACCCATTTTTTATGCAATTCAGTTAATCGAACAGCTTGTAAGCACGATCGCCAACTTTTTGCCAAACTATATTAGCGGCCCGTTAATTCTGCTATTTGGATTGCTGCTAATTTTTTGGGGACAAACTCGTACCGTTGGGTCAATTACAGAAGTTTTAAGACCTGAAGGTGAAGAAGAATTAATCGACGTTTTGCTGAGTTACCGCCGCTTGCATCGAGGCCCAAAAATTGTTGTTATCGGTGGTGGAACGGGTTTATCAACCTTACTAAGAGGACTAAAAACTTATAGCAACAATATCACCGCGATTGTCACTGTAGCGGACGATGGCGGGTCATCAGGGCGATTGCGCCGCGAAATTGGTGTTTTGCCACCCGGAGACATCCGCAACTGCTTGGCGGCGCTGGCATCGGAGGAAACACTGCTAACAGAATTATTTCAGTATCGATTTACCGCCGGAGATGGTTTAACAGGACACAGTTTTGGTAATCTATTTTTGACGGCGATGAGTGATATTACTGGAGACTTAGAACGAGCGATCGCCGCAAGTTCCGATGTTTTGGCAGTAAGAGGGCAAGTATTACCCGCAACCCTCAGCGATATGCGCTTGTGGGCAGAATTAGCCGATGGGCGCACAATTGAAGGCGAGTCAAATATTACCGAAGCTGGGGGAAGTATTCTCAAAATTGGTAGTATCCCCGCAAATCCCCCCGCCTTACCCAAAGTATTGCAAGCGATAGATGAAGCCGATTGTATTATTATCGGGCCTGGCAGCCTGTACACTAGCGTTATTCCCAACTTATTAGTACCAGAAATTACCGAAGCGATCGCCTCCCGGCGCAAAAGTGGCGGTAGAATCCCCCCCGTACCCTGCATTTACGTGTGCAATATTATGACGCAAGCGGGGGAAACTCATGGTTATACCGTTTCCGATCATATTAGAGCGATCGATAATGCTTGTGGAGAACGTTTATTTAATGCCGTGCTAGTCCACAAACAAGCCCCTTCTCCTCGTAGTTTAAAACGTTACGCTCAAGAAAACTCTCATCCAGTATTTCTCGACCGCGATACTGTTACAAAGTTAGGGCGGCGCGTTATTCTAGCAGATGTTATGGATGAAGATGAGCTAACAGGTGTAGTTAGACACAATCCCAAACGTCTAGCAGGAGTTTTGTTGCGTTGGTATAGTCGTTCTTATGGTTGAAGGTATAACCCCGAAAAAAATTTTACTAGCCGATGCTGAGGCGACGCGACGATTAGGGATAAGTTTAGGGCAAGCTTTAGGTGCTGGTAGCGTAGTTTTATTAGAAGGAAATTTAGGTAGCGGTAAAACTACTTTAGTACAAGGTATTGGCGAAGGTTTGGGAATTAATGAATTAATTGTTAGCCCAACTTTTACTTTAATTAATGAGTATTTAGAAGGACGTTTACCTCTATATCATCTAGATTTGTACCGTTTGCAAACTGAGGAAGTTAAACAGTTAAGTTTGGAAAGCTACTGGAACGGTTGGGAATATCCTTTAGGAATTGTCGCGATTGAGTGGGCAGAAAGACTAATAGATAAGCCGTTAACTTATTTACAACTATATTTAACTCATGTAAGCGATCGCCGAGAAGTACAAATTATTAGTGTCGGTACTTCTTTAGAATTAAAAGAGTTTTTGTAAGATTTTTTGGACTAGATTAAACCATGTCTTTTTATGCCCAGTTACTAACTATTAGTGTTATTCAGTTAGTAGCAATTATGAGTCCAGGGCCAGATTTTGCGATTATTTGTCACAATAGTTTAGTCTACTCTCGCCGCACGGGAATTTATTCAGCTTTGGGCATATCTCTCGGAATTTTAGTTCATGTAACCTATACTCTACTTGGAATTGGGCTAATTATTTCTAAGTCGATCGTGCTATTTTCCGCGCTCAAACTTTCCGGTGCTGCTTATTTAATTTATATTGGCTACAGATCCTTAAAAGCTAAACCTAGTACAAACATAGCTAACCTAAAATCAAAGCCGGATCTTACCAGGTTAGAAGCAATAAAAATTGGGTTTATCACAAATATTCTTAATCCAAAAGTTACATTGTTTTTCTTTAGTTTATTTACTCAAGTTATTAGCCCCAATACCTCTGCAAGCCTAAGAGCGCTTTATGGATTGCAGATGTTTGTATTTACATTAAGCTGGTTTACTTTATTAGCTGTAGTAATTTCTCACCCCATTATTAAAAATCGGTTTTTGTCTATGTCTCACTATATAGAAAAAACAATGGGCGTAATTTTAATCGCGTTAGGCATAAAAGTTGCTCTTGAAAGTGCAAAGTAGTATGCTATTGCTGACCGTTATTTTGATGATGGAGCGGATTTGTCAAAACTTTTGGTCAATTTGGTCTAGAAGCAGTTTTGTTTTGTTCTATATTGATATGGTTAGTCGCGAAGCCCGTAACCGGGCGCGCTAGTGCTATCGCACCTTAGCTTAAACACTCGGAGGTTAAGAGTATGTTGTATTGGAATCTTGAGAGAGAATTAGTAGACGGCGAACCCTTATTTTTTGGTCAAACCAAGCAATTTCAACACCCAAATCCGCCACAATCAACAATTAACTACATTTACTCGGAAACACCTGGCAAAAAAGTTAGCAGTGTAAAATATCAAAGGAAAGATGTTTGAATAGGCGATCGCACTTCTACGCAAACCCAACACTTACAAGATAAATGCGATCGCACTTTATCCTCCACTAATGCTCATAAACTTGGATTTTTTTGACTCTATTTGCAGCAAAAGGGTGATGTTAATATTTACTCGCTCAATTGTATTCTATATTTTGTCTAAGGCAAATTGTTTAGAATGTTAACCAGAAAAATTCCGTAAACAACTTTCTTATCGGGAGCATATACAGAATAATTTTGTATATGCTGCAAACATGAATGTATTATCCAGATAATTTCCTTTTGTTATGCCTAAAAATGACTAGGATGCTTGTAGGTTTTGCTTTATTAAAAAACTCGTTATAATAAACAGTTACGCTGCCTTCTTGTTTTAACGACATTTGTATTATATGGCGAACAATTATGAGTTCAAATCAGCAGTTTCTGCAAAACTTATACGAAGCATTCAACAAACGTGAGATTGAAACAATTATCTCGCTAATGCGCCCGGACGTGAAATGGGCGAATGGGGTGGAAGGCGGTTTCGTTTATGGACGCGACGCGGTGCGCGAATACTGGAAAAATCAATTTAAGGTTATTCAAGTGCAGCTTGAAACCTTAAAATTTGAGACGGATGAGAAAAATCGAAATGTCGTTACCGTTCATCAAATCGTCAGAGATTTGCAAGGCAATTTGCTCGCGGATGCAACAATTCAGCAAATATTTACCATTGAGAATGGTTTAATCGGTCTTTATGAAATTGGCGAAACCGAAACAATTCAAGAGATGATTCAAAAGACGAATACTTCCAATGCTTAATGATTTTTCGGTTATCAGTTTCAGTAACCTGTGTTTTATCAAACGCACGCAAACTTTAGCAAGGCAAAATATCAAAGGAAAGATATTTAACTTGCGCGATCGCATTTTTCCAAGCAATGCTTAATAATTACCAGATAAACCCAAATATTGCCATTCATAAATTAAATCTTTTTTTATGTCTCATGGTTCTAAATTTCGTAATGCCAAAATGGTTCTCGATCTTGCATGACAATAAATTGCCGCTCTTGGCGTTGAATAATTCCTTGTCTTTCAAACACTTTCATTAGCCGCGTTACAGTTACGCGCGTTAAACCTACTAAATCGGCAATATCTTGATGAGTCAACCGCAGATCGATCCGTTGTTGTCCTTGCAAGTCTTGATAGCCAAATCTTTTTGCTAACCAACTAAACAATTGCAGCAGAGTAGTTTCAGCTTGCCTATAGTGCAGTATTGCAATAAATTCTTCCGCGCGCTGCATATGCAGCAACATTGCATCTGTAATTTTGTGCCAGTTTTGTTTATGGATTAGCGTTACTTGTACAGGTGTAAGAGTTTCAATTTGATAAGGATTAGCTTGCGACAAAGGTTTACCGACAATATCCCCTTTACCCCACAATCCCAACGTAACAGCAGTTCCGTCTTCTAATACCGTTAGAGTCCGAACTACTCCAGTTTGCAGCAACCAGACAGAATCTTGTCGCAATGGCAAAAAAGAGCGCCGGGTAAAATTAGTAAGTTTTGGTTCAGTAATGCGATCGCACTGCGGCATTAAAATAGTCATAATTTTTTAAAATAAATGGGCATATATAGTTCTAAATTCCCGCTCCGTCTAGGAAATTCTCAATTAACAAGTTGTCTTTGTGCGGA
>QQTW01001830.1_pt1 | contig 15207 bp, 5 predicted proteins | sample 1904831 | NCBI WGS metagenome assembly QQTW01 (sample SAMN09435610, study PRJNA476489) | Subsurface metagenome, whole genome shotgun sequencing project. | reverse complement strand
ATCATGCTCTCCTGCGGCCGGAATAGAGGATGCGGTCCATCATCGCTGATGGCCGATAGATATCTCACTCTCCGAGTAGATTTCTCACAAGTATTGTCGAACTAGATATATCAGAGACAGATGACGATATGATGGTATAAAAATTGGCCGGATAAATATATCGCAAAACCCAGTAGCGTGTGAAGAATCAGGAATCTGCTGAGAGCACCCAACTACCAGCAGAACCTTCGCATAGCATCCGATATGTAGACCTGTCTCATCCGCCGCATACGAAATTGTCTCATCTGCTGATGTCTGATTGACACTTGAGAGGGTTCAAACATGATCTACGGACTGATTGATGGCTTTTCAGCCCAAGAAACAACCGAGAGGCCACTAGTCCGAATCGGGGGCGGCTTATTGCCCGCCAGGGACGTTTGGTAGCGAGCAGATTGCAGGGTACACAGGTACACAGGTACTTGGCCCGCGGGCCGTGATTGGTGGCGGGAATCGGCTAGCAGGCTCCCGCATCTCGCTCCGTTCTTTAAGGCAAGTTCTGGCTCACCACCTCCACCAACCTCTGCTTCTTTCCAACTCTCCATCTGGAACTCAGCTTCTCATCACCACCTCATCCATCTGGTCATCGCATGGCTTGCGTCTCTTCCATCACCCGCACTTGCCAAGCTCATTGCTAGGGAAGAGGATTCCGTCTCGTGTGGCCTTGACCTGCTCTTTACCAGCCTTCCCGTCCTGTCTGCAGTTGCTACAGAGTCCCGTCGCAATTGCAGCGCACTCTCTCAGCTCCTCCGTGCAGCCTCGTCTAGCTGCAGTGCGTCTGGTGTTATCTGCCATATCACCATCACGATTCCTACAATCACAATTCTCGGACCGTTGCACGCACGCCTTGGCTCGTCCGGTCGGTCACAAACACCAAACTCGAAGCGCAAACACTGCGACAGTGCTGTCAGGAGTGCTCAGGTTGTGGGATTGCGTTGCGCAGAGCAGCGCTAGACGAATAAACTCGCAGGCTGCCTCGGAGGATATTCAGGATGTATAATTCTCATCGTGGCATGGTCCCAGGGGCCCCAAACACGCGCTTGACGGACTTGCTGGACCAGGTGCGGGCCGAATTCGATGCGCAATCCGGCCGTGCCTCCGATTATGAACAGCAACGTGAGTCTTGCGCTTGTATCATACTCTGGCGTCAGCTATAATGCGCTTGCCATTTTCGTCGCATCGGGGTTTGCGTGTTGGCTGTCGTGTGTAGAGCCTTGCGAGGTCGGCTCCTTGCATCTTCTGTACGAATCACAATGCGCCAGACCCTGTCTTTTCTTTCTTTTTTCAATTATCTTTCCACAAACCCGCTTGATTGCGCTCCTCGCGTGCTTGACATGTGAATTCAATGACGACGATGGCTGACATGTACAATGACGATGATAGTGGGCCAGCAGTTGCATGAGATGGAGCTCGTCAGGCGGAAGATATATGAGTTGGAACAGGCGCAACTCGCCATAAAAGCAAAGTGCGTCTTCCTGCAGCCCTTGAGCCCCTTCCACACAACAATCGCCAGGAACCACCGCTTTCTCTAACCAACGTCACAGGTACGAGGAGGACATCGCTCGTCTGCATCGTGAGCTTGAAGCCAGGGGAGGTCCCAGCCAGTCATCACACATGGGCGGACCTCAACAGCATGGAGGAGCTAGCCAGCCTCCGCCGTCCATCGGCCACGGTCCGAGCAATCTGTTCGGAGGCATCATGGGCGGAGCAACCGCCGCCGGAGGGCCAGGTCTGGCACCTCCTCCGCAAGAGCCGCCGCAGTCTCAGGGTCTTCCGCCGCACATGACCGGGCCTCCGGGCTTGAATCCCGCACCGGGACCGCCTCAACACGCTCCGTTGGGTGGCTATCAGCCCGCACCCGGTGGTGCCAATGGTGGGTAAACCATTTGCGTTGTAGTTTGCTTAAATCCCATATGCATCAAGAGGATTCACCCGTCATGCGTTTGTTTTTCATACGCTGGCGCAAGCGTGTGGATTGCACGTGTCCCAGCTAACTCGTGATTGCTAGGATATGGCCCGCAGCCCCCGCAGCCCGCCGCTTCACCCGGACCAGGCAACAGAAACCGAAGCAACCGTGGACCACCCGGCCCGGCGACTCCCCAGCAAAATCAATCCGCTCCATATCCTGGTTCTCCTCAGGTATCTCGCCCATTGCCTGAAGAAATGGATTCAGTACGTCAGCTCACTGGCTCCAAGCAGACTATCAACGTCGGCAACGTCCTCGCCGACCTCGATCCCGAGACCGTTCCGCCCGAATTCAAGCGCGAGGCCCAGGACTGGGTCGCCATCTTCAACCCCCGTGTGCGCCGCGTCCTGGATGTGGATCTGGTCCACACGCTCGTCCACCAGAGCGTCGTCTGCTGCGTCCGCTTCAGCCACGATGGCAGATTCGTCGCTACCGGCTGCAACCGATCCGCTCAGATCTTCGACGTTGGCAGCGGCAAACTTGTCTCGCACCTGCAGGACAGCTCGCTACCTGAAGACGGCGATCTCTACATTCGAAGCGTCTGCTTCAGTCCTGACGGTAGATTCCTCGCCACAGGTGCAGAGGATAAGGTCATCAGGGTAAGTGCAGATTTCCCATTTCATTCTGAACTCGATCTCCATCATATCATTACAGCGAGGCTAACTACGACAAAGGTCTGGGACATTGCATCACGAACGATCCAAAACCAGTTCACCGGCCACGCTCAGGACATCTACTCCCTCGACTTTGCTCGAAACGGCCGTCTCATCGCCTCCGGCAGCGGCGACCGCACCGTCCGCCTCTGGGACATCGAGACCAACCAGCAGGTGCTCTTCTTTGAGATCGAGGACGGCGTGACGACCGTAGCAATCTCTCCCGACAACCGCTTCGTGGCGGCTGGCTCGCTCGACAAGAGCGTGCGCGTGTGGGACACGCAGTCGGGCATGCTGCTCGAGCGTCTCGAGGGCGACGTCGGCCACAAGGACAGCGTCTACTCGGTCGCCTTCTCCCCCAACGGCCGCGACATCGTCAGCGGCAGTCTCGACAAGACCATCAAGATGTGGGAGCTGACCAAAGGTCGCGGCCTGCCGCCCAGCAAGGGCAGCAAGTGTCTGAGGACGTTCGAAGGCCACAAGGATTTTGTCCTTAGTGTCGCGCTCACGCCGGACGGCGCCTGGGTGCTCAGTGGGTCCAAGGATAGGGGCGTCCAGTTCTGGGACCCGCAGACGGGTATCGCCCAGCTCATGCTTCAGGGGCATAAGAACTCAGGTAAGACGTTTGTGCAGTCACGCTCCAGAAGGGGGTAATTGGCTGCAATGCTGTGGATTCCAGTACGCTAATGACTCTTCGATAGTCATCTCTGTGGCGCCCAGCCCAATAAGCGGTCTGTTTGCCACTGGCAGCGGTGACATGCGGGCTCGCATCTGGAGGTTAGTACGCTCTCTCGATTCGCAATGCACCTAAACCGTGTTCTTTCTGGTCTCATCGTCCAGCATCTCCAAATGTTCTGTCTTTTAACGTGTCACTCTGCTTGTTTCTCATCCCCATTTTTTATCACTCAGAGCATTGCTTTGCTCGTGGTACGTTAGTGCACGACCGGTGGACTTAAGCTTGCTCGTCCGCATAATGTCTCTCACATCTTTCATTTTTGATACTATCTCTTCACATATCCTCCCCTCATCCCCTTCATGTGTAGCACGACCTCCCTCGTTGCCGCGCTCCTCTATTAAAACCCTGCTGACATCGCCTCCTTCTCCTCGAACAGCTACGAGCAGTACCGCGGGTAATTCCACCCCGTCGAGACCTAGGACGACCAGGACGGCGTTGCTGCCATACAAAAAGTGGTTTGATATGGTCTATTTCTCTTCTCTGCCCTTGGTAGGACCACTTTTCGGGATTTTTATTGGACGAGGACCGGTGGAAGGATGATTGCAAGGCAAGGCAGGAGACATGACATTATTGTTTGATACTGGTGGGGTATTGGCGGAGGAAACAGACCGGCAAATAGGGCTCGGCAGTGCAACTGGAGACTCGGCTTTTCTCGGTTTGGCCGTGAGAGTGAGGGCAAATTCTTATCACAAGACTATTTGTACCTAACCAGCGGATCATTCTTCGGGGTTCTTCACTTGAATAAACTACGGATGGATTCAATGGGGTTCGTCCGATCGGGCGAGAGCGTGACTGCAGTAAAGAGTGAAGGCGCTGGGCCTTGATGCCACGCGAGGTCGGCTCAAACCATCATTCGACCAGCCAGAGATTGCGTAGTCGTTGATGGGAGCAAACGGTAAGAGCTTTCAGAGTCTGCTCGTATCAGACGTGACAGTCTACCACTCGATGGACGATAATGATGAACGTCGAAGACGACCATTTTATGGAAAGCGCCCACGGAGACCTACTCTGCTTGTGAGTGGTCTTCTTTGTAGATTGGCTAGATTTACACCGTATATCGTTGGTACCTCGTGCATCCAGGGATCCAATGCTGTTCTCGCATGCCACGTATGTGATATCAGCAACGTGCCATCTGAAGTGCATCTTCAACGGTAAACAGCGACCTTGTGCGATAGCCTCCAAATTCTCTAGGATTGTTGACACGACATTGCAATAACACGAAGAGTCCGTGAACCTGGGTCCAGGCTTCCTGAGAACAGCCTTCGGGCAGCAAAGTCGGCGCAGCCTAATCTGTGTGGGTCTGATAGTCCCCGCACGAGGCTTCCCAATGCCCTCTGCTCTCTAAAATTGTGGCAGGCGGAGCCGGAACTCTGCCTAGCAGAGGATGACAAGGATAAAAGACATCACCTACCTTGTCTGCGGACGACGCCACCGCGAGGCTTATTCAACCTTGAGGATCGTTCGTATGTAAGAGCAGGACGCGAAACTGGCACGGTCTTGATTTGCACATTGGACCCGATGGGAGACTGCCATGCCATGCTTTGTGATGCATGAGATGAGTCTAGACAAAAGATTTGCAAGCTCGATAATAAAATAGTGAACAGACCAGGTAAATCCAATAGTCCGTTTGAAGTCATGTCGGCAATTGTAACGTTGAGCGGCGACATTGCTTTTCCACATAAGGTTCACCACCCTATGCGGAGCAATGGGCATGCCTGGAGCGAGCTAACAGATCTGTCCATTGAGTTAGGAATGCTCGGTCGAGCGGGGCGTCGGTGTTACCCACAGACCTATGCTCTATCCTCTATATCTCAAACAGCGCTGCAGGCAGGCGTGGCTGAACTTGGAAGCGATGGGCCTAGAAAGGGCGAGGATCGAACTGCCATCAGTAGCAAATAACCGGCAGGCTGGTGGACCGAAGCGAGAGAAGGACCGAATCACGGCGAGAAGCATAAGCGCCGAACCAGACATGTAGCCATGTGCAGGCTAACGATAGTGGAGACCAAGGGTATCCTGGCTATTTTCCTCCATTATGCGTTTCAGGATTCTCTGGAATATGTAGGCACGTTGTGATAGATATGCCAAGTTTCTAGGGTCCTTATGGGTCGTTCGGGCGATAGGCAGTTGCTAGGCTGTTTCGAAATGCGAGCGGCCCGCGCGCACATGACAGCCACCGCACACGCAGCGAGAGCGAGAGGGTGGTGTGGGGCCCCAACCGGTACGCTGCCATGCGGGGAAATCTCTCAGGAAATCCGGTATCAGTGATCTGTCGAGGTACCGCGTACCTAGCAATAAGGGAGCGCCAGGTGGTTGGCGTGCTGTCGTGCGTTCCTGATCGACGCCAGAAGATTGCCGTTATGGGTCAATCCTGCCTCGAGGCCCTTACAGAGCTTCTAGGCGCAGCGTCTCTCGGCACAATGAAGCGGCCGGTGATCGTCCAAGAACCGCCGTCTAGTGCAATTGACCCTACTGTGCATCAACCAGCGCTTCGAAGAACTAGGCATGAAAACAAGCAAAGAAAAGCTTCTTTCGGGCGTTGCGGTTTCAGGTTTCAAGATCTTCAGTGTTTCGAGGTTTCTGAATGAAGACGCGTTAGGTTTTAGCAGCACCTTTCTCGTGTATCTGGCCTAAAAGCCCAAACCAATTACCTTCTTCGAAGATGAATAGCAAGGCAGTCTTGATCGCGAGAGTGCCAAGGTTGGGGTATCATCAGCAGGATTCATCACATGACGCTGATTCATGACGACATGTCATACCCAGAGATAAAGCCAAAGACGGTTTCAGCCATCGCGGAGCACGTCCAAAGGCGACCGTTGTGCGCGAAGAGATGAATCTGGCGCAAAGATAGTGAATTGGGCTCAAAATGTAGACGTGAGAGCCGCGCAACACCTACCTCGGCGAGCGCAACGGCGATCAGAAGCCGAGGGATCATGTAGCAGCGTCAACCTGCATACGCGCGCTCGTTGCGATACACAATCGCTCGCGAATCTTCCATGAGGGTGAGCATGCGTGCCGGACGTTCGAGCGAGCTGCAGCCGGACACAGCAGCGAAGTGTCTTTACCTCATTAGCTCGTGCCTCCGGGAAGGGTTTTAGCACTGCGGCCACTCTTGCAGTCCAACTGGGTTTGTAACTCCGTCTCATGCTGGAAGGAAGAGCGTGACATGTCGCACAATTGCTAACCGCGGTATTTTCCATCTGCACAAAATCGCTGACTATTACGAGAGTGGCTCCGGTGACTGACACCAACCAATTGATGGAGGAATCCTTCCAGGGCTGCCGCTCGCCATCTCACAAGTCAATTCCCGTCATCAACGCAGCGTACCTCGATATGTGATGAAAGACCATAGAACAACCGTAGTACGCGATCTAGAAGAAGGTCAGGCAAGTGGCGCACGGCAAGCTTTGAAACACGGCACTTTGGCCTTGACTCGTGGATATTGTTTGAAACATGTCAGTCGATTCGTCGTCTGTGCCGTATGGAGACCGTGGGGGCTACGGTATCTTGATAATTTCCGCGGTCTGAGGGTCCCACGATGACAGAGTTCTTGGCAATCCTGATTATGAGATCCTTGTTCAGCCACACGAGGGAGACGGAAAAAGAACGGCCGTAGAAGCGCCGAAGGGGCGCTTTGGAAGTCGGAGAAGCTCGATGAGAGCGCCGCCCGCTGTGTCGTTGTCAGCCACCAAAGGCTACCGCCGGCTGGATGGTAATCAATTACACTTTCATTTCAGTACGATACGTACTCTCAAAATAACATCAGACGAAGCCGTGATGGTGTCAGGTTGGTGGGACAGTCTTCCCGCTTCATGCGTGCTCGGCACGTGGTCACCCTGACTCCGCCGTTGGCCGTTGGGTTCGTGCAACGCATGTACCGGGTTGCCTGGATGTCCTGCGCTCCTACCGTACGAGCAGAGCATCGCGATAGAGGAAGCGGATAAGGAGATAATATCCATCAGCCCGAGTACGGCCTCGCGAGCTTCGCGATCATCTCTCCCCCTTTCAGAGATCAGACCGCCAGCTTTCCCGAGCATGCGGACAGCGGAGCCACAGCTCAGCGGAGTCGCTCGCCTGCAACTCGATGAGCAGAATGCCGTGACCTCATTTGTCCGGTTTCAGCGACTCGAGGCGCTACGGTGCCGTGGTACTAGGGTGCGCCTTTAAACTGTCATTAGCTGTCTGCGCCTGCAACCCCTCAGAGTCATGGTCCTCATCTCATATAGCCTTTGCATGTTAAGCACCGCCTTGCCGGAATTGATCCTTCTAGTCGACCGTTACTGCGACCGCGTCCGTCGATGGAGGTGAAACTATCAGGCAGAGGTCCCACTCATCCACGCAACCGCAGTACCGCGACAGCTGCGCCAAAGTCGGAGCTCTGTCATTCCGCAAGGTACGGCGTATTACAATGCAGGCCTGATGGAGGGGTAGCCATCTGGGCCAGCGGCGCCGGGCGCAAAGCGCCGAAGACACATCTGGGCAAAAGAGCCGATTCGAACGGTCCCGTCGACGCTAGCGATGCCAGTCATCCATCGGGTGGCAGCCTGCGCCTTAGACTCTAGAAGAGCAACGGCCCGAGAGAAAGTTCTTTGCTGAAGGGACAATGCAACAATGGTTGTCGAAGACATCGACGACGGTTGTGCTGAAGAAGGTTTCTGCCTCGACGCCGATTGATAGCTGTGCTTCTGCCTGTCAAAAGAATGCGGAGACAGCAGCTGGCCCATTCGCAACCGTCCCAAGGGAACACCCGAGCGGATACCTCGTTCCCGGCGGTGACCCTTGCAGACATGCGAGCGCGGTGGTGTGTGACCTTGCTGTTGCGACTCTTGGCGTGTGGGAGCAAGTATCTCGGGACTTTGGGCCTGCCAGCCATGCAGAAATCATGAGACCGCACGCGTCGCTATACATGGAATCCGTACCTGCTAAAACCCTTCATTCGCACGGGATCGACGGTGATCCAAGTGCGATAGAAGCTTTCGACCGGCCACGCGCAACCGTACTTTGCGATCTAAACTCGCCCTCAGCTTAGTCTGCGGACAGTGTAGATTTCTGACCGAGAGACTCTTGCTTGCGAGCTTTCCTCTGCTATTATCAATAAGCTATTTGTAAGTCTGCTGCAGTGGTGATCTCGCACTCTTCCTATTGGTAGCAGTGTCCAGCTAAGCTTTGCGGGCGGACCGCGGGTTCTCTCCCAAGAATGCCTGAGGGATGTGATGATCCTTTCGTGTCGCATCCATAAAAGCCTCATGCTGCGGGTCGGCTCGCACTGGATGTGTTTGAGTATGAGATGGCATATCAGGTCGCCAATGGGTCACCGGGCGCGACTCCGCACAGGATCGCGCGCCGCTGCAACGAACAGGAGAGTGCCTCCAGGAGCAGACCGCCAGCGCTCGAGAAGGTTCAATGCAGAGATCACTATCTCCACCGACTTCGCAGCTCGTACTGTCGTGACGAACCAGCCTCGAGGACGGGGACTTGGCGTGGAGCGCCTTCGACTGCACGGAGCAAGCCGTGGCGGATACGTGCTCGGTGTTTGAAGATTGCCCACCCGGCCACTTCCGTCCGCATGAGTACGTCGACGCTTCGGTCTGGCAGCGTCCTCGACCAGCCTCTAAGCTCTTGCTGTGGCCGGTGGCTCCCCACGCTTTCGTCACGCATGATAGTGATAATCCAGCAGCAGTGCGGAACAGATACTGACAGCGGCGATATATCCGTGAGCCGAATAGTAAGCCTCTGCGGGGATTTCCAGTGCCAGCACCGGCGGAAAGCCCTCGTACGATCTGGTGTCCGCTGTGAGACTGGCGAGGAACTCGAATTGCCGGCAAGTCAGCCTCTTCCAATCAATTGATGGTAGCGGATACAGTTTTTGTGACGTTCGAGTAGGCTGGCGACGTTACGAAACGTTACGCTGGTGTGGCAGTTTCCGTACCGCATACAAGCATCTCCTAGTCCCCTATTTGTCTTATTGCATATACGCATCGAATTTAGATGCCGGACGATTGCGCCAGACACAAACGCCTCCTTGATCGGCACCAGGAACCGAATGCTTCCAAGCGTGGCCATGAGCATGTACTGCACCTTACTCGCAAGCGTCCCGGTCATTCGAGCGGTGCCAGGCTTCCATGCCAGCCGGTTAGCATTCTTTTCGGATCGTACCTTGGGCCCAGAGTCGCAGGTCCCTCAAACGGCAGGGCAAGACGACAGCGACGATCGCGCTCGGCGAAGATGGCTACTCCCACGCATACTGTATCTCTGGCTCATGGTGCGGATACGGAGCGGACTCACGATCAGAGACGAGACCATCACTACTCGGCGGACTGAGGGATTCAGCACCCCGTTTTCTGTAACTGAACTAGTGAGGAAATAAAGGGCGCGAGCGAGCGACAAGTCAAGCAAACAAGCGAACGATGGCGGGCAGCCAGAGACTGCGGTCCGCTGTTGACGAGCTGCGCGTGCGCAACAGATCGAGAAGGCTTTTCGCGATGTTCGATTGACACCATACGCCGTCGTCGGCCGTATCCTGGCCAGCATCTTGCAGGCATGAAAACCGTACCGTCAACTTTCCTCCGAGCGAACGTAACACCCCACCACCATCGACACCACACCACCGCCTATGCAGAGGCGGCACGACGGGGGGGCGTTCGCTGAACTACTGCACGCCCCGCCCCTCCATGACAAGAGTCAAGGGGGTGGTGATTGCGCCGGTGGACATGAGTTCTGGACGCTTGGGGAAGAGCATCTTACTCGAAGGGCATGTACCCACAAACAAGCCACCGGGGCCTTGGCTCTGGTCTGTGAGGAAGAGGTTGAAGAGACAACGACGCTAGGGGCTCTTTCTCGGGACCGTCGTGTCGCAGCTCTTGCTCGTTCTCTGCGCTCTTGTCCCGTGCGATCATCGACGGGGAGGGATCTCACTTGCTCGCTCCTTTCCTGCAGCGTCGACCCCCTCCTCGCCCTCTGCCCCTTCCGAGCCGTTTTGTCAGGGCTTCCCGTGGCGAGCTCGGACTTCCGCCGCGTCCTTTGAGGTCATGTACCATTGCGCCTCAAAGCAAGCTCTACTCTTCAACCTGCTGGGGGGTTGGCATGGGTCAGCGAGAGAAGGCCCCGGCGCATCAACTGCAATCATCTACTGTGCGCTCTGTTTTAAGGCTGGGGTATCGTTTGGCCTGCACGAGCGTCATACATATAGCGCCTATATACTCTACTTGCATCCCTCCTCAGAGCATCTCTGTCGAATCGCTTCTCTACTGACACTTCCTGCTGCTTTACTTGTCCTATCTCAAATAGCTTGCATGGTTGTCAGCGATCTCCGTAACTGCTGATATTCCGTCTCCTCGATCATAGCAGCTTTCACTAGCAGACTATCATCAATCACCTTGTCCTCTTTCGAGCTCGTCGTCCCGCTCAAAAATGGCAGCCGTCGTCGCTCACCAGCACGCCGGAATGTGGCAGCGACGACCAGACCACGCGATGCAGATGCCGGGCATGAGCATGCCGGGCATGGTCCCCACCTACGACGCTCCTCCCAGATCAGCCGCGCTTCAATCTCCGTCCCGAGCGTTCCACTCGCCTCACGTCGACCTGACGATGCCCATGTTCAATCATTCCAACATCCCCAGCTCGATGCCCTTTCATGCCGGTGGCTTCGCCTTTGATCCGACCCAGCAGTTCCATCTCCAGCAGTCGTACAGCGTTCCCCAACAGGTCAGCCTGGCACCGGCGGTCACCTATGCGGGGCCCACGAGCCTGCCCTCCTGCGTGCCTCAGATGCGGGACGTTCGAAGCGTCGTGTCGCCGGTGAACCGGAGTCCGCCCGTCAAGCCCGAACTTCCCTCTCCGGTGCCGGCCAGCCACATGTTCCAGGACTCTGGCTACATTGACAACTTCAAGCGCGCCAGCCCAACCGAGTCGGAGAGCGGCATCACCTTCTCCACCGACGTCGATACCCTGATGAAGGCCATCCAGGGAAAATCGAGCACGGAAGAGGAGCCTAGCCAGGTACTTCCCCGACAAGGACCCACAGAAACCGTCGTCGTAACGAGCAGTGCTCACATCAGTGTTCAGAAAAAGGTGGAAGATGCTCCGGACGCCGCCCGCAGCCAGAAGCCGAGGAGGCGCTACCCGTGCAGCATGCCCGGTTGCAAGAAGAGCTTCTCTCAGAAGACACATCTGGAGATCCACACGCGTGCCCACACGGGGGACAAGCCTTTTGTACTTGACCCATATGCCAGCAGATATCAATACATGGATTGCTAACGTTGCACAGCTCTGCAAGGAACCCTCATGCGGTCAAAGATTCTCTCAACTGGGCAATCTCAAGGTCAGTGAACAACAGGCTCTAAGAGGTCTATTGCTTATACATATCGTAGACTCACGAACGCCGCCATACCGGAGAGCGTCCGTACAAGTGTGACACTTGCGGCAAGACCTTCGCTCAGCGAGGAAACGTGCGAGCGCACAAGATTGTGCACCAGCAGATCAAGCCATTTACCTGCAGGCTCGATGACTGCGGCAAGCAGTTTACTCAGCTGGGCAATCTCAAGGTTCGTGACATGTAAAAGTTTTCATCTCTTGAGGTCTCTCTAACAGCCTGCAGTCTCATCAAAACAAGTTCCACGCACCGGCTCTGCGCTTCCTGACGCAGAAATTCGCGTCCATGCGCGAGGGCGATCCCGTGAGCCCGCAAGACAAGGAGCTCTGGGAGTACTTTGCGTCGCTGTACAAGAACTCCAACAAGGGCATCAAGGGCCGCGGCAAGGACCGCCGCATCTCGACCGCGCCCTCGTCCGCCGGCTCCGCTTCCTCGTCCACGTCGGCGACGGCGTCGATGTACCATGCCGGCGACGCCTCGCACGAGGCCCGCAGCAGCAGGTCCTCGTCCTACGCATCCTCGCCCGAGCTGTATCACCGCAAGGCCGAGGAGAGCTACGACTTTGGCGCGCCCATGGGCGGACACGTCGAGAGCGAGTATCACGGACCCACGCAGCACGCATACGGCAACTTTGTCTTTCCTGAGAGGAAGATGTTTTGATTAACGTACGATATTTTGGCGAAGTCGGGTCGGCGAACCTTGAAGCGGGAATTTTTGGAGAGTGGTCAGGAGTCAGTGCGCCTTGGTGAATGTATTGGTGTCACGTCAAGACAAAAGCTGGGAACCGGTCAAAGGAAAATGGGAGTCATCGCGGTTCGGAGATAATGTACCGGGCAGGATCAGGGTGGGAGTTTACTGGGGTCTTTCCTATCATGCTAATTGCTATTGTCTTTTCATGGGGGGATATTTCTCTCGGGCGCCCTGGATATACGGGGATGACGCCTTGCGCCTTTCAGGGCCATACGATTCTTTGAACACGAAGGAGGAGGTTCGATAATGTCCATAGAATAACTGTAACTAGTTTCTTCCCACAATCGATGGAGCCAGTAGCATAGAATCAGAGCTACCGAATCACTACTATCCGTTCTCGTTTTACCATGCAACTTTGCAAACACTGGTTTCCACGACGAACCTTGTTCTTACCTAGGTAGGCATGCAATCGCACCGTTGCTCGATACTGTGCCAGTAGTTTAGCCCTCTGATCGCAAACCTTCGCGTGCAGAAGCCGCCACGATTAAGGTTCGCGTTCTAGATCGACGGCGAGTAAGGATAGTCTGGCGCCGCGCCGCGCAGACGAAAGCAGGATCTACAGGAACATCGGCGCAGGGGTTAAAACGTTGTTTGCCCTGCGACTGCCTGCACCTATTCTGCACCTCTCTCTTTCCAGATGTCCTGATGCCGGCGGCGTCGTGCAGTGGCCGCGCAAACCCGGCGACCGGCGAACGGGATCCTCTGGTTTTCGGCTTCAGCACATCCAGGATCCGGTAGCTTTCCCTCAAGCGCCTGTCACAGTGTCACTGCTGCGCTACACGCTCCGCTCCGATCCGCGCGTGGCCCATTCGCCGGCAGATGGATGTGTCGTCCGGGTGCGTGCGCGCAGAGCCACCGCCATGAGGGACGTTCCAAACCCCCTAAACATAAAAAAAACTCTGCCCCTGAAAGATACCAGGAACACGCGTCCGGAAAGCGAGTCGGTTGAGATGCATTTGGCTTTCTCTCGGGCGCAGGGCTGCAGGTACGCCAACCTTGGACCGCGATGGATTAATTTCTTTTCTTCCTGGGCCCCTTCCAGGGCGCTTCTCGGCGATTCTCCAATCTCTTCTAGAGCGCCCCATCTGCTTCCCTGGATAATCTACACATGCCACCGTGCCGTGCATGCGGCGGACGCGACGTCGGCCACGGCATTAGCGGATTTCACATCCTGTGGGAGAGCCCTTGCGGCCGCATGGGAATGATTCGTGAGTCGTGACCCGGCGGCTGCCACTTTTCGGGGGCGACGCATAAACGTGTCGGCTGGATCAGACCCTATCGTCATTTCGTCTCTGCGTCTGGTTCGTGTCACGGACCTGGCTAGAGATAGAGATGTCAAATTCCTTGCCGGAATGGTTTCCGAGGTTACCTAGGTATAGTTGGGACCTAGGGAAGTATCCATTTTTCGAGCTCGATGCCTGTCTAGGTAGGTGACGAAGATTTGAGGCAGCACGTCTCTTGAACTATTATTAGCCGCACTTACGGCGCGCGGTTCTTAGAATACGGAGTGCATAACCGCCTAAAAGCTATGCCCTAGTAGTTCGGAGTAAGATGTGGCATTGTGAAAACGCAGAGTGAAGGGACCTCATTATTTCGCTGCTCCCCGGCCTCCATGCTATTCCTCTAGATATCGCGCAGTATGAAAGCTCCGCAGGCGTGATAAGAGCTACTGTGGAGGGACTCGGAATACAACCCATCGCCTGTCCTTGCTCCATAGTCTTACTAGCACTGCCACTGATAATCGAACCGTAGCTATAACGAGCATCTTGATGATGGAAAAAGAGGCCGCAAATGACTTCTATTGCACGTTTCTGGCTTCATGTACTCCAGGGCTTCGTCGTAGCGGGTATTGCGACTTATCGCTTGCCCAGAGCAGTTAGGCCGCCTTTGCGGCTTAAGTCTTCTTCTCCAGGGCCATCCATAGTTGTTGCAGGAGGACGATAGCAGTAGGAGTCTTGTGAGAAAGGGAGCCCATTCGTGAATACCATGACCAACTCCTCCCTTGCTGTAGCGCCCACTCGCAGAAAGTAATTGAATCCACCTCTTCCCGTATCGTCGGCTTACCCTACAGGTAATGAGATTTTCCAATTTCATCCCAGAGTCAGCCTCAAGGCGGTCTTCAGATCCCCAGGTCTCGTGGTCTAGTGGTATGATTTATGCTTAGGGTTCCGCTCTGTCTCCGATAGAAAAGAATACCATTAATGTATAAGGTCCCGGGTTCAAGCCCCGGCGAGACCCACGCTGCTTTTTTTGGGGATTTTCTGAGGTCTTTTTGAGGATTGCTTGACGACTTTTTGAAAAATTATGAAAATTCTGGGTTTTGGTTGTGGGGTTGGGCGGGTAAGGTGGCATAAAGGTGGCATAGTTGCGGTCGATGACAAATGTTGTAGGCTCATTGTTATTGAGGGAAGTATCCTCTTGTGGGAGTTGTCGTGCAAATAAGTGTGATGCGATATTGGGTCGACGTGCCTGATTTCAAGGCAGAGCTGCAGTGAAAACGGCAAATGCTTTCCCCCGCGGCGTAGCATGACCGGCCGACGTTGAAAGGAGGCTGTCAGTTCCATGTGCATGACTCCATGCCTCCGGTCGTACAGGCCCGGGTCACTTTATACATCACTGAACGGAGCCTTGTTGAGGATAGTTGTCAGGGTAGGGCGCGTGAGCCTCCGCATCAATCTTTTATTATGCTCCCGATAGT
>QQTW01001829.1_pt1 | contig 15210 bp, 9 predicted proteins | sample 1904831 | NCBI WGS metagenome assembly QQTW01 (sample SAMN09435610, study PRJNA476489) | Subsurface metagenome, whole genome shotgun sequencing project. | reverse complement strand
TCACGTTTCCCTTGGTGAATTCCATCAGAAGAAGAAGAATGAGTCTGCTCGTCGAGACTCCTGCTGCTCATCATCTCTTTTTTTCTTCTAGTCGGATTCGAATGATTATTCAGAGTCTGCGAATCTGGTTGTTGAGAGTCCCTCCTTTCCGAATGTGATTGAGGCCCGGCATCCGAGTGCGAGTGCGAGCGCGAGTGATCTTGATGATTTTGATGACGATGATGATGTTGAACGACTTCCTTTTGTTTTCCCTTCCCAGTCCCTATTGGATCCTCACTTCCGATTCCATTTCCAACGTGTTCGACAACGCTAGACTTCTTCTCATTTGGACTATGATGGATACGTGCCTCCGAAGAACTCGAATTCAAAAACAAAGATGATGAATCACGATCCAATCTAGATTTAAACGCATTCAGCATCTTTAATGCTTTTCTGTCGTCGTTGTCTCCAGTTGCACCATTGATCCCGTTAGCACCACTAGCTCTGGACGTGTTAGAGGAAGCAGCACCACCACGACGTTTTCGTCCTCGAATGGACGTTTTAGGAATCATCGCTTCCACAGCGGATTTCTTATGTTTCGTGGATGACGAGGAAGGGGGATCCAAGGTGGTATTGGTGCCCCTCCGCATAGACGCTTTGAGATCGGCGATTTGTGCGTTCGTACGGTCTAGCCGGGATTTTGATGGTGGTGCTGGTTCGGGAGAAGTTGATGGGGATGATCTCGCTCTTGCTACTCCTCTTACCGATGCTGCAGCAGTTGACTCCGGTGTGGTTTCTTGGTGCTCCCGCCTCTGCTGCTTGACATCTTTCGTAGTACTAGGAGGTGGTGGCGATTTCTGCCTTTCCTTGACCAGCCGACTACTGCCACTCGGTTGCTTCTGTTTCTTCTCTTCTGACTCCGACGACTGCTCTTCCATAACAGGTCCTTCTTTATCTCCTCCCCGAACTATCTTCGGATTATATTTCACTCTTTTCGTGCTCACCACTTCCTCTCCTCCGTCTTCACCTTCGTCGACCCCGAAACTTAACAACGTCTTACCACCCCTTTTATTCTTGCCCTTTGTTGCTACCTTCCTCTTCTTCCGCTCCTCATTCTCCTCTCGCTGGCCCTTTCCCACATTCCCATCCCCGATACTCCCATAAGGAATACTAGAAGCCTTCATATCTTCAAATGGATTAACCAGCACCTCCACGCCCTCAATCCTAACAGGATACAGCGGTCTATCACTCCCCTCCACCAATTCCGCCTCTCCAATCCTGAGGACATTAAAGATGGTATCCCCCTCATCTCTCCCCACAGCGACTCTTCCAAAGAGTGTATTCCGTCCATTCAACTCCTCTGTTTTACCGAGTGTAATAAAAAACTGACTCCCGTTATCATTTTTCGTACCACCATTCGCCATCCCTAGTAAACCGCGTCGATTGAACTTGAGACGACTGTGGAATTCATCTGCGAAGGGTTGTCCATCGTCGTAAGTGGATACACCACCTGAGCCCGTACCAGTAGGATCGCCGCCTTGGATGATGAAGCCGGGAATTACGCGGTGGAAGAGAGTGGAGAGGTAGTATCCGTTTAAGCAATGTTGGAGGAAATTTCGGGATGCTAGGGGGGTTTGTTGCGCGAAGAGTTCAAGCAGGATGGGTCCGATGGTCGTGCGTAAGAGAACTTTGGCCGTGGGGGGGGGGCTCGATGTTGTATGTTGAACTCATTTTGAAAGGAAGTTGTAGGTCTGGATTTAGGGGTGAGAAATGGGGGGAGGAGTGATGGGAGTCGACAGTGATGGTGGTGGTGGTAGTGGTAATGATTAGCTCGTTAAGCTGGAATGAGCCGACGAGAGCTGGGCAGCTGTCAAGTAGGAGGAGAGTTCAAGGGTGATTACATAAGCCACCATGAATCCCATCGCCGAAAGAGGAAAGAGGCATCGCCAACTTCAACTGGATAACTGGCGAATCATGGACCACTGAAATTCACTCCACAACATGGTTCTTTCCTTCTATTCCTTGCCTAGGACTCAACTGGTGGCCATAATTTCATTGAACATCCTCAAATGGGCTCGTATTAGGATTTTGGTGCTCCGATATTTTAGAACCAGGATCAAGCAAGGATGTTCCCCTAGTTTGGCTGACTGGTAGTCACAAACTCATCGGACGTCGTCCAAGTTCGGACGAAATGAGTGAGTGTGTCAGCCGAAGTGCGGGATTTACGGATATGGCTAATGGCTATGGCTAATGGCAATGATTTCGTCGAACAACTGTTGGAATGGATTTTGGTGGTCGAAATCTGAGCTTAACGGCTGTTCCATCGCATTAAATATATGTTGTGGTCAAAGTTTCGTTGAATATCCTCAAATGGCCTAGGAATAGGATTTTGGTGATCCGGAATTTCTGAGTATAAACGGCTGGTTCCTTCCTTTCTGCATGGATGACAAGAAACCAGCATCACCACCATTGCCAAGACAGCTAAGGCAATCTTAATCGTGTGGGCAATGGTGAAGCTCCATCATCGTCGTCTGCATGGTGAAGGTTAGGCATTCATATTCATAAGAATGATGGAATATGGGAAGGGTGTCGAACGATCACTTCCTCTCACTAGTGGTGGTCGAACTTTCGTTCGGACGACATGGAGCTTTCAGATTACCAGTATTAAGCTTTTAGATCCGCCTAACCACATATAACCACCAACAATCGATATTCATTATTATATTCATCGACTACCTCTACCTCTTCCCCTGATGATCCATGAGCTCGCATCCATTCCGAACCACACCCACCACACCCCCCGTCTGAACGACCTCGCTTCCACCACCGCTCAATCTATGTTCCACGTCCGCCAGACCCTGCAACCACGTGATTCTCGTCTGCGGGGGCACTTCCAGATCCGCTAACCGCTCACCCAACGCCGTTAAGATATCCGCCAATGCCAATCCTTTATTGGCTTTTAATGTATTGATCGTATTCAAACACGTCGTCACGTCCGTCGTCTTGAGCAGCGTCTCGAGAATTGTCTCGATGTCTTGAGGATGAGGAGCAGCGATGCAATCATAGACGGTCGTTTCGGTGATCATCTCGCGTTGGATTTGCGAAGGGGAAGGTGGTGGTTCATTCTTGAGACGGAGGGGGGTACCTTATTATCTTGATCAGTATTCTTTTCCCTCCTTACTGAGGAACTGCACAAAACGAAGGCAAAACAAGGCAAGGTGAAGGGGTAAAAGAAAGAAGAAGGGCAAAAGAAAAAACAATAAGGATACATACTACTAGCATGACAAGCCTGCAAGACATTCAAAGCCCGTCTCATATCCCCTTTACTCAACGTCACGAGGGCATCCACGGCTTCGGGTCGGATCTGGACTCGTTCCCGCTCAATCACCTGCTCGACCAAGCCCCTGATATCGGCTTCTTTCAAGGGACTGAATCGAAAGCGTGTACATCGCGACAACAACGCTGGAGAAAGTTTGTGGGTGTAGTTCGCGATGATACAGAATCGGGTGTTGGCCGTGTATTTCTCCATGATTCGTCGGAGGGCCATCTGCGCCGTGGACGTCATGGCGTCGGCTTCGTCGAGGATGATGAGTTTGTAGGTCGCGAGGGAGGGAGCGTTGGGTTGAGTGAGGGAGGCGCCGAAGATTTGTTTGGTGCCTTTTATTTTGCATAGCACGGTTAGATATATACGGGATTGGATACCACGTGGGTGGAAAGAGGAAGAGAAGGGAAGGGGAACAGAGAAACGCACTGGCAAAAGTCTTGATTTGTTCTCGAACGACATCGATCCCGCGATCATCGCTGGCGTTGAGTTCGAGAACCATCTGACGCATGTGTTTCGGACCGTAGACTCGTCGAGCAAGGGCGAGGATAGTGGATGTTTTGCCGGTGCCGGGTGGGCCGTACAAGAGGAGATGCGGGAGGCGCTATCATAGCTTTAGCTTCGAACAAGGAACAGAGTAGAGGGGGTGATGTAGCAGAGGAAAGATACATACATTGGAGTCGACGAATTTATTGATAGTCGCAAGGATGTCTTGATGACCCGCGACGTCGTCCAGGGAGCTGGGTCGATATTTCTCTACCCTGAATTGAACATAATCAGTATATATTTCTGACAATTATGATCAAGAATTCGTATGAGATATAAGAGTAGCAGAAGATTTCTGGACATAATTACCATGGAAGAGTATCCTGAGCTTCAACCGGTAGATTGGCCGCACTACGTTTCTTGCCCTTCTCGGCGCTGAATATAATGCTGGTGTCGCGTACAGGTGGGACATCAATGTCCATCTCATCTTCAATGTCCGACATCTTGACTGTTGTATGTCTTCGATAGTTCTTAGAGTATATGTCCTGTTTGGTTGTCGAATCAATCCGCGTCGGGAAGCTCGGAGGTCGAGGGGAGACGCGTTGAGTGCAACGCGCTTGAGTGTCACGTGCTCAGCCCTACAAGGTTGTTAACCTTACCTCTACGACTTCCATTGCGACCAAGCGCACATCTATGGGTAGAAGCTTCCTTGGTATCAATCACCATGCCTGTAAGTATACTACTTTTCAATAATCATTTACATCATCAAGAATGTTAATAAAATGATAGGCCTACCACTCCATCTTCCTACAAGAGCAAGACGTACGCGTCATTGGTATGTTTCTCAACTTCCATTAACCCATTTCATCGACATGCCCGTTGACGAAGCAATACAGGAAACTTCGCGGTCCTCCCTTTGCGAACACGCACTCGAGGTCCAGCATACACCCTTCCACCACTTCCCCAAGGAACCTCTGAATTAGACATCGACCCGGACAGCGAGAGCTACGATGCGCTCGATGAAGTCCTTACCCTCTTCCGCGCCAACACCCTTTTCCGGAATTTTGAGATTCGAGGACCCGCGGATCGATTGTTGATTTATGGGATTTTGTTCATCAGTGACTGTTTAGGAAAGATCAAGCCGGGAATGAATAGTCGGGAGGCAGAAAAGGTAAATTTCAATTTCGTCCGAAGTTCGTGATTGTATTATTTACATGATCTCGGGTTGTTCTTGAGTTGTTGTTATCACATTTCTGTGCCATACATGAGTAGGGTGGGATAGTAATCAGGTGTTTATAAGTGGAATATTGCAAGGACTGATGATTTATGAACGTTATAGGCTCTCATGACGGGTGCGATGGAACAGTTTGCTATCCCGGGTGATGCGGGATTTCCGTTAAACCAGTCTTTTGAGGCCCCCGGGAATAAGCATGATGCGGAGACATTGCGACAGTGAGTTGGATTTCCTATTGCGTCGTGCATCAAATGATTGGAGTAAAGATGTTTGGGCTGATTTGCTGGGATTAGGTATATTGCGCAGGTTCGGCAAGAACTGGCTATGAGACTCCACGCTAGAGTCTATGCTGGTGGGAATACATCTTCCAAGGTGAGTTATTTTTTACTGAAAGTTAACGTGGAGAGCTGTCGTGGGCTGATAGAAAGATGTAAAGTGGTGGTTGAGCTTCAATAAGCGCAAATTCATGGGAAAGTCGCTGTAAATATTCATTATCAAAGTAGACGATTATGCCGAACCGAAACAACTTAGATTCAAAACTGAATATTACTCGTCATGGGGAGGCGTGCATAATGTGATGCGAACATGGTGTTTGCATATGTGTCATATTAAATATATGTTACATATTTGTGTTACATATGGATTAATTGGCCAAAGCTGGCAACGTAGGCTCAGATTTAACCATATCTATCGCAATATCGCCTTCTTTTCCCTCCTCTTTGGCGATTTTCCGTCGCTTCGCCTTTCCCCTCGCCGCAACCTTTCCCTCTGCTGGCAAGACGCGGGTCGCAGTAAACAGGTACCCCTCTGCACCACCTCTGGTCGTCATCAACGGATGCGTCCTTCCGGGAAGACATTGCCAGGCCTGCACACGGACTGTTTGCACAGTTGGCGCCAGAAGTAATGCCGGGTTGACTGGGAAGTCCTCACTCGGTAAAGTCGCCAGATCGGGCGGGTTGTTTAAGAATGCGGCACGACGTGGCGTTGAATACAAATCTGCCAGCTCGGATAACGGTTCGATGTGCGGCGAATAGACCACCACCTGGGCGCCACCCCGGAGCAACGGGACAGTGTGATGAAGAATGCTTGTAGGGTTCATCATGCTGGCCACGATAAGCCCGTCGTAGCCTCCATCTCGCACTTCGTCGACCACCCCTCTGACGCGCTCCCATCGTCGTCGCTTGCGGTAGTACGTCGCTCGCTTGCTGCTCTTCCATGCGCTGATCGTCTCTTCGGGTACAACTTCTGGCTCGGCATATCCGCTATCTTCTTCGGGGGAGAGCAACTGCAGCCATGATATACTTTTGAGGTGGTCATACAGGGGATGGTCCGGAGAGGGGTGATTGGTGTCAAAATGGAAGTATTTCAAATTTGACAGATTTGGTTGTTGATTGGCGTGAATGACGGTAATCGTGTTGCTGGAAGCCGTCATGGCCGGCTTGTGGCGTCGACGACGCTCCAGCTGGGCATGTGCTGTCGCTTGCGTATCATGTCCTTCCTCCTTGCCGTTGATGTCGGCAGGCTCTTCTGCTGGTTCACCGTTGTTGGGTGGAGCTTTGGTCTCTTGAATAATCTCATCGCTCTCAGGAGGGTTCAAGATGCCCATCCGCTCTGCGACCGCCGCCACGACCAAACCACCGGTCTCGTCAATCACCAGCCAACGACCGCGACCTCGTTTTGATTCTTTTCCGTCGATGGTCACCACATCGTGCCCCTCGTTCCACCGCACATTAGCCCAGCTGCCTATCAATGCGAGCATCTCTTCGCGTAGCTCCATGATCCGCACCGGCTCTCGCTCGGCCATCAGAAACTGGGCAAGATTCGACACGTCAAGAGGAAGCACGGTAAACCGACGGAGGTACTTGCGTGCCTTTCGCAACGCATACTTGGCCAGCGAGAAATCCGTCTTCTGCTCGATGCCCGAGTGCGCTGACATGAGCCGCTGGATCACTTCACGTCCGGCTCCGCCGCCCTCGCGCTTTAGCGTCTGAATCTCTTCGGCCGACAGCTGCTGCCGCGTCGGGTCATCGACGGTCTCCCGATTTGAACGAGTGTTGATACTGTCTTGTATCTCTTCACCAGAGTTGTATTCCACGCTGTCGCCATTGCTCGTGCTCTGCCCCGCTACCGGCGGTGGAGGCCGAGGGCCTGCGCTTCCCAATGCCTCGGCATGCAGTTCTAATGCCGAGACGACGCGCAGACTGGGTAGCTCTTTCTTCTCGGCCGGCTCAATGACCTCGAAGGTGAGGTTGTAGGGACGTCCCAGCAACGCATTGGCCGGAAACGATCCATATTTCCCAATGGAGATGATCCTATATCAGATTCATCAGCACCGATGATAACCGCGCAGAGAAGCCTGTGGCTGCGTACGCGCTCACGAGCTCACATTCGACACCTACGTATTAGGGACGATCTGGAGGACTTTGAGTGTGCCGGATGATAGGCGTAGGACGATGTATGAGGCTGGGCGCACAAGACCAAACATGGCGATATTACGATTGAATATCGATTTTGCAAATGGCCTCGAATCCAATTGAGAGCTTGGCTAACGGGGTACAAGAGTAAATGTGGCTGGTGCAGAGTCACGTGCTGATAAAGTGGATTATCAAACTATTGCGTAGACTGCACCGCCACCACGCCGCACTGGAGCTGTGGCGCAGCTGCCTACACATGGCGACATGTGTTCACGACAACAGCAACACAACACCAACGACAACACAACATGACCTGAGCACCTACCACTCCCGTCGCAAGTGAGCTACAACGCTCTGCTCTCTTGAATCAAGACGTGGCTAAGCAAGTTGTGATAGGACAGCCGCAACTGCAGCACGTCAATTGAAGTTGCGATCGGTCTTGGCCAGCTCAGAGCGTGATGGTTTTAAAACGGTCTGCTCCATCCGCTGGTAGTCCCGACCAGCCTGGTCAACACTCGGTATCCACCGATGGTCAAGCTCCAGACGTCATGGGCAATTCCATTCATGACCCAGCTCTGAACGTCCATCTGGAGCGGAGTCGTGAATACGCCAGCAGGCATCATCCTCTTCGGGCAAACCCTCCAGACCTTTCGAGGCCCTCTAGCAGCTCCAGCTCGGCCGGGGTCGATACTGGAGACGACTCTGATGCCGACGGTCTCGTCCACGTCTTGCCCGAGTCCCTTCAGCCAGGTGTCCCAGCGTCTGGACATGAGCAGCGTGGGGCAACGGAAATACGAAAAGAGTCCACAGACCATGTGCACCATGTCCCCGACATTGCGCAATCACGGAAGCCGTTCGGATCCGATCAGTCAAAAGATGCTCCCTATCCTGGACCACCGGACGCCTCTTCCCAACCCACTTCCGTTCCACCGCCGGACGATTTCAATACCACATATCCTCCAATTGAGGCCTTGTCCAACTTTCCGCTCAATACTTTGGGGCCAGGATCTCCGGCCTCCTCGACGCAACGGATTGCTAGAGTCCCAGTTCCACCAACGCATGACCACGCAGGACCAGGCGATGCTGGACGCAGACAAGAACCCCAAGGTCCCTGGGAGGGCGCCAAGGAGGGCCAGGATGCTGGAGTAGCGAAACAGAACGGCGCCACGCATCATGTCGTGCCGGTGCTGCAAACACAGCCAGACGGAGCGGATGACGATAGATGGTGGGAAGAAAGCAACGACGGTCCGGACCTGCTGTCTTCGGATATTGTTCAAGATGCGCCCAGGCAACAGCCAGCGTCATCGACGCAAACCACGATCAACAATGAACTACCGAAAGACTCCAGCCAACCCCTAGTGCGTGTGGCTGCTCCCGAGACCGACGGAACTTCCGCTGCTACGATAACCTCGCCTCCATCTCAACCACGGACAGAGACATCGCCATCAACGAGTACCGACAGCTCGTCGGGAACGCAGCAAAGCGCATCTTCGTCCAAAAGCCAAAAGGGCGAGACATATCAGATCAAGCATATCAACTGGTCGGACGGGCGATCCGAAGCCACTCGACATGCGTCCATTCTGTTGCAGAACGAGAACGGTCCATGTCCGTTGCTAGCTCTCGTCAACGCTCTTTCACTTTCGACTCCTCCAGGAAGCGATTCTGCACTGGTGGATAGCCTGCGAGTGCGAGAGTACATCAGCTTAGGACTATTGCTGGATGCGGTGCTGGACGAGCTGATTTCATCGCGAGCTGGTGCGGCAGCCCCTGACCTTCCGGATGTTGGCGACCTTTACCAATTTCTGAGGACGCTCCACACGGGGATGAACGTCAATCCACGCTTCGTGCCTGCGCCATCACCGAATTCGAACTTGATTGATGTGCCGGTCGATTCAGCAGCCGAGGGACAGCCTGCATCAGAGACAACGACCATGCCGGGCTCGTTTGAAGAGACCCAAGGGGTGCAGCTGTACGGAACCTTCTCCATCCCATTCGTGCATGGCTGGCTTCCCGGCAAAGATCACCCTGCATTTGCGGCATTACAGCGATCAGCGCAGACATACGAGGATGCCCAGAATCTACTGTTCCGAGAAGAGGAGTTGGAAGAGAAGCTTCGACACGACGGACTGAATTCGGAGGAGCAATCCCTGCTACAGGACATCGCCATCATCAAGTACTTTCTCGGCCAGTCTGCGACGCAGCTGACCCAATCTGGACTGGAGACGTTGAGCCAATCGCTTTCCCCGGGATCCGTCTGCATCCTCTTCCGCAACGACCATTTCAGCACCGTTTACGTGCATCCCTCGACGAAGCAGCTGTTGCAGTTGGTGACCGACATGGGATATGCCCAGCATGCCGAGATTATCTGGGAGAGCCTTGTGGATGTCACCGGGGAGGGATCGGAGTTCTATGCGGGTGACTTTCGAGTGGTCAGCCACTCCGACCGGTCATCACGCTCGCCGTCACTCTCCCCACCCCGACAGCAGCAGCGGGTCCGCAGTTTGATCGACGAAGCGCAGGGCTGGACGGGAGTTGGCGGTGGGCAGAGACATAGACATGGCGGACGAGGCCCGCACCGAGATGCTGGGATGAAGACAGGAGGAATAGGAGGAATGGGCAGCATCGGTGAGCGTCTCAATACGTCCGTCGGAGAGAGTTCGTCGTCGGCGATGACTACGGCTCAAAGTCCGACGACGGAACAAGAGGACCATGATCTCGCGCTTGCCCTGCAGCTGCAGGAAGAAGAAGAAGATCAGGCCCGTCGAGAGCTGGCCGCTGCTCGACGTACCGGAAATCGACCTCACCGACCATCACCGAGCAACAGCAGCTATCTTTCTTCTCGCAGCGGAGGAACAGGTTCAGGATCATCAGCGAGTCCACCCAGCCAGCAACAAACCCGTCCACTGATTCCCCCGGCTACGCCAAGCACCCACAACATCACTCCCATCCCAATCACCTCCAACAACACCAACGGTTCGGACTCTGCCGCCCTTGATGCTCCTCCACCGACCTACGAACAAGCTGCACGAAGCAAGCCGTACCATCCCCCGCCCAGTCACCCCGCACATTCGTCCAGTCCCGTCTCCCCGCCCTCGCCTTCGTCATTGTCTCCGCAGCCGCAACCCTCTCCCTCGCGTTTATCTCCTCAAAACGCGAATGGTGCTCGGTACTTCCAACCTGTCTCTTCCTCTCCCACGCTACTCAATACGTCTAACTCGGGCTTCGCACACTGGTCGGAAGCAATCCGTGATCGTCGTCAACGCGCCAATGGTAATGTTAATCCTAATGCCCGTGGTGGTGGTGGTATGGGTGGAGCTGGCGGAGTAGGAGGAGGTAGAGGACCTCGACGGGATTTCTATCCACCGTACGTAGGCGATGATCCTCAAGGCAGAGGAGGGAGAAGAGCAAGACCACCGCCCACAACGGGCGTTGTACGGACGGCTGCTAACGGCGTGACGGCTTCTTCTTATTCATCTTCCAGTTCTCTTCCCGGATCTGGAAACGGTGCTAGTGCAGAGGTTGCAGGTGACGGAAGGGCGTTCGTGGGAGTGGGGCAAGGAGGTGGCGCTGGGAATGCGTACGGAAGTGGAAATGGAAATGGAAACGGAAACGGAAACGGAAACGGAAACGGACATGGAAATGGAAATGGAAATGAGAATGGGAATGAGGGACGCCGGGAATGTATCGTGATGTAGATTGATACCAATCCACTCAGTTGATAGTTAGCTTCAGCTTCAGAACCGAAGATCCGTTGAATTGAAGTACTTTAATCATTCCGTCTATGGATACCGTATAAGCGTGTCCGTATCTTTTCAGCGATTATGTGAAATTCACTGATGGTAGAAAAAGCACAGGTGAGATAAGGAAAGATTTCATACGGAAAGGAGTCTTATAGAGTCGATAGTACTAATAACTCAGAATATAATCAACAAAGAGGGATGGGAGGGGAAGTGCCATGAAACAGAGACCAAGAGAGCGTCAAAGCCGCTATGCAAATTCCACAATCCAAGATATGTTCTGGCGAACATATAAGCGAATAAAGTCTAGGCCATGGGCTCTTTTTACAGCAAGACGACCAAGCAGGTAGCTGAGCACATGAAACTAGGTCCTATCATTGATGTTGCTATTCTCATTTACGTCCTTCCCCTCCAGACCGCTCTTGCTATTTTTTTCTGTCCTGTCCTTCGACTCAGTAATGCCATTCGCTTCCCCATCAACCTGTCTAGCGAAAGTACATGCCACAATCATCGGAAACACAATCGTCGCATCCGCATGCACCTTGACCGCATCTGCCGCGATCTTGATCTTTCCCCAAGACACCGCCTCGTCCGGCCTTGCACCTGCATCGCTCCCATCGTATTCCTGCGCGGTGTTGACATAGACGGCACTCTCAGCGCCACCATGAAACAGACACGCATTGGCGATATGATGCTTGACCAGCCCGGCACCGAGCACTACAATACCCACTCGCTTGGCTTTGAGCACGAAATCATTCAAGCGTCGAATATCATCGATGATGTCGATTTGCAAGCGTCGTGGTGAAGACTTGTAGGTGTGGAAATACAACATGTCGCCTAGACTCCCGTCCGTCAACGCGGGACAGAAGACAGGAATATCGTTCTTGGCGGCCCAGTAGTAGACGGATTCGGGATTGTTGATCTCCCGACCCAAATGATGGATGACTTTGCTGGGGGTCCAGTATGGCATGTTGGTGGGGTCCGATGACGACGCGTTGGCCTGATGAGAGGCTTCTTGCTCGTCGAGCATCCGGTCTAGTTTTGGTAGAAGCCAGTCTTCGAAGGCGCAGTAGTTGTCGTTGGGAACGTATAGATTGCCGATTCGATTGATCCCGTATCGACGCAGACTGGCGCCATCGTGCCGGTTGAAGGAGCCGACGTACGTGGGGCCCAGACATTTGATGAGATCTTCTTCGACCCCGCCTGCTGTTGTGACGATGGCGGCGACCTTGCGATGCTGAACTAGGTACCGAAAGGTATCGCGGAGCCCAGAAGAGATGAGGTTGGAGGTGTAGCCGAGCACGATGGTGGTGCCTTCGCCAGATTCGGGGTGGCGCCAAGCTAGCTGAGGTCATTCCTTGTATGTCAATGCAAGACTAATCTTCCTCGATGGTGGACGGATAAATTGGAATAGACGGTGAATAGCAAAAAGAATATTGAGAGGGCTACCATATCGTTGATGATGCGTACTGCCTCTGCGACAGAGGTCGCCTGGAAGCCAGTTTGGGCCATAGCATTGACGAGATCATTGACGGAGAGCGGCTGTTGACTCTGATGTACTTGATTCCAGTTCACGCCTCGAACCGTGTCGGACAAAAGTTCGGGAGGGACGCCATCTGACCGGCGCAGAATGGCGTCAGTAGCTGTTGAAGGCGGAGTTGTCGCTCCGGTGGATGGTTGGTCGCTCATAAAGGCTATGTCTGACGCTACAATTTAATTATAGGAAATCTACGATGAGGTAGCAGTGATTTTCAGTACTCAGTACTCAAAGCTCTATGCAAAAAACTGCTATGAGACTGAACGTACAAGATTGAAGAATGGAATGAACAAAGAGCAGTGAGATAAAGAAGACTCAGATGAAATTGAGATTAGCGAGTGGATTAAGGTGGATCTCAACCGCTTTCTGCCAACACAAAGCCTCACCGCCTTCTGTAAGGCTGCAGATTGCGGTTTCATGACTCACCGCTTCATGCACGTGATTGCAGCGGCAGGTGCGGAAGAACTTTCTACCGATTGGCGCTGAAGTCACGTGTATTGACCTTGTATTCGGACGACGTTCCATCCGTTCCATCGTCGCTCTTTGTTGACCACACCTTTATATCAAAACAACCTCACCGACGACATATGTATAAGAATACATCAGCTTCTTGTTTCTCCTCTTCACCATCCGAGGTTACAGTCGTTTCGTTGAGCTGCCGCGCTCTCTTGCGATCCCCCTCCTCCCCATCTTCAGCAACACTACGCTTCGAAGACGGGCGTTCCGAGTTCTGGCGTGCAGCACCCTCAACTGGCATATTCTCTTGATCTTCCTCAGGCCCGGCATCCTGTCGATCCGGAAAAGACATCTCGGTGGGCGTGCCATCCTGGGCGTTGAAATCTGTCTTGATGGGCGATCCAGTCTCATCAACGTGTAACTGCAGCCTCTCCGAGCTCGACCATGCAGACTCAAACCGCCTCAGGCCGCCCTCGTGCACCGACGAACCCGAATCCTCTCGTCCCCACCGTGTGCTAGGATATCGACTCCGCTCGGGATCTACATCGTCCCGATGGATCGGGCTTGGTCCTGGACCGTACGTGCCTCGACCTGCTGGATATGACAAACCGGGCCGCACCCACTGGTTGTTCTTGGGCCGACCACCTCGATCTGCCGATCGATCTGCTCTGGGTCCTGTGGGAATCTGTCCACGAGCACTGGCTGCATGGAAATGCTGATGTCGATTCGGACCCTCATTCGAACCACTCCTGGTTCGAGTCTGGTCGTATCGACCTGACGGATACTCCTGCCGAGCGGACCGCTGCTCTGACGAGTGATTGAATCCATAGGCGCCGGATTGGCTGCCGTGCGGGGCACCGTCTCGCTCCGACAGCAGAGGCGTGGACCGGGAATGATAGAGGGACGATCGATGTTCCCCTTCGGCATCTTCTCTTCCTCCAATGGACCTGGTTCCCTGCGGGCTAAGCGTCTCATCTCGCTCCGGTCGACGCTCCGCCCACGGATTGTTCGAGCGACCGGCAATCGAGGGTGACCGATAGTCCCAGGAGCCATATGCGGGTGGTGGGGGTGACTCTCGCCGTTCATTACGGTGGCTAGATCCCTGCTGCCTCGACGATATCTGCTCCGATTCCTGTTGATCCCGGAAACCAGATCGAATCGACTCTGGAGCCGTACCACTCGAGCCCCGCCGTCCCATCGTCCCATCGGCGGTTGACGCGACGGACGATCGTCGAGGGGCGCCGGTGGTCGAAGTGGGATTGGCCGAGATCTCATTCAGGGCAGCATTGCGGGGACTGCCTTCCATATTCCGATGGCCATCTAACTCCAGCTGACGTCGTCTTTTGTATTCTTGGGCTTCTCTTTCTCGTTCTTTCGCCTCCTCCATGCGCCTTCGTTCGCTCGCAGCATTGCGCCAGGGCGGCAGCTCATCGTCACCCGTTCGCTCATTGCGATCTTCAGTCCGTCGGTTCTCATACGGCCTAGCTGAAGGACCTTCATGACGATCTCTCTCATTGTCATGTCGATCTCTTTCGTAGGCATGACTCTCTCGCGACCGGCCATCGGACGTCCAAGGTTCGTCCTCTCGACCACGTCGCCCTGTCACGTGCGCGGACCTTTCCGAGTACGTGGATGATGCGGATCGAGGACCTGGACCCGACCATCGACGATTCGATTCCCCGTCACCTTCCCGCGACCAGTCGTCCGATTCTCGAGATCCACGTGATGGCACTGGTGGTCGACGACCGCCATCTCGATCCCATTCCCGGTCTCGATCACGATCACCTCGCGCGTAGTATGACTCCCGATTGCCTCGAAATCCGCGATATCCACGTCCGCGATACTCTCCACGAGGAGCGAAACCCCGACCGCGAGGGCCGGCCGGACCATAGAAGGGGCCACCACCGGTCGATGAACCCGGACCCCGTGGGGCATCAATCAGGGCTCGTGGACCTCGAGGCGCCTCGCGCAGATAAGGATCGCGCATGGTTACCATCAGTGTCCCGTCACATCATCATGATGTATTCTTATACATATGTCGTCGG
>QQTW01001828.1_pt1 | contig 15211 bp, 14 predicted proteins | sample 1904831 | NCBI WGS metagenome assembly QQTW01 (sample SAMN09435610, study PRJNA476489) | Subsurface metagenome, whole genome shotgun sequencing project. | reverse complement strand
TAAACAGCGTGTTACATATTTGTTAAGCCAGGTGAATCAGTGGCAGCGGACGGCATGACAGCACTAGAGCAGTATACATTAACACCACGGCTCTGAGCCTGGTCGCGCAGCGCCAAAACGGTAAAAGCAACGAGAGATCCCAGCAAAGCTGCTCCCACTGCTTGGTGAGTAACAGTCAGCGGCTCCACTTGCAGATGTAACCGGAACGTCGCAACGCCCAACACGACTTGCAAAATCAGCAGCCCACCGGCAAGGTTAGCCAGTTGCCGCAGAGCTGGATGCAGGGCTGGTGTACGCCAGGAAAGAAATACCAAGGCCAAAGTTGCCAGCGTTGGTGGCACCACAGCGCCGATATGGCTATACATGATCCCACACAGCTCTCGACCCGCAAAACACTGATGCAGCGCCCACTGAGACGCTACTAAGGCACCTAGTATGCTTTGTATGTAGACAAAAACGGTAGCCAACAGACCCACCCAAGGCAACTTCCCGACAGTCCCAGTCCCCTGATACGGCGTTAGTGCTGTGCCAATAATTAGCAGAGTGGTGAAAAATAACAGCGCCATTCCCAAGTGGGCGGTGACGATGTCGAACCGGAGGAGTTCGGTAACGGTGAGTCCTCCCAAGACTCCCTGGAAGACAATTAGACTCAGCGCGAATGTTGAACCCCAGGGGAGCCAAGGGGGTAGGGAGCGGCGATTCCACCAGCTTTGACCGGTGAGGGCGATCGCACTGATGCCAATTAATGCCGCATCAAGCCGGTGAAACCACTCCAGGAAAACTTGGAGATTCATCTGCTGAGTTGGCACGAGTTCACCGTAGCACAAGGGCCAGTCTGGACAGGCAAGGCCAGCATTCATTACGCGAGTAGCACTGCCTATTGCCATCAGAATTAGGGTGGCGAGTGCAATTTTCCACACTAAACGACGGATTCGAGTCTTCGCCTGGGACGGCTCAACCGCCGGATTTGTTTGTTTATGCAGTATGGATTCGGTCATGGACGATACTTTCTGCCAATCTTAGAGCCGTCAAAATTAATCAATTGGTGATTAATCGCTCATTCCCACCCTAGCGTAGCGGCGAGGACAGAATTAATCTTTACGTTTCTTTACAGATGCCATAATTATAAGCGGGTGAAAGTACCTGGCAATACAAAAAAGAGCGCTCCCAGAAAAATAAGTAAAAAGCAGCCGTGATTACGAACCATGTTTTGATAGCTGAACTAACGTGGTAAGTAAGCAGAGCTGAATAATACTAGTGAAGTCATCAAGTAGCTAACCGTGAATATCCCAAGTTCTATTTGGTCCTTACTCATCGGCATTGTGCTGACTCTAGTCAGCCTCTGGTACGGTCAAAATCATGGTTTGTTACCAACAGCGGCATCGTCGGAAGCACTTTTGGTGGACGAGCTGTTCAACACGATGATGACCATCTCAATAGGTCTGTTTCTGTTCGTTGAGGGCATTCTGATTTACTGTGCCTTTAAATATCGTCGTCGTCAGGGTGACAACTCAGACGGACCACCAGTTTTTGGCAACGTGCCACTAGAAATTCTGTGGACGGCGATACCGGCAATAATTGTCCTCGGGATTTCTATTTATAGTTTCGACGTTTACAACGAAATCGGTGGCTTCAGTCCCCATGAGCTCCATGACGCCCCTGTTGCACAAGAGGCGGTGAGCATGCCAGGATCCGCGATCGCGGCAACTCTAAGCGATTCACTAATAGCATCTGCGGCTCCCAACCTCAACCAGGAAAAATCTGATCGGGCAAGGCTTGACCCCGCCACGGCATCAGTCCGCAATGACGATCAAATTCCCCAGAAGCGAGATGCTCCAGGCATGGGTCTTGTTACTCCCAGCATTGGTCCGAGTCCAGATCGGGAAGGCAAACCGCCAGAATTTGTTGTAAATATAACGGGTATGCAGTACGCCTGGATTGTTACTTACCCTGACACTGGTGTCGTTTCCAGCGAGATGCACGTTCCTGTAGGACGTGAGGTTCTAGTGAATATCGCAGCCAATGATGTGATCCACGCTTTCTGGGTGCCAGAATTTCGACTCAAGCAGGATGCGATTCCCGGTCGGCAGAGCGAAGTCCGGTTCACACCCAAAATAGCGGGGGAGTATCCGCTAATCTGTGCCGAACTCTGTGGTCCGTATCATGGAGCAATGAAGACGAAAGTCATTGTTGAGACACAGCAAGCTTTTGACCAGTGGATGCAGGAGCAGCAAGTTGCAAGCAATGACTCTCTGAATCAGGCAGTTGCAGTTAATCCATCTGATATATCAACCGCAGAATTCCTAGCTCCTTATACCAAGGACATGGGAATTCAGTCCGAAACGCTAGAGCAAATTCACAGTAACCATCACCATTAGGTATTAGGGAAGAGGCAAGAGACAAATACACTCCCTACTCCCTACTCCCTACTCCCTACTCCCTTTTTTGCCATGACACAAGCACAGCTACAAGAAACCGCCAATCAACCTGCCCTAAACAATGAACCGGGGATCAGGAATTGGCGAGACTACTTTACCTTTAACACTGACCATAAGGTGATTGGGATTCAATATCTGGTCACCACGTTTGTTTTCTACTGTATTGGTGGCGTTTTGGCAGATGTAATTCGCACGGAACTGAAAACGCCAGAAGTAGATTTTGTCAGCCGTGAGGTTTACAACAGCCTGTTTACGCTCCACGGGACAATCATGATTTTTCTGTGGGTTATCCCTGCGGGTGTCGGATTTGCTAACTACCTGATTCCCTTGATGATTGGAGCGCGGGACATGGCTTTCCCGCGACTGAATGCCGTCGCCTTTTGGATAATTCCGCCAGCTGGAGTGATACTAATTGGCAGTTTACTCATCGATGCGCCAGACGCGGGTTGGACTTCCTACCCTCCCCTCAGCTTGGTAACAGGTCAAGTCGGTCAGTCAGCTTGGATTTTCAGCCTGCTGTTGCTTGGCACGTCCTCGATTCTGGGGGCATTGAATTTTCTCGTCACCATTTTAAAGATGCGAACCCCAGGCATGGGGGTGTATCAAATGCCCTTGTTCTGCTGGGCGATACTCTCAACCTCCGCACTGGTACTAGTTACGACACCGGTACTGGCAGGTATGCTGATTCTGCTGGCTTTTGACTTACTGGCAGGAACTAGCTTTTTTAACCCGACTGGGGGTGGGGATCCAATTGTATACCAGCATATGTTCTGGTTCTACTCCCACCCAGCTGTTTACATCATGATCCTGCCTTTCTTTGGGGCGATTTCGGATGTGATATCAGTTCATTCCCGTAAGCCGCTGTTTGGTTATAAAGCGGTCGCTTATTCCAGTTTGGCAATCAGCTTTTTGGGTCTAATTGTCTGGGCGCACCATATGTTCACCAGTGGCGTCCCTGGTTGGTTGCGGATGTTTTTCATGATCACCACCATGATCATCTCGGTACCGACGGGAATTAAGATATTCAGCTGGTTGGCAACGCTCTGGGGTGGTAACCTCCGGTTAGAGAGTCCCCTGCTTTTTGCTATGAGCTTTGTCGGAATGTTTGTTATCGGCGGCATTACTGGTGTGATGGTGGCGGCGGTGCCGTTTGATATCCACGTTCACGATACTTATTTTGTGGTAGCTCACATCCACTACGTTTTGTTCGGGGGTAGTGTGTTAGGCATCTATGCCGCGATTTACCACTGGTATCCCAAAATTACCGGGCGGATGCTGAATGATTTCTGGGGCAAGGTTCATTGTGCCTTGACCGTTGTGGGTCTGAATTTGACCTTCATGCCTATGCATAAGCTGGGGATGATGGGCATGAACCGGCGAATCGCTGAATACGACCCCAAATTTGAGGCGCTAAATTTTCTCTGCACGATGGGATCTTATCTGCTAGCGGTTTCTACCTTCCCCTTCATCATCAATGCGATTTGGAGCTGGATTTATGGTCCCAAGGCGGGTAACAATCCCTGGGATGCACTCAGCCTAGAATGGATGACTACCTCACCGCCAGCGATCGAGAATTTTGACCAACTGCCCGTAGTCGCGACCGGTCCTTATGACTATGGAATGGGCAACCGTATGGAGGATGTACCCTTGTCTGACGAGAGAGAGCCAGTCCTGGCTGCTGGTCCTGAGTCTGTCTTAAGGGCTACGCCAGATCCAGATGTTGCTGCCCGTCCAGAGGATCGCCAATAGCCAATTTTGAATTTTGGATTAGATCTAAAATTTAAAATCTAAAATTCAGTCGTTCACGAATTAAGGCATTGAAAATTCATGCAAAGTCCAACCATTGACCCCAGTAAGACTGCCCTCAATTATCACCACAAAGCTGAGGTAGTAGATACTCATCACGAAGAGCATCCGGATCATCGTCTCTTCGGACTGATTTTGTTCCTTGTAGCTGAGGGAATGATTTTTATCGGTATGTTTGGAGCCTATTTGGCTTTTCGGGCTGTGTTACCAACTTGGCCTCCAGAAGGAACACCAAAGTTAGAGCTATTGCTGCCCGGAGTTAATACCATAATTCTGATCTCTAGCAGTTTTGTCATGCATAATGCCGACACATCCATCAAAAAGAACGATGTGTTGGGCATGCAAACCTGGCTGGCAATCACTGCCGCGATGGGCGGGATTTTCTTAGTCGGTCAGTTGTATGAATACAGCCATTTGGAATTTAGCCTCACTACTAACTTATTTGCTAGCGCGTTTTACGTTCTGACTGGCTTCCACGGACTGCACGTTCTGATTGGGGTTTCGGCAATTATTGCCGTATTGTGGCGATCGCGCATTTCCGGCCACTACTCTAACGAAAAACACTTTGGAGTAGAAGCCGCAGAAATCTACTGGCACTTCGTTGATGTCGTGTGGATTATTCTGTTTGGACTGTTATATCTCTTCTGAGCGTTCTAACAGGGGGACCCGGTCGCGTCGTGCGAGGGTTCCCCCCATCGGCGAAGAAGGTAGGGGGAGTAGGGGAAGCAGGGGGAGCAGGGGGAGAAAGAGTTAATCCTCGTCCTAACACATGGTTTGAAGCCTCCGACTTTAGACGCGAGTGAACCAGAAAAATTTGTGGCGAGACTGCATGAGCGCGAGATACAAGACGTCGATATGGTGCGCCCCTGGATTCATTCATTGAGTTTTCTTCCCCTGCTCCCCTTTCTCCCCCTGCTTCCCCTGCTCTCTTCCTTCACGCCTTCTCTATCAGGATAATGTGGTGATTGGAGTCTATGATAATTGTGCCTTGTTCCTGTAGTTTGCCAAGCAGTCGTGTGATTGTCACCCTGGTGGTAGAGCAGGCATCGGCGAGATCCTGATGCGTGAACCGAACATTCAGACGAGTTCCTTGCTCCACCGGTTGGCCAATTTCCCGTTTCAACAGTTTCAGTAGATTGTGAAAGCGTCGTTTGACTTGTCGCTGTCCAGAAATGGCTAAAAAGGCTTCTGTCTGCTGTAGCCGTTGGTTAATTTGAGGGAAAATCATCTGAGTCAGACTCTGTGAGTTTGCTATATCCGTTAGGGAAAAGCACACTAAGTGAACTTCCGAAAGAGCTGTAGCTTGGTAGGTTTGTAGTGATGTCAAATCGATGCCAAAAGGCATCATGGCTCCTGCTAACCCTACAAGCACATGCTCGCCATTTTCAGAAAGTGTGCTCAGCTTCACACAGCCCTGACAGACTTGCCAAATAATTTGGGGTTTGAGGGGGATAATCTCGCCCTTTAAATATACATGCCTTGGACGATTAAGATTTGGGTCGAAGGAATTTGTTTCTAACCCTAACTCTGTTTGGTTGGGCTCGGTTACGTCATGCATGCACATGCGTAGTCCGACCACCTTGCCTTGCGAGTCCCGGACATTAGCCACCTTTAGAGCTGCCTTAAAGGGTTTACCTTCACGCGGCTGTAGGCGTAATATCCACTCTTGCACTTGTTCCGTTTGTTGCAGTCGGGCCATTTTGAAATGAAAGGTTTGACGCTCGTTCTCAGCGACAAAGATGAACAGCGGTTTGCCCACCAAGAAACGCTGCGTGACGTTAAGAAGCCCCGCAGCGACGCGGTTGGCTTCCCGAATTACGCCTGCCGCATCAGTCACCAGGTAGCCATTCGGTGCTAAATCGAACATTTCTTGGTAGCGGTGGCATTCTGCTTCTAGCGCCATTCGTGTAGCTGCCAGTTCCTCATTCTGCTGGTGCAGCTCTTCTGCAGCCACCTGCAGTTCTTCCGAGGCGATGCCAAGTTCCTTAAAGGCTAACGGCAGCAGATCTGCTGGCGGTTCTATAAAGGGGTTCGCGCCTTGGTACAGATCAGCTAAACGCCAGTGAATATCTTCTATCTGCTGAGCAAACATGTTTACATTCACATCCACCCTCCAACACTCACACTGATTAAACTCAACATAGATACCCTTCTACCCCTAGGACAATGAGTAATTTGGATATTTACAGGAAAAATTTTCCAAAAAATTACATGACCTTTGCCACTCTGCAAATAAAAACCAGAAAAATATTACTTTATGCGCGGGGTCTTTCTGTAATAAATCAGAACTATGCAAGCTCCTAGTACTTTTTTTACATGCTTTTGTATTGAGCTTAACAAACTTACTTAAAGTTAGTACCATCCTTGAGGTAGACGTTGGACAAAATAGGAATAGTTATTCTGTTAATAATTATCACCAGAGCAGCCTGAGAGTCTTTCCAAGCGGTTTGTATTTATGAATACTTTTTTCGCAGCGATTGCATAAAACATTCTCAGGAGGTCTTAGAAATGCCAACAAAATATTCAAGTGGAGCAGATGTTATGAATACCAGTGAACTTTTACAGCTTTATGCAGCAGGAGAACGAGATTTTTCCGGGAAAAAACTGAGCAACGCATACTTTCGTGGAGAAGATCTTAGTGGGATAGATTTAAGTGCCTCTATCATGTGGGGGGTAAATCTCAGTAATACGAGCCTGAACGGCGCAAAACTAACGCTGACATCCCTAATTTGGGCAGACTTGAGTGGGGCAGACTTGAGTGGGGCAGACTTAAGTGGGGCGGACTTAAGCAGAGCCAACTTAAGCGGAGCAAACCTGAGTAAGGCAAATCTAAGTGGGACAAAGCTGCCCGAGGCAAATCTGAGTGATGCAATCATGCCCGATGGAGAAATCGCTAGTAATGACTTAATGAAGGAAGCAAGTGCACATGCGATCGCAAAACGCGCGCGTCACTGAGGAACGTGGTAGCGTTCATTATCCAGGCACTGGGCATCTGCAGCAGCAAAGCTGAAGGCTCAGGCAGCGCCATAAGTTACCATCAATTACTAATGCGGTGGATTTTTCCTAGAAACCGTAAGCATAGGTAACGCCGGACGAGAGGAGCGAGAAGGAAGGTAATGTTGCGGAACAGGCTGAGATGGTTCAGGGTGGCGCTGCTGGAGCAGCCACCACCGCAGCGCGATCGCTCCACCTACACTTCCCAATCCAAATGTGAACAACGACCAGCGATTGTCAAATCCACCAATCACCGCATCAACCACCCCTATGGTAATCAAAAAGCTGGGTAGCGGTTCTCTCCGGTAGGCTGACTTCAAAAATCTCGGTAACGCAGCATTCATCACAACTTACTTTCTTTAGGTTCAGCTGTCATTTTAAGTCACTTACAATCTTAAGACCTACCGATCATTCGCCGCATCTGGCTGAAGTTAAAGAGTAACGAGTAAAACCAACGTCTCACATCGCCAAAGCTCTTAGCTGGTTTTTGTATTAGAGTTGTTATAGTTTATAACCTACCACAGCAAGTCAACCTAGAAGGGAAGCCCTCAGTTTTAGCTCTAGTTTAAACCGAGCCAGGAGAGTACCCCTTGACCGGTGAGAACTTCAATAATCACTATCAAAATGAAACCAATCATCGCGGCTCGACCATTTAAACGCTCAGCATATTCATTAAAGCCAAACTTAGGCTCCTCGAACCTAGGCGTGGTTGATGGTTGTGGTTGTGTCATCATAATCAAAACCTGTTTTCAGTAAACGGAATTTTTAGTTAAGCACCGAAGCAGCTGAGTAGGCTAATTTGATACCGTTACAGCTTGATTTAACAGGGGCAACAAACCTCTGTTACATTTCTTTACTAATATAGTAAAACCGAGCTAGTCGTCAAGAAGAGAGCAGGAGGAGCAATATAATCGCAGTTTCAACTCAATTAAGCGCCAAAGCCAGTATCAGACGGACAGGCTTAAGCTAAAGATAAGAGTCAAAGAGAACTGGCAAATGGAAATTGGCGTCCCCAAAGAAACGAAGGATCAGGAGTTTCGCGTTGGGCTGAGTCCGAGTAGCGTCCGGGTGCTGAGCGAAAATGGTCATGCAATATTTGTCGAAACAGGATCTGGTGTTGGTGCTGGCTTTAACGATCAGGACTACCGGCAAGCCGGGGCGCAAATTGTCCCTACGCCAGGAGATGCCTGGAATCGTGAGGTGGTTGTTAAAGTCAAAGAGCCGCTGCTACAGGAGTATCGATTTCTTCAGAAAGGGCAATTGTTGTTTACCTACTTGCATTTGGCAGCTGACCGGCATTTGACCGAGCATTTAATTGATTGTGGTGTAACTGCGCTCGCCTACGAAACCGTCGAACAAACCGGCAGCAACAAACTACCGCTGCTCACCCCTATGAGCATCATCGCCGGTCGCCTAGCGGTGCAATTTGGTGCTAGGTTTCTAGAGCGCCAACAGGGGGGTCGGGGTGTGCTACTCGGTGGTGTTCCTGGGGTCAAACCGGGCAAAGTCGTGATTTTGGGTGGCGGTGTCGTTGGCACAGAAGCCGCTCGAATTGCCGTGGGCATGGGTGCTTCTGTACAGATAATAGATGTCAATGTAGACCGTTTAGCCTACTTGGAAACGCTGTTTGGCTCCAGAGTTGAACTGCTCTACAGTAACTCCGCCCAGATTGAAGCTGTTGTGCCAGAAGCAGACTTACTAATCGGCGCAGTTTTAGTGCTCGGTCGCAGGGCACCCGTCCTCGTGCCACGACAACTGGTTAAACGGATGCGTCCGGGCTCTGTAATTGTCGATGTGGCAGTTGACCAAGGAGGCTGTATAGAGACGCTGCACTTGACTTCCCACACTCATCCCACCTATGTAGAAGAGGGTGTGGTGCATTATGGAGTTCCCAATATGCCAGGGGCTGTGCCTTGGACGGCAACACAGGCACTTAACAATAGTACCCTGCCTTATGTGGTTCAGTTGGCTAATTTGGGGATGAAGGCACTGGAAATTAACCCAGCCTTAGCCAGCGGTGTGAATGTTCAAAACCATAGACTGGTTCATCCTGCGGTGCAGGAGGTGTTTCCTGACTTGGCTCATTAGTGCTGGGCAACTGCGAAGAGCGTAGAAATATAAAGTCCGTAAGCTCGTTTGAACTGGGCGTAAAGAGGTTCAACTATGGCTCATCTCAACTTGCGTCGCCCCCAAAATGTTAGCGGCGATTTGTATGTGGATAGTTCCTGTATTGATTGTGATACCTGCCGCTGGATGACTCCAGAGGTGTTTAATCGCGCTGGGGAAAAGTCGGCGGTTTATCATCAACCAGCCAATGAGGCGGAACGATTGCGATCGCTCCAAGCTCTTTTAGCTTGCCCCACTAGTTCCATTGGCACTGTAGAGAAGCCGAAGGATATCAAAGATGCCCAGTTGAGTTTTCCGATTCCAGTAGCTGAAAATGTCTACCATTGTGGCTACCATTCGGAGAACTCCTACGGTGCTGCCAGCTACTTGATTCAGCGACCTGAAGGCAATGTTTTGGTTGACTCTCCCCGGTGGGCACCACCGCTGGTTAAGCAGTTGGAGGAAATGGGTGGGATTCGTTATTTATACTTGACCCACAGGGATGATGTCGCGGATCATCAAAAGTTTCAGGAGCATTTTGGGTGCGATCGCATCCTCCACACCGATGAGATTGATGCCGGTACTCGCAATGTCGAAATCCAGCTGACCGGATCAGAACCATTTGTGCTGGCTCCCGACTTGTTAATTATTTCAGTCCCTGGTCATACCAAAGGTCACACAGTTCTGCTTTACCAAAACAAGTTTCTCTTCTCTGGTGACCATCTAGCCTGGTCAGATCGGAGTAAGCAGCTAGTCGCCTTCCGCGATGTCTGCTGGTACTCCTGGCCAAAACAACTACAATCGATGCGCCAGTTGGCTAACTACTCTTTCGAGTGGGTACTACCAGGGCATGGACGCCGTTACCATGCGGATCGAGATACAATGCGCTACCAGATGCAGCAGTGTATCGATTGGATGGAAACGGTTGAGCGTTAGATAGTTGGTTCCTACTTAAAGTGTTTGGTAGCATGACAGGCGTGCAATTTAATTCTAGTGTTAGGATATTGCGAGCCAAAAATGCAGTAGGGTGGGCACTGCCCACCCTACCGAAGAAGCTGAAATTTGGCAAAACCCTGCATAAGCCTGCTCGCTTATCCTGAATTCATTAATAGGTTTATACACCCCCAACTGGTGCGTCAATTAATAAATAAATAACTTGAGCTGTGGTGAAATAGGTTTCTAGCCATGCGTTAATAATCAAGAACCAAATTTGGTGAATATTAAAACTTTTTTTGGACAAAAATCTCTGGAGCTTTTTGCGTCTACTTACAGATGCAATTGGGTATTGGTAACGCGGTCGCTAACTTTTCAAGGGTCTGCATTTTTGATTACTTGGATAACGTTGAGCCAAATAAGGAGCAACAGGTATTCGGTAAGGCTCAGTTGACTTTTTAGACGTGTTTGGTAAAACAGAAGCAACATTTGCATTCTTATTGGTCTTATTGACATTACGAGACATGTCTTTTTACCATAAAATGCTACGTTCATTGCGGGATAAGCGTTTCAGGGTATTTTGTTGCCCCTTCAGCCAGATTGCTAATTAGAGTATGCTGTGCGCTCAGAGCCGCTGATGGCAATTTTGATGAAGATGAGAAGCAAATTGTTCAGGAAATGTGTCATTACTTGGGCTTAAGTCCATCAGAATTTCGACTGGAAATTTGTTTCAAACTATAAATAAAAAGATAGTCATATTAGTGTTTGTTTTGGACAATAACGCTGGCGAAGCAATGGGTAATCTCAACTCCTTTCCCTTTAGTCATCCGAGTGGGGATGTCGGAATTGAACCTAAATAAACAACGGGAAAAGTAGGTGTAGAGAGCGGGAAACTCTTTCCCCACTACTCCCTACCCTCTACCCCTGGAGCGTCAAAATGTAGCGTTTAATTATGCCCAATTAAAAGATGTGAGAACGAGGATGTTCTCAGGCTAACCAAACTTGACGAGATAGCTGATCTATATATATGCAACATTAACTTCACTGACGCTTTACGAAATCGCAACAACTCGTTAAAAGTATTGAATATTAAAATGTATTGAATATACAAATTCATTTTTCAAAAAGCCTTTCTGCTAATTTCAGTAATTGCACTGAATTAAAAATGCGAAAAAAGAGAAAATTAATCCAGTAAATTTACTCATGTCAAAAGCTTTAGAGACAATAGAAGATATGAGGAAAGGTTGTCAGAGACTAGAGTTAAAATGACAATCGGAAGGAGTGGTGTTTAAACCCGCTCGCAGCCTCAGAGATCAATAGCACACTACCGTGCTGGTTTGTCAAATCAATGATTTTTGAGTTGTTTTGCTCAGATTAATGAACAACAATCTGAGACTTAAACTCGTGTATGCATTACCTAAGTTAAGAGGAAGGTTAAATAATGGCGGTTTCATTAGCAAAAGGACAACGTGTATCACTCGACAAGATCGCACCGGGTCTTTCTGAAGTATGTGTTGGCTTAGGATGGGATGTCAAAGCAATGGACACTGGCTATGACTTTGATTTGGATTCCTCAGTCTTCATGCTAGGTAGTAACGAGAAACTCATTTCTGAGTCCCATTTCATTTTCTATAACAACTTAACCAGCCCAGATCCAGGCAAGTCAGTTCAACACATCGGAGATAACCTCACTAGCGCAGGTGATGGAGATGATGAAGTAATCAAAGTAAATCTCCAAAAAATACCTTCCCATGTCCTAAAAATTGCGATTACTGTGTCTATCCATGAAGCAAAAGAGCGGGGACAAAATTTCGGTCAAGTACAAAATGCCTTTGTCCGTATCGTAAATGCCCAAACCAATCAGGAAGCTGTCCGGTACGACCTTGTCGAGGATTACTCCGTATAAACCGCCTTGATTATGGCTGAACTCTATCGCAAGGACGGGGAGTGGCGGCTAAATGCCGTCGGCTCTGGTTATCAAGGCGGCTTGAAAGCATTGCTCGACCGTTATAGCTAGGAGATTTCACATGGGAATTAATCTGCAAAAAGGACAACGCATCTCCCTTTCTAAGGAAGCGCCCAATCTGACTAAGTTGATGTGTGGACTGGGATGGGATGTAGCAAAGCGCTCAGGTGGTGGATTTTTTAGTAATTTTGGCAGCGGTAGTCAGGATTATGACCTGGGAGAAACTACAACCTTTCCATCTTCTTCACTGTTTTCGTGATGCTCCAGTTCTGGAATTTATTCAATGCTAAATGCTTCGGTTTAAGGCAGTCTGCCTTCGCCAAGGTTTCTAGGAATAAAGGATTTTTGGCGATCGCCGCTGCTATTCTGATAGGTCAAATTCTGATAGTTCAGTTTGGTGGAAGCATTTTCAGGACGGTTCCTCTATCTGTGAGAGATTGGCTACTCATCATCGCAGGCACTTCTGTGGTGCTATGGATTGGGGAACTGTTGCGACTGGATTTATTTAAGTCTCGTCGCAAAGTAGTACACCTTGCTGACCGGAAATGATTAGCGTTGTGTAAGACGACAACCGATCCCACACTTTGTTGAATCGTTTGTCAGCGCCTCAGCTATGTATAAGTTGAGAAGGTGCAGCACGCCACAACTGCTCCAGTCCCATCGCTGGCATGGTGAGATACAAAATATCCCTTAAGCTGAGGTTAGTATCTTCTGTATTGCTTTTGCAAATGATTAGTTTCAGTCGCACTCTCCTGCATGTATCGTAGACATCGGCTCTCCTTAATGAGCGCTACTCATCTGAATCTAGTTCCCACTCATCCTCCTCCTCCCTTAGCTCCTCAATCCACTTCCTACCTTTTGCCTCAGCACTCGCGGCACTGTAAAAGATTTCGCCTAAGCAGTAGCGATCGCCGTTGGGAGCGATTGCATCTATCTGGTAGCCGTGGCGATCTTTGAAGACAAGCAGGGTGTACCCAAAGACGTTGGTGATTAAGCAGATGATGCCTTCGATTTTTGGTGTTTCTAGGTTGTGGTCAGTCATAGCGATCGCTCCTTAGGGCTCTTGCTGGTTGCGGTCAATCAATTTCTCCAAGATGCGCTTGAGGCAATCATTGGTACTATTAATATCTGGAATTACAATTTCTTCTGAATTTAGAAGCTGCTGCGACATAAGACATGATATAATCAGTTACCACTATGCTACTTCCTGTGGGAGTGTCAATTGGAACCAGTCATCTGCTCAGGCCGAACAAGTTTATCAAACTCCTCTCCTGTAAGAAAGCCCAGGTCAACGCAGGCTTCTCGGAGTGTTGTACCCTCGGCATAAGCTTTCTTGGCCACTTTCGCAGCACGGTCATAGCCAATGTGAGGATTAAGGGCAGTAACTAGCATCAGGGAGTTAGTAAGAAAATGCTGAATCTGCTCTCTATTTGGCTGGATACCCACCACCATGTAGTCGTTAAACAAGGAGCAAGCTCCCCAGAGCAAGCGAATTGAGTGCAGCAGGTTATGGATCATTACTGGTTTGAATACGTTCAACTCAAAGTTGCCTTGAGAGCCAGCAATCGTAATAGCGGTATCATTCCCCATCACCTGCACACAGACCATTGTCATTGCTTCACACTGAGTCGGGTTGACTTTACCGGGCATAATTGAAGAGCCCGGTTCATTGGCTGGCAGGATCAGTTCACCTAAACCGCAACGGGGACCAGAACTAAGCCAGCGAATGTCGTTGGCAATCTTCATTAAGGAACAAGCCAGGGTTTTGAGCACACTACTAGCCATGACGATCGCATCATGGGCAGCCAGAGCCGCAAATTTGTTCGGAGCAGTAACAAAAGGCAGCCCAGTTAGTTCAGCAATTTTAGCAGCGACCCGCACTGCAAATTCTGGATGAGTGTTCAGCCCAGTACCTACCGCAGTGCCGCCAATCGCCAGTTCATACAGGTGCGGCAGTGTTCCCTGGATGCGTTCTAGGTTTTGATCGAGCTGCGTTACATAGCCGGAAAATTCTTGTCCCAGCGTCAGAGGTACAGCATCCATCAGGTGAGTACGACCTATCTTGATAATGTCTTTGAATTCTTCTGACTTAGCTGCTAGGGCATCCCTTAGTTTGGTGACCATAGGGATGAGTTGTTGGTTAATCTCCTCGGCAGCAGCAATGTGCATCGCTGTGGGGAAGGTATCGTTGGAGGACTGAGACATGTTGACATGGTCATTGGGATGAATCGGGTCTTTACTACCCAAAATTCCTCCTGCCAGTTCAATTGCCCGGTTGGCAATCACTTCATTGGCGTTCATATTCGTCTGGGTACCGCTACCCGTCTGCCAGATCCGCAAGGGAAAGTGGTTATCCAGATCGCCGGAAATTACCTCCTCGGCAGCAGCAACGATCAATTTCGCTTTTTCTGCAGGCAGGTTGCCCAATTCCTGGTTCACTGCAGCGGCTGCTTTTTTCAAGGTGCCGATCGCCCGGATTAATTCTCTGGGCATTTTGTCATCACCAATTGAGAAGTAGATCAGCGAACGCTGAGTCTGAGCGCCCCAGTAGCGATCGGCGGGTACCTCAATAGCCCCCATACTGTCGGTTTCAATGCGGGTAGCACCTTGGGAAGAATGATTTGCCTGCATAGTTTTTCCAAAATCTTTCTACAAAGGGCTGCGATCGCCACCACAAAAACTAAGTCACACTAAAGGCTGGAATAACCCTATAAGAGTTCCATCCGGGTCGCGAAGATAAGCTGTTTTAATTCCGTAGTATGGGTTGCTCATGGGTTCTGCGGTAAACTTGACATCCTTATGTCTTAATTTATGATACGCCTCGTCCAGGTCAGGCACTGTGAAAATTAATACTACATTGTCTTGACATTCTGCATGGGGTGGCTTGTGAGCGTTGCCAATCATCTGTGCCATCTCCTGCCGCCTGAATAAACTAAGCTTCATATCTGCCACTTTAAACTCAGCATAT